>ERZ824488.373-NODE-373-length-60661-cov-8.798221_pt1 | contig 60661 bp, 47 predicted proteins | sample MGYA00519936_ERZ824488 | MGnify/ENA primary metagenome ERZ824488 (study PRJEB31778, sample SAMEA3449153) | human gut metagenome | biome: human gut; feature: human-associated habitat; material: faeces | place: United Kingdom | collected 2010/2012 ... | reverse complement strand
CCAGCCCGAGCGTCAGCCGTCCCGAGAAGTGTCCGCCGCCCCGGTAGTCGTTGAAGCCGCCGAACTTGCGGGCGGCGACCCAGTCGGAGTGCGAGGGGCGGGGATGGGCGACGAGGTTGGCATAGTCGCCCGAGAGGGTGTTCTCGTTGCGGAACAGAACGGTCAGCGGCGCTCCGGTCGTCCGGCCTTGGAACAGGCCGGTAGCGATTTCCGGAAGGTCGCTTTCCTTGCGGGGCGTCGTACCCCGCTTGCCGCTTTTGCGGCGGTTCAGGTCCTTTTCGAACGATTTCTCGTCGAGCGCGATGCCGGCCGGTACGCCGTCGAGCGTAACGCCGACCAGCGGCCCGTGCGACTCGCCGAAAATAGAGACCCTGAATAGTCTTCCGAAGCTGTTCATATGGTTGTCTTTTCGTTGTGGCCGTGTTCGTCCGGACGGAGCAGCCCGCTCAGATCGTCCCAGAATTCGGGGTACGACTTGGCGACGGCTTCCGCTCCGCGGATCGTGACGCTTCCCCGTTCGCACCGCAGGGCCGCTACGGCGGCGGCCATCGCGATCCGGTGGTCGTTGTGGCTGCTGACCTCCGCGCCGCGGATTTCGCCTCCCGGCGGAACTGTTCCAGCAGCTCGTTGTCCTCGAGGAACTGGTCGCGCAGCATTTTCACGGCTACATTACGGTCCAAAAGCTGGTCGTGGGCCAAAAAGACTTCGGCCATACCGCCATAGCCAATCGGACGAATAATCTCATAGCGTCCGTTCAAGATGGTCTTGCCATTTTTATCCATTACAGCTTTCCTCCCCCTGCGTAGTTAAATCAATCAGAATCAGGGACACATTATCGCGTCCGCCGTTGTCCAGGCTCTGCTCCAGCAGTTTGTCAGCAGCCTGCTCCGGATCTGCACAGCCGATAATCCGGCTGATTTCAGCTGCACGCAGCATGTCGGACAGACCGTCGCTGCACAGCAGCAGCCTGTCACCCTCCTGCAGACGGAAGCTGAAGAAATCAGCATTGACTGTTTCCTCGACACCCAGGGCTTGCAGCAAAATATTGCGCTGCGGATGTACAAAGGCTTCCTCGTCCGTGATTTTTCCCTGTTCCTTTAAATCTGCTACCAGTGTATGGTCATGCGTCAGCTGCTCCAGCTTGTCGTTGCGGAACAGATACAGTCTGCTGTCGCCTACATGGCAGCAGTAGCCGTGCCCGTCCCCCGGCAGATAAAGCGCCGTCATCGTCGTTCCCATGCCGGAATAGCTTTCGTTGCTCACCGCCATTTTATAAACGTGCGTATTGGCCTTGTCAAAGGCCTCCAGCATAACCTTACGGATATTCTGTTCCTCCTGCTCATGGCGCAGGCTGTGTGTCGCAGCCTCAAAGGCTTTAATAGTAGACCTGCTGGCGATTTCGCCTGCCGCATAGCCTCCCATGCCGTCGGCAACGGCAAAAAGAGATGGCTCACGCACCAGCAGCGCATCTTCATTATTCTCTCTGACCAGGCCCACATGGGTTCTGCTGATTACCTGCATTATTTTTGCTCCTGTTCTTTGGCAAATTTAGCCCGCAGCTGACCGCAGGCTGCATCAATATCCTTGCCCATCTCCTTACGAACGGTAGCGTTAATCCTGTTTTTCTGCAGGATGCGCAAAAAGCGTTCTACTGCCGCTTTGGATGGACGCTCAAAGCCCTGCTCCGGTACCGGGTTGGCCGGTATCAGATTAACGGATGCCTGCTTATAGCGCAGGTAATTGCTCAAAAGCTCCGCGTCCTGCGGACTGTCATTTTTTCCCTTCAACAGAATATATTCATAAGTTATCTGCCTGCCGCTGGCCTTGCTGTAGCTTTCAGCAGCTGTCAGCACATCCACAAAGGGATAGCCCTTGTTGACAGGCATTAGCGCCGTACGCAGCTCGTTTTTTACCGCGTGCAGCGAAATTGCCAGATTTATCGGCTTGCCCTGCTCCTCCAGGCGCTTGATACCCGGAATAATGCCGCAAGTGGAAAGCGTCATGTTGCGGTAGCTCATGTTACAGGTGTCCTCGCGATGCAGAAAATCCAACGCCTGCAAAACGCTGTCAAAGTTCAGCATCGGTTCACCGCTGCCCATCACTACCACTCTGCTCGCCATCACTCCCTGCTCACGCAGACGCTCGTTGAACAGGTAAACCTGTGCTACGATTTCCGCAGCCGTCAGATTGCGTACAGCGCCCTTCAGGCCGCTGGCGCAGAAGGCGCAGTGCATATCGCAGCCGACCTGGCTGGAAACGCACACGCTGTAGCCGTAATCATGGTGCATCAGAACAGTTTCTACCGAATTGCCGTCCGGCAAGCCCAAGAGCAGCTTGCTCGTCATGCCGTCAGAGGAATTCTGCTCACGCAAAATTTTCAGACTGCGCGGCAGCACGGTAAATTTTTCCTGCAGCACGGCGATATCGGCCTTGCTCAGGTTGTGCATAGCGGCAAAATCAAAGACCGACTTTTGGTACAGCCATTGAAATACCTGCTTGGCACGAAACTTTTTCAGGCCTGCCGCCACAAATAATTCTTGTAATTCTTCTATTGGTAAAGCAAAAATATCTTGCATTCTCTTACCTCTATATTACTGCTTTTTCATCAGCTTACAGATATAAAAGCCGTCAATGCCGTCATTCTGCGGCAGAAGCTGCAGCTCCTGTACCTGCTCACCCGTCAGCGGATGCGTGAACTCCACACGTTGCCATTCGGGATGCTGCGTTAAAAACTCTTCTACCAGATAATGGTTTTCGCTCTGCTCAATCGTGCAGGTGCTGTAAACCATGGTACCGCCGTCCTTCACGTACTGTGCGGCATTCTTTAAAATTGCCAGCTGCAGCGGCGGGAACAGCTTCAAGTCCTTACGCTGCTTGCGCCAGCGTGCTTCCGCACGGCGGCGCAGCACACCCAGACCGGAGCAGGGTGCATCAACCAAAACTCTGTCAAACGCGCCCAACCATTCGCTGCGCAGCTGCAGAGCATCGTTCTGCAGTGCTTTGACGCTCTTCATACCCAGACGGGCAGCGTTTTCGGCAATCAGCTCCAGCTTGTGCTCGTGGATATCGCAGGCGATAACCTCGCCCTTATCCTGCATAAGCTGTGCCACGTGCGTTGCCTTGCCGCCGGGAGCGCTGCACATATCCAGCACGCGCATTCCGGGCTGGGGTGCCAGCACCGGCGCTACCAGCATGGAGCTTTCGTCCTGAATATAAAAATGCTGCGGCAGTGCTGCCAAAAGTGTATGCAGCGACGGCAGATGCTCTGCCACAATGCCGTAGGGACTCCATTCGGAAGCACGCACCTGTGCGCCCATTTCCGCCAAATCAGCAAGCAGCTTGTCGCGCGTAGTCACCAGCGTATTAACACGCAGGCACACCGGCGCAGCCGTATTATCAAACGCCAGCAGGCGTTCGGTGCCGCCGCGTCCCCACGGTCCCAGCCAGCGCTTCACCAGCCAGCGCGGATGGTAATATTTCAGCGACAGACAATCGGCATCCTGCTTTTCGGCATCGGGCAGGACGAACGCGCCTGCCTCCTGCTTACGCAGCAAACCGCGCAGAACGCCGTTGACGAACTTGGCGCTGCCCTCATGGCTCACCGAGCGTGCCAGCTTTACAGCCTCGTTTACTGCCGCCGACGCAGGAATACGCGTCATATACAGCAGCTGGTAGGTACTGATGCGCAGTATCGCCAGAATATCACCGGCCACCTTGTCCAGCGGACGGCTGACGCACTGCGCCAGATACCAGTCCAGCGTACCGCTGGCCTTTACAGTGCCGTAGACCAGCTCCGTTGCCAGCCTTCTGTCAAGGTCGCTAAGTCTGCTGCCACGCAGATACTGGTTCAACGCGATATTCGTATAAGCGCCGTCCTCCAGCACCATACGCACCAAAAGCGCCGCTGCTCCGCGGGCGCTCTCAGGATAATTTGCTTTTTGTTCCTTCCGCATGCTTTGTTTCTTCCTCATCATCTTCCATAAATGCTAAAATTGCTGCTTCCAGCTTATTGATATCTACCCGTGTATTAAAGCAGGGACCGAAGGGACGCTCGTTTAAAACGCCCAGAACCGGCAGCGGAAATACATCCTGAATGCCGCTGGTCAGGTCACGCTCGCAGGCCACGGCCACAATAGCCTTCGGCCTTGCCTGCTTTACCATCTGCCTTGCCAGGGTACCGCCTGTAGCCACGGCAAAATGGCAACCGTACTTGTGCGCCAGCCCCAGCATAGCACCTACGCTGCAGCGTCCGCACTGACGGCAGTTCTCTACGTTACGGGTTATCTTATGTACGCAGGTATCCAGCTGGATACAATGCGGTGTTAAAATCATAATTCGGTTAGCAGGCACCTTCACCTTATGCTGCAGCACCAGATTGTTGCTGACCTCGATAAAGGACTGCTCAATGCGGTCACGGGGAATGTTAAATAAGCGTCCCAATACTACCGCAAAGGGGAAAAGAATATTAATCGCCTTCCACGCCCAAAAATACAAAATCTTGAGTACCGGTATTCCCAACAGCGCCATAACAATTCCCAGAACGCCGCTGAGCATTGCCAACACTATAAGTACGCCGAAAAAGCCGAAGACTATCGGCAGAAAACGGCTGATTTCATAAAGCCCCGGAAAGGTTACCTTCCAGACCACATAAAACATCAACGCGCCTAATACGGCGCTGATGGAGGTCAGAGCCATAAATATACGTTTTTTGGGCTTAAATACACTGTCTTCGTTCATTAAAAGATTACTCCTTCAAATCACAGCCTGCTTCAGGCAAGCAGGTCGCCCTCCTGTACGCCGCGGCCGTTCAGGAAAACCTGCGCCGGCATACGTTTTTTGGATTCGGGCTGTACCTCGGTGATTTCCAGTACGCCCTCACCGCAAGCTACAAAGAAGCTGTGCTTGCCGGTTTCGATAACGGTACCGGCAGCAGCAGCGCTGCTTTTGTCAGTCATTTTGCTGCCCCAGATTTTCAAGCTCTTGCCGTTCGGCAGCTTGGTAAAGGTGCTGGGTGCAGGGTTAAAGCCACGGATAAGGTTGTGTACCTCCTGCGCCGTTTTACTCCAGTCGATATGCTCCATGCTGCGGTCGAGAAGTGTCGCATAGGTGGCCTGTTCGTTATCCTGCGGTTCTGCCACAGCGGTACCTGCAGCAATTTTGTCAATAACCTCGAGCAGCAGCGCTGCACCCTGCTCACGCAAAGCGTCATGCAGCTCGCCCATCGTGGTGTTTTCAGCAATAGGCACCACTACCTTATCCAGCATAGCGCCGGTATCCATGCCAATATCCATCTGCATAATCGTTACGCCGGATTCCTTTTCGCCCTTGATGATGGCGTACTGAATCGGTGCCGCACCGCGATACTTCGGCAGCAGGGAAGCGTGTACGTTGATGCAGCCGTATTTCGGCAGCTCCAGAATTTCCTTGCTCAAGAACTGACCGAAGGCAGCTACGACAATCAGCTCCGGCTGCAGCTCGTGCAGCAGCTCAACAAATTCAGGAGTTTTTACCTTTTGCGGCTGGTAAACAGTCAGTCCCTGCGCCAGCGCATATTCTTTAACCGGTGTTTGCAGCAGCTTGTTGCCGCGTCCCTTAGGACGATCCGGCTGAGTTACTACCGCAAGAATTTCATGCTTACCGCTTTCGCACAGCGCCTGCAGGCTGCCTACTGCGAAATCCGGTGTTCCCATAAATACTATACGCATTTGTTTTCCTCCGTATATCTTTTTTCATATCCCGCTCAGGATTTATCTTACAGCATCCTCGGGATTTTCCTTCTGCTTAGGCGAAATGGTTTTAGCCTTGTCGATGAACAGAATGCCGTCCAGATGGTCCAGCTCATGCTGAATGCAGATAGCCAAAAGACCACTTGCGGAAAGCAGCATGCGCTGACCGGTTTTGTCGGTGAATTCGCATTCCACATATTCGGAGCGCTCTACCTCGCCCTCATAATCAGGCACGGAAAGACAGCCTTCGCTGCCCAGCACCTTGCCCTCGCGTTTAACAATTTCAGGGTTAATCAGCTCGTACAAGCCTTCGCCTACGTCAATAACTACTACGCGCTTGCTTACACCCACCTGCGGTGCTGCCAGGCCTACGCCGTCGGCCGCATACATTGTTTCTGCCATATCACGCAGCAGACGCTGCAATTTTTTATCTATACGCTCTACCGGTTGAGCCACCTCACGCAGCACCGGAGCGCCGGCAATCACTATTTTTAACTTAGCCATTTTTGTTCCTCCTTGTATCTATTCCAATAGTTCATTATAACACATTACTACAGGAAAAAACAAATTCTCTGCACAGGCTTCCTCATATATTTAAGCAAATACTGCAAAAGCCTTCTGCGTCAGGCGTATTTTTCCCGTCAACGTCAGAAGGCTTTGGAGCTTTTTAGTTATTTATTTTTTATAATTGTTTTTATCTACCATACGGATACCGGTATTCACCAGTTTCTGTGCCGGCTTGCTGCCATCTTTTACTGCTGCAGCGGCAGCCATCACAGCCTCGTAGCCCATTTTGTACTGATTCTGTACGGCAACGGCAATACTATAGTTTTTGTCCTCCAGGCCCAGTAAGGTCTTTTTGCCAAGGTCAAAGCCGGTAACGGCAATATCCTTACGGCCTGCAGTCATTACAGCTTCCACAGTTGCATTGGTGGAGCCGTTGTTGCAGGCAATAATGCCTTTAACATTATGAGTATTTTTGATTTTTTCGGCAACCAGCTTAACAGCGCCCGCTTCATCACCATAGTTAATAATATAATCATGTTCTATTTTCCAGCTTGCAGGAGCAAATTTCCCCCAGTTTGCCATAATGCTGTTCAGACGGTCGGCAATCGTGGTGCTTGCCAAGGTGCTGACATGTACCAGAACTGTTGCCTCCTCGGATTCCTTCACACCGTTAGCCTTCATCTGCTCCACCATCTGTTGGCAAACCTCAGCACCGGCTTCCAGGTTGTTGGTAAGGAAAGCTGCATCGTAATCATTGCTGCTCAATGCGGTATCAACCAAAAATACCGGCAGCTTCTGCTCGCGCAGAGTTTTCGCACTTGCCGTCATATTGGAACTGTCCGCCGGAGCAAGTATTACTGCGTCCGCTTTTTTACCGTGAAGCTCCTTGACCATATCGCGTTGCAGCTCCCAGTCGCCGTCTTTCATAACGCCGCCGACATAAACGTTAACGTCAGCCTTGGCTGCACCGTCCTTAATACCGCGGATAACTTCTTCCCAGTAGTTACCCTTCATAACCTTGAGCACAGCATAGACGTTTTTGCGTCCTTCCTTTACTTCCGTCACAGGCTCAAAATCCTGCTTGGTTTTGGCGTTCATAACCTTTTGTGTTACCGCGCCCTGTTGCGCATTGTTGCCGCCGCAGCCTGCAACGCCTACAAGCAGTAAAGCCGAGAATAAAACTGCTAATAATTTCTTCATACCCATACTATCAACCTCCGCCTTCTTGCAAACACTTCGATGTTTGTTCATATATTATAAGAATTATTATAGCACTTTCATACGAAAAATCAAGTAATTTGAAATCTTTATTCGTTTCAACCAGAAGTCTACTGAAACATTTACACTAAAGATTAAAATGGTTAGCAAGCATCAACCTTAACCAAAAAACCTGTTATTTGCTTCTTTCAAAACAAAAACAAATATTATTTTTGTCCTCTTTCACTTCACAATAGCTTGCGTCAGGTAAAGATAACTTTACAAAAGCCTCTTTCTTCTCATCAAAGTTTGTGCTATAATCTTTTATTAAGCAAGCAAAAACTGACAACAGTACAGCCCGCTTTATGATAATTTAGGGAGGATTTTTACATATGCTGAATCAGGTTTCTTTATTCACCGAAAACAATGAGGGTGGTTTGTTCAAAATCACGACCATTCTTGCTAAAGCCAATATCAATATTTACACCATGCTGGCCAATGACAGTGCGGAATTCGGCATTGTGCGCCTGATTGTGGACAAAGCAGAAACTGCTATCGAGGTGCTGAAGGCAGAAGGCTACCAATGCCGTCAGGACAAGGTTATTGCCGTAGAGATGAACGATACTCCGGGTTATCTGGACGGAATTCTTGCCGCTATCCACGGTGCCAACATCGACATTTCTTACCTTTACATTTCCTTTAACCGCGACAATGTTAAACCGGTAGTAGTTTTCAAAACCAACGAGCCGGAAACCGCCACCTTCCTCATAGGTCGTGGCTACAAGCTGCTGGAAACATTTTAATAGCTGAGAAAGTTTAGAAGCCGCCTGCTAAAGCAGGCGGTTTTTTTGCATGCAAAAAAACTGCTGCAGCCTTCGCTGCAGCAGCTCATACTTATCAGTTTACAATTCTTCCGCCAGGTCAAGCAACAGTCTTTCCGTCTTTTCCCAGCCCAGGCAAGGGTCGGTAATAGATTTGCCGTAAACGCCGTCATGCACGCCCTGAGCACCGTCCTCGATATAGCTTTCAATCATCAGGCCCTTGACGATTCTGTTGATGTCCGCGTTCAGCTTACGGGAATGCACGATATCCTTGGCAATGCGGATTTGCTCCAGATATTTTTTGCCGGAGTTAGCGTGGTTGGTATCCACAATAATTGCCGGGTTCTGCAGCTGACGTTCTGCATACATATCAATAACGATTTTCAGCACCTCATAATGGTAATTGGGGAAGCTGTTGCCGATGGGGTCAACATAGCCGCGCAGAATGGAATGCGCCAGCGGATTACCCTTGGTGCGTACCTCCCAGCCACGGAATAGGAATTCCTGCTCATGCTGCGCTGCCGCCACACTGTTGAGCATAACGGACAAATCGCCGCTGGTAGGATTCTTCATGCCAACGGGAATGCCTACGCCGCTGGCAATCATACGGTGGAGCTGGTCCTCGCTGGAGCGCGCGCCAACTGCGGCATAGCTCAGCAAATCGGACAGATAGCGGAAAACCTCGGGATAGAGAATTTCCTCCGCACCGGTCAGACCGGTTTCTTCTACCACGCGCACATTCATTTTGCGGATAGCGATAATACCGCCCAGCATATCCTCTTCACCCTCGGGAGAAGGCTGATGCAGCATGCCCTTGTAGCCTACGCCGATAGTACGCGGCTTGTTGGTGTACAGGCGCGGTACGATAAAAATTTTATCCTGCACCTTTTCCTGCAGCTTGGCCAGACGATAAACGTAGTCCAGCACAGCGTCCTCGTTATCGCTGGAGCAAGGACCGATGACCAGCAAAAAGCGGTCATCCTTGCCTGTAAAAATATTCTTTATAGCCTCGTCACGCTGCAGCTTCAGCAGCTTAGAAGCCTTACTTACCGGATAATCCTCCATTAAGGCCTGCGGTGAAGGCAGCACCTTGATAAATTCCATCTGCATGCTCATAAACAATTACTCCCATTAATCAATTTGCTGACACTGGCAGATTTTTTGCAACATTCTACCGGCATTAGCAGTGTTAAATCTTCTATATTGTAACACAAACTCCGTTTTTATACAATCATTTATCACTTTAAATTACACTTACAGGATCAACATTAAAGTATAAATTTGCTTTTTCCTTAAATTCGCTGTTCAGCAGCGCCTCCTTTGTTTCCCTCAAATCCCGCGCCTTCAGCAGCACATTGAAGCGATACAGGTCATAGGCCTTCGCCACCAGTGAGGGAAACGGTCCTGCAATCAGCAAATCCTCCAGCTTACCCTGCAGCTTCAAGCTCTGCAGATAAAAGACAACCTGCTGCGCCAATGCCAGGCCTGCGCCCTCATCCTTATCCACTATCTGCAGCTTAAGCATCTGGGCGAACGGAGGATAAAAATAGTTCTTACGTTCCTGCAGCTCACGCTTGGCAAAGGTGTCATAATCCTGCGTCACCGCCAGCTGCAGAATCGGGTTATCCGGATCATAGGTCTGGAAGATTACATGTCCCGGCCTGTTACCACGTCCCGCGCGCCCCGCTGCCTGCGTCAGCAGCGAAAAGGCACGTTCCGACGCTCTGTAATCCGGCAGATGCAGCGTGCTGTCCGCCGCCAGCACTCCCACCAGCGTTACATTGGGAATATCATGCCCCTTTGCCACCATCTGCGTGCCTATCAAAACATTGGCCACGCCACCTGCAAAACGCCGCAAAATATCGGCATGCGCAAACTTCGCTACAGTCGAATCCTGATCCATGCGCAGCACACGCACCTCCGGCAGCTGCTGCAGCTGTTCTTCCGCCTTCTGCGTACCGCTGCCGAAATATTTGATGCGGCGGCTGTGACAGTTCGGGCATTCCTGCGGCAGCGGCATCGTGTTACCGCAGTAATGGCAGCGCAAATCCTCGTTCTTCTTATGGTAAACCATTGCTACGGCGCAATGCGGACAGGTAATCGTCTGGCCGCAGTCGCGACACATCACAAAGGTAGAGTAGCCACGGCGGTTCAAAAGCACTATCGCCTGCTCACCCGCCGCCGCCGTCATCACCAACGCCTGCTGCAGCGCGCGCGACAGCACGCTGAAATTGCGCGCCTCCAGCTCCTTACGCATATCCACGATCTCAACCTTTGGCAAAGCAGCACCATTAGGACGTGACGTAAGATGCAAATGTGTACATTCGCCCTGCAGTGCCTTATAGTAGGTACACAAATCAGGCGTAGCACTGCCAAGCACCAAAGCTGCGCCGGTCAGGCGGCAGCGGGTGCGAGCAACATCACGTGCATTATAGTGTGGACGATGGTCCTCCTCCTTGTAGCTTCCCTCGTGCTCCTCGTCTACAATCACCAAACCCAGCTTTTCAAACGGAGCGAACACAGCACTGCGCACCCCGATCAGCACCCTTGCCTTGCCTGTACGCATGCGGTACCACACGTCACCTCTTTCGTTTTGCGACAGTTTACTGTGCGCCACAGCAATTTCGCTGCCGAACCATGCCTGAAAGCGTTTCACCAGCTGTGCTGTGAGCGCAATCTCCGGCACCAGCATCAGCACCTGCCAGCCTGCATCCACAGCATGAGCCGCCGCGCGCAGATAAACCTCCGTCTTACCGCTGCCGGTAATTCCCTGCAGCAAAAACGACTGCGCACGCTGCGCATCTATCGCCTGATTAATCTTTGCCGCAGCATCCTGCTGCTCCGCCGTCAGTTGCAGGCTTTCACCACGTTCCTGCACCGTATTGTAGCTGTTGCGCAGCACACGCTTCTGCACTGCGTCCGCCAAACCGTTTTGCGCTAATGCGCGCGCCACAGCGGAGCTCACACCCTGCTGCGCCAGCTCGCTCACGCTCAGCGCCCCTGCAGCATGCGCCAGTATGCCCAACGCAGCATGCTGCCCCTTGGCACGTTTGGCAAGCGTTCCTTCAGCCAACACCTGCCTGCCTGCGGCATTGATGCGGTAAGCCAACACATTTTTTTCCTGCAAACGCTCATTATAAACATAATAAAGCAAACGTCCCTGCGCATCACGCACGGCACGCCGCTTAATACTCGATTTCCCCGGCACAAAAAGACGCATCGCCTCTGCCAGCGAACACATATAATAATCTGCCATCCATTTGGCAGTAGCAAGCATTTCCTTATCAAACCAAGGAGTATCGCCCAAGGCAGCTTCCACAGGCTTCAGCTTGCCGCGCAGCACAGCGTCGGCAGGCTGCGGCACACGCTCCACCACAAAACCTTCCACCTTCTGGCCGCTGAAAGGAACAACTACACGCCAGCCGCTGTCTATAAACTGCAGTGCTTCCGACACACTGTAGGTAAACTGACGGAATAAATTTTTTACCGGTAAATTTATCGCAACATTAACAGCAAACATGGCAACCTCCCGCAAACATACTTGTAGTTTATTATAGCATAAATCATGGAGAAGATAAATCGGCAGGGGTGCGGAGGGTGTGTATATCATGTATATAAATAAGGCGTTCTACCGTACTTTTGGTAGAACGCCTTGTAATGCTATGCTGTTATACTTTTACGCGCTCAGCTTGGATGCCAGCTCACGCACCTCTGCTTCCGACAGCTTGGAAAGACGAACAGTAAACTCAATGCTCATACCCTCACTTAGCAAATTCAATCTTCTTTTCTTTTGCCATTGCTTCTGCCTTTCTTGCAGCATATTCTTCAATTACGTCAGTCATTTTTTCTTCGCCCTCCTTGCTGTATTTCAAAAACTCCATGCGCTCGGCAAATTCATGGTAATGTAAATTTTTAGGCTCTGTACAATATAAATCCTGCATCAGTTTACCTAATGCTGTATCATCTCGACGCTGGCTGTTGACATAAATGATATGCGAACCATCTTCAAAGCATTTCGCATTTTCATCTATTCTACGCCTGATATTATACAGTGGCAAATTATCGTGCAAGACATCGTTTTCTGTGATAAAAATTACGTAGGTATCCGGCAGTTCTTCGTAGAGCTTACCAGGCTGCAGGAAGTGTGTGTCAAGGATACTGCTGTAAAATCTGGCGCGTCTTGCAGGTGCGCCTTCATCGCTTCTCTGCACCTCTACGTTAAAATAACGTCCTTTGCTATCCTGCGCTAAAATATCCAGTTGAGAAGAATGTCCGAAGATGTTTTGGATAAAGCTCTGTATTCTGACATTTCTCACCTTAATTTTATCATCTCCCAGGATAACGCGCAAGAAAACCTGCGCTGCTTTTTTGTTGTCATCTAGCATAAAATTCATAAACCTGTTGTTCATCATGCAAAGGCTGCCGATGACCTGCTTGATTTCGCTGTTTTGACCTACTTCGGTTGTTTGCATTACTTTAGCTCCCTTCTTAACAAAAAACGCCCTATGTACTACTCAATAATACATAAGCCGTTCTCAATGACGCTGCGACGACCGTACTCCAGGCAGGCGTGCAAAAATCTTACGAATATATATTATCTGATTTTTCAGATTTTGTCAAGAGGAAAGAAGTTATAAGTTTTTCCCTTAAAAATAGGGTAATTTTAAGGGAAAGCTTTGGGATGTAAGGGAAAAGCACCTGCCTATCATTTTGCTGATAAACAGGTGCTTTGAAATTTAGATTAGCTTACTTGTCCTCTTCGAGGATAGCGCGCTCAACAAATTCTCACTTCGCAAAGCTCGCAACAAATTGGTGCTTACTTGTCCTCTTTCTTGCTCCCTGTTCGGTCGCAAGCGAGGACAGCGCGACCAACGAGTTTTTTATTCGCGAAGCTCATAAAAACTCGGGTCTTACTTGCCAGTTCTGCCACGTTTGGTGAACGGTACGCCTTTAGCGCACAGCGGGCAGGTTTCCGGATCAAAGGTTTCTACGTTAAGGTGCAGCAGAGCCTCGGTGCGAACGCCGAAGTCTACCTTGCCGCCGCTGCGGTCAACCAGCAGGCCTACGCCTACGAGCTCGCCGCCATGCTCTTTAACTACTTCCATAACCTCTTTAACGCTGCCGCCGGTAGTTACGATGTCTTCAACAACCAGTACGCGGGTGCCTGCCGGAATTTGGAAGCCACGACGCAGAGTCATTTTGCCGTTTTCACGCTCGGTGAAGATAGCACGGGTGCCAAGAGCCTTGCCAACCTCGTGAGCCAGCAGGATACCGCCGGTCATCGGGCCAACTACCAGTTCAACATTGTCGTTTTCATAACGACGTGCGATTTCCTGGCACAGGCGCTCGGTATATTTAGGATGCTGCAGTACGTTGAATTTTTCAACATACATAGGGCTATGCAGACCGCTGGTCAGCAAAAAGTGACCATGGAGAACTGCTTCGGTTTCCTCGAGCATTTTCATAACATCTTTTTCTTCTAAAACTGCCATTTGCTTACACTCCTTTAATCTCTTCTACAATTGCCAATGCTGCTGCTTGTCTTGCTTCAGCCTTAGTAATAGGTCTGCCTACTACGATGTGACTGCTGCCATTTTGCAAAGCGCCTGCCGGTGTTGCTACGCGCTTCTGGTCATCCAGAGAGCTGCCTGCAGGACGCACGCCCGGGGTAACAATCAGGAACTCGGGGCCGCAAGCCTCACGGATAGCTGCAGCTTCCTTAGGAGAAGCAACAACGCCGTCCATGCCTGCTTCCTTCGCCAGCTTAGCCAGGCTGATAACTTGCTCGGCAATAGTATTTTTATAATTTAAATCAGCAAACTGTTCATCATCCATGCTGGTAAGAATGGTTACAGCAATCAGCTTCGGTGCCGGACGGCCTGCTGCCTCAGCAGCCTCATGCACAGCCTTAACAGCCTCTGCCATCATCTTTTTGCCGCCAACAGCATGAACGTTCATCATGTCTGCACCCAAATCGCTGAGTACGGTAAGTGCATGAGCAACAGTGTTAGGAATATCCTGCAGCTTGAGGTCCAGGAAAACATGCTTGCCCTGTTCCTTCAAGAAGCGGATAATTTCGCTGCCTACTGCATAATAAAGCTCCATGCCAACCTTGTAGTAGCTTACTGCGCCACCCAATTCGACAACGCAAGCCTTAGCCTGTTCCAAGGTAGGAAAGTCGAGTGCAACTATTAATCTATCATCAGATTTCATAAAAATCTCCCTTTTGTCATTCTTTCTAAAAGACGCTGGAGAATGCGTCAGATGCGAAGAACGGCGACGACGGCGTACATACTCGTACTCCTCACCCTTCGGGTATTAGCACGACCAACAGTTTTTACTGCATTTACACTTGTAAAAACTGGGTCTTAGCGTCAGGAGCCGTTCTGAAGCAGATGGCGTGTTATACAGCGTCGTTATACAACGGCATGCTTTTTTTACCTTCAGGTAATGCCAGGCCGACAATTTCGGAAATATTCTGCGCGTTGTGTCTGTCCAGATATGCCAGCATACCATGGGCAATGGTTTCAGCGATATCAGGCTGTACAAAGTTTGCGGTGCCAACTGCTACCGCACTTGCGCCTGCCAGCATGAACTCAATTGCATCCTCAGCGCACATGATGCCGCCCATGCCGATGATGGGGATATGCACAGCCTGCGCTACCTGGTAAACCAGGCGCACTGCTACCGGACGTACAGCAGGACCGCTGAGGCCGCCGGTTACGTTGCCGAGCACAGGACGCTGACGCTCAATATCAATCTTGGTACCGAGCAGCGTGTTAATCATGGAAATTGCATCCGCACCTGCTGCCTCTACAGCCTTCGCCATCACCACAATATCTGTTACGTTCGGAGAAAGCTTGGCGATAACCATTTTGCCGGTGTTGGCCTTAACAGCACGTACAACCTCAGCAGCTGCTTCCGGCACAGTGCCGAAAACAATGCCGCCTTCTTTGACGTTCGGGCAGGAGATGTTGATTTCTACTGCATCAACACCGTCTACATCCAGCTTTTTGGCAACAGCGCCGTATTCCTCTGGGGTATGGCCGTAGATGTTGACAATCACAGGCACATTATATTTTTTCAGCTCAGGCAGAGTGTGCTCCAAGAAGTACTCGCTGCCGGGGTTTTCCAGACCGATGCAGTTCAGCATACCGGACGGGGTTTCTACCGCACGCTGGCCCTTATTGCCTGCTGCAGGCTCTAAAGAGGTACCCTTTACGGTAACAGCGCCAACCTTTTCCAGGTCGAGAAAATCGGTAAATTCCAGGCCAAAGCCAAAGGTGCCGGAGCCGGTAGTAACAGGAGTAGCCATCTTCACGCCGGCAATATCAACTGCCAGACGGCCATCATACAATGCTTTTACCATTCTCCTACCTCCTCTGCCCAGAATACCGGGCCGTCCTTGCAGACCTTGATGCGCTTGCCAATGCCTTCGCAGGCACAGGACAGGCACGCACCCAGACCGCAGGCCATGTATTTTTCCAGAGATACCTGACATTTTACGCCGGCTTCTAAGCAGGCATTGGCAACTGCGCGCATCATCGGTACAGGACCGCAAACGTATACGCAGTCATAGCCGCCCTCTTTTAACAGCTGCGGCAGCAGGGCCATTACAGTACCCTTAGTGCCGACACTGCCGTCATCGGTGGTCAGGTAAATATTTTTGCTGAGGCTTTCATAAAGCTTGGTCCAGAACAATTCCTCGGCACTGCGGCCGCCCATCAGGATATCGGTATTGCCCTCACCGAAGCCCTCTGCCAAAAACAGCAGCGGAGCCAGGCCCAAGCCGCCGCCAACCAGCAGCGGTTTTTTGGCGCTCATATCAAAGCCGTGTCCCAGCGGACCGACGATGCTAAGCTCGTCGCCGCTGCAAACGTCAGCCAGAATATGAGTTGCTTCACCAATGATACGGTAGATCATGGTGATGCTGCCTTCAGCCTTGTTAACTCCTGCTACGCCGAAGGGACGGCGCAGCAACGGAGCAGTATTCTTGCACACCTTCACGTTGACGAACTGTCCGGGGACAGCCTCGGCAGCGATTTCCGGTGCATAAACATTTATTAATTTTGTCGTACTATTTAAAACTCGTTGACCAATTACCTTGGCACTCGCAATAGTTTTAGACATAATCAATCAATCCTCCCAGGTCAGGTCCTGCAGAGCGGTAACGCGTACAACGCTGCGACGACGCATTGCGCTCATAACGTTCAGCAGCTCGCGTGCAGTATCCATAGAGGTCAGGCAGGCAATTGCATGCTCTACAGTAGAACGGCGGATTTTGAAGCCGTCACGTTCAGCGTCACGGCCATGGTTGGTGGTGTTGATAACCATACCGATGCGGCCGCTCTTGATATCATCAATCAGGTTCGGATGACCTTCGCTTACTTTGGTAGCAACCTCAACAGTTACACCGTACTTCTGCAGGTATTCCGCAGTCCCGTCGGTTGCGATAACGGTGTAGCCCAGCTCTTCAAAGCCGCGGGCAATAGCAACTGCCTCAGGCTTATCCATATCAGCAACGGTAATCAGAATTGCACCCTCGTGTGGTACATTGATACCGGAAGCGATGCAAGCCTTATACAGCGCACGGCTGTACTGATAGTCGCAGGCCATAACCTCACCGGTGGATTTCATTTCAGGTCCAAGGGTGATATCTACGTTGCTCATCTTATTGAAGCTGAATACAGGAGCTTTAACAGCATAGTAGTCCGGGAAGAAGCGTAAACCTGCTTGCAGGCCCTGCTCTTTGAGGCTCATGCCCATTGCGCATCTGGTAGCAACGTCTACCATGGAGATGCCGGTAATCTTGCTCAGGAACGGTACAGTTCTGGAGGAACGCGGGTTAACCTCGATTACATATACATGCTCGTCACGAACGATGTACTGAATGTTAATCATGCCCTTAACTTCCAGACCCAAAGCCATCTTGTTGGTGTATTCGATAATGGTACGGATAACACTCTCGCTCAGGCTACGCGGCGGATATACGGCGATGGAGTCACCGCTGTGTACGCCTGCACGTTCAACGTGTTCCATGATGCCGGGGATTAATACTTCCTTGCCGTCGCAGATAGCGTCAACCTCTACCTCAGTGCCCTGCAGGTAATGGTCAACCAGTACCGGATGCTCGTGAGAAGCCTTAACAGCATATGTCATGTAGTTGCGCAGCTCGTCATCGTTATAAACGATTTCCATAGCACGGCCGCCCAGTACGTAGGAAGGACGAACCATAGTCGGATAGCCAACATTGTGGGCAGCAACCAGCGCACCCTCGGTATCGAATACGGTGTGGCCCTGCGGACGCGGGATATCGCAGCTTGTCAGCAGCTCGTCGAAGCGTTCACGGTCCTCAGCGCGGTCGATGCTGTCAACGGAGGAGCCCAGAATCTTCACGCCTGCGCGGGAGAGCGGACCTGCCAGATTGATAGCGGTCTGACCACCGAATTGAACGATAACACCTTCCGGTTTTTCTTTGTCGATAACGTTGAGAACATCCTCAACAGTCAGCGGCTCAAAGTACAGCTTGTCGGAAATATCGAAGTCAGTGGAAACGGTTTCCGGGTTATTGTTGATGATAATGGTTTCATAGCCCATTTCCTTCAACGCCCATACGCAGTGTACGGAGCAGTAGTCGAATTCTACGCCCTGACCGATACGGATAGGACCGGAGCCGAGTACAACTACTCTCTTTCTGTCACTTACTTCAACCTCATCCTCGGTTTCGTAGCAGGAGTAGTAGTACGGGGTTGCAGCTTCAAATTCCGCAGCGCAGGTATCAACCATTTTGTAGGTCGGCAGAATGCCGTTAGCCTTACGCATATCGCGGATTTCAAACTCAGTCTTGCCTACGCGTTTACCGATAACAGCATCGGCAAAGCCCATTCTCTTAGCCTTACGCAGCAGGCTCGGAGTCAGCTCGTGAGTTTCCAGAGCTTTTTCCATTTTAATGATGTTTTGGATTTTGGAAAGGAACCACATGTCAATCTTGGTGATATCGTGAATCTCTTCCAGAGTAATGCCGCGGCGGATAGCCTCAGCAACAACGAAGCAGCGCTCGTCATCAATGCGCTTGATGCGGTCATGAATTTCTTCATCGCTCAAAGCCTTCAGCTCAGGCATTTCCAGATGATTGAGGCCGATTTCCAGGCAGCGAACTGCTTTCAGCATGGAAGCTTCAAAGCTGCGCTCAATCGCCATAACCTCACCGGTAGCCTTCATCTGAGTGCCCAGAGTGCGGTCAGCGGTTACGAATTTATCGAACGGCCAACGCGGGAATTTCAGTACGATATAGTCAATGGTAGGCTCGAAGCAAGCCTTAGTCTTTTTGGTAACAGCGTTCTCGATTTCGTCCAGGTTGTAGCCGACAGCAATTTTGCTGGTAACCTTAGCAATCGGATAACCGGTAGCTTTGGAAGCCAGTGCGGAAGAACGGCTTACACGCGGGTTAACTTCGATTACATAATAGTTTTCGGAGTACGGGTCGAGAGCCAGCTGTACGTTACAGCCACCAACTACGCCCAGCTCACGCACGATATCGATAGAAGCCTGACGCAGCAGCTGTACTTCTTTATCGCTCAGAGTCTGTGCCGGAGCCACAACGATGGAGTCGCCGGTGTGTACGCCAACAGGATCCAGGTTTTCCATGGAGCAGACAGTGATGCAGTTATCAGCAGCGTCGCGGATTACTTCGTATTCGATTTCCTTCCAGCCAGCGATGCTGCGTTCAATCAGGCATTGACCGATAGGGCTGTAGCCCAGGCCCTTTTGCACGATGTCAATCAGCTCTTCCTCGTTTTCAGCAATACCGCCGCCGGTACCGCCGAGGGTATAAGCAGGACGGACAATCAGCGGATAGCCGATTTCCTTGCCGAAGTCGCACGCAGCTTCAATGGTTTCTACGATAGTGCTTTCAGGAATCGGCTGATGGATTTTCTCCATAGTTTCCTTGAACATTTCGCGGTCTTCACCACGTTTGATAGCGCTGATCTGAGTGCCCAGCAGACGAACGTTGTATTTGCTCAGGATACCCTGCTCGTCCAGCTTCATAGCCATGTTCAGGCCAACCTGACCGCCAAGAGTTGCCAGCAGGGAATCAGGACGCTCACGTTTGATAATTTTTTCAATGAATTCAATGCTGATAGGTTCAACATATACACGGTCAGCCACATGCACATCGGTCATAATGGTTGCAGGGTTACTGTTTACCAGTACAACCTCCAGGCCTTCCTCCTTCAGAGCACGGCAAGCCTGGGTGCCTGCATAGTCAAACTCTGCTGCCTGACCGATAATAATAGGGCCGGAGCCGATAACGAGAACCTTTTTAATATCTTTAAGTTTCGGCATAATTAACGACCCTCCATCATATCAACAAAATGTTTAAACAAATAATCATGATCACCAGGGCCAGGGCAGGCTTCCGGATGATATTGAACGGTAAAGGTAGGATGCTTGGTGTATTCCAGGCCTTCGATAGTACCGTCATTCATGGAAATATGGCTGATGTTGATGCCCTTGCCTTCCAGAGATTTTTCATCTACAGCATAGCCGTGGTTTTGGGCGCTGATGTAGATGCGGCCGGTTGTCAGGTATTTTACCGGTTGGTTGATACCGCGATGGCCGAATTTCATTTTATAGGTATCAGCACCGTTAGCCAAAGCCATGAGCTGATGACCGAGGCAGATACCGAAAATCGGTTTCTTGCCGATTAATTTCTTAATGTTTTCAATAACCTCAGGCAAATCCTTCGGGTCGCCAGGGCCGTTGGACAGGAAGATACCGTCCGGATCACATGCCAGTACCTCTTCTGCGGTAGCGGAAGCAGGGAATACTGTCAGGCGGCAGCCAAAAGCTTCAATGGATTTCAGGATATTGCGTTTAATACCGAAGTCCATAACAGCTACATGCAGCTTGCCCTCGCCCATAGTGTAAACCTCGGGAGTAGTAACCTGCTCAACCTGGTTGTGTACTGCCGGTAAAGCCAGCAGCTTCTGCACTTCATCATCAGGCATTTCTGCCGGAACGATTACGCCCTGCAGTACGCCGTGATTACGGATTTTACGGGTGATAGCACGTGTATCGACACCTGCTAAAGTCGGGATATCCTGTTCAATCAGGAAGTCCTCCAGGCTCTGCTCATTGCGCCAGTTGCTGGGGCAATCGCACAGCTCGCCGATAACGAAGCCCTGGAAGAAGCATTTCTTGCCTTGGTTAAACAGCGGGTTGCAGCCATAGTTGCCTACCAGCGGATAGGTCATTACTACAATCTGACCGCAGAAGGATGGGTCGGTCAAGGTCTCTTGGTAACCGCTCATGCCGGTGGTGAATACAACCTCACCTACAGCATTGCGTTTGCCACCATACAGAGTGCCTTCAAAAACGCTGCCGTCTTCTAAAACTAATTTTCCTTTTCTTACTTTTTCGTGCATACTACACCATTCCTCATTACAAAATTACCGTGCAGCATAGTAGCAACAGCCTTACCGGTGCAAGCCTTGCCTTCGTACGGAGTGAATTTGCCGCGGGTATAGAATTTGGAGCTGTCAATAGTCCATTTTTTATTCAGGTCCATAATAGTGATATCAGCAACGCTGCCTTCTTTCAGAGTACCGCCGGCAAGCTTGAACAGCTTAGCAGGCTCACAGCTCATTTTGCTGATGATAGTATTCAGGTCAAATACGTGGGTGTGATATAAGTCAGTCAGCATTACTGCCAAAGAGGTTTCCAGACCGCAGAAGCCGTTCGGAGCATAACGGAATTCAACATCCTTTTCTTCCGGTGCGTGCGGGGAGTGGTCGGTAACGATAGCGTCAACGGTGCCGTCCAGAACAGCCTCACGCATAGCCTGTACGTGGTCTGCACTTCGCAGCGGCGGGTTAACGCGGGTTGCGGAATTATAATCTGCGCAAGCCTCATCAGTCAGAGTCAGATGATGTACGGTTACTTCACTGGTAACATTTACGCCGCGTTTTTTAGCCTGGCGGATGATGTCGATAGCACCCTTGGAGGCAACGTGGCAGATGTGTACATGTGCGCCGGTGTATTCAGCGATGATGCAGTCACGTGCAACAGCGATATCTTCGCTGATTGCCGGTACGCCCGGTACGCCGATACGTGCGGAAACAGCGCCTTCATGCATGTAGCCTTCGGAATCCAGCTCAGGATCAATCGCATGGCACAGCAGCGGTTTGTCGAAAGCAGTTACATATTTGGCAGCCAGCACCATCAGACGGGAGCTCTTTACATAGTGGCCGTCATCGGAGAAGCCCATAGCGCCTTTTTCTGCCATGTCGCCCATCTCTGCCAGCTCTTCGCCCTTTTCGCCCTTGCTGATTGCGCCGATAACTTCGACGTTAGCGTAGCTTTCCTCGCGAGCGCGTTCTTTGATACCGCTTACTACGATGGAGGTATCGATAACAGGCTTGGTATTCGGCATGCAGGCAACGGTGGTTACACCGCCGGCAGCAGCAGCCTTGGTACCGCTGATAATATCTTCCTTAGCTTCCAGGCCAGGCTCACGCATATGAGTGTGTACGTCAATCAGACCAGGAGTTACTACGAGGCCGGTTGCATCAAAAACCTCGTCAGCTGCTTCGGCAATATCCTTGCCCAAAGCTTTAATTTTGCCATCCTCAACGAGGATATCCATTACAGCATCTAATTTTTGGCTGGGGTCTACTACCCTGCCGTTTTTAATCAATGTTTTCAATGTGTTTACCTCCTGTCAAAGTCAAGAATAAGAGTGCCATACGTACAGCTACGCCGTTTTGTACCTCAGTACGGATTGCGGCGTTATCGCAGTAACCAACCTCCCAGGAGATTTCCAGACCACGGTTCATCGGGCCGGGATGTAGCACGGTTACGTCAGGCTTAGCCAGCTTCAGGCGGTTTTCGTTAATACCGAAGATACGTGCATATTCACGCGGAGACGGGAACAGACCCTTTTGCTGACGCTCCAGCTGAATACGCAGGATATCGATTACGTCAGCGCCTTCGATTGCTTCTTCAACGCGTTTGTGTACTGTAACGCCCAGAGAAGCGATGTCGTGCGGCAGCAGAGTCATAGGACCTGCAACGTGTACATCAGCGCCCATTTTGGTCCAGGCAGCAATATTGGTGCGGGCAACACGGCTGTAGAGAATATCGCCGATAATTGCCATTTTCAAGCCCTTCAGGTTTTTGCCCTGCTCACGGATAGTAAACATATCCAGGAAGCCTTGAGAAGGATGTGCGTGTGCGCCATCACCGGCGTTGATGATTACAGGGTCTGCAACCTTAGCAGCATATGCTGCAGCGCCTTCAATGGGGTGACGCATAACAATCGCATCACAAGCCATGGATTGTACAGTCAGGATGGTGTCGCGCAGGCATTCACCTTTGACAACACTGGAAGAGGATGTAGTGATGTTTACTACATCGGCACCCAGATATTTGCCTGCCAGCTCGAAGGATGTACGGGTACGTGTACTGGGCTCATAGAACAGATTGATGATAGATTTACCGCGCAGTGAGGGCACCTTTTTGATATCCCTCTTCATAATCTTCTTCATTTCCTCAGCTGTTTTCAAAACCAGCTCGATTTCCTCAACGCTGAGGCTTTCCAGATCCAGTATATCTCTGCCACCCAGAGATACATTTGATTTAGCCATTAGCTTTACCTCCTGTTTTTTATAATAAAATTGCATAATAAAAGGCCTTCTCATCCCATGATGGTGCAAAAAGGCCTTAGGTTTCATAATAACTTATACCTTGCAGTCTCACAGGACCAATTTAAAGGTGCAAATTGATTGTATATATTTTACACCTTAATGAAGAATACGTCAAATATTTCGAGGTAAAATCTTGGCAGGAATTTTTTACTTATAGTATAATAAAGAAGACTAAAAATTAGCGAGGTACTTATGCGAAACACCATTATAGATAATCTGCGTGGCATCTGCATGCTTGGCGTCATCGGTATTCATATCGGCAGCCTGGCACTTGCCACCAACAACTTTACTCTTTACTTATTACTGGAGATTTTAAGCCGTTACAGTGTCCCCTCCTTTTTCTTTATCTCCGGCTACGGCCTGGCCTGTACGGATAAAGGCCTTTTAATCGGCAGCCGGCTGAACTATATCGACTTTATGAAGAAGCGTCTGCGGGGAGCAGGCCTGCCCTATCTCAGCTGGTCGCTTTTTTACATGCTCTACTTCTGGCTAATTCTGCCACCGGGCTTCGTCAGCTGGAATCCGCTGCATGTGGCCTATGTATTATTCTTCGGCCTGGGCTGCTACCATTTGTATTTTATGGTCATCCTGCTGTGGTTTTATGCAAGCTATCCGCTCTGGCGCCAGCTTCTGCGTATAATTATACATCAAAGCATACCGTTTATGCTAGTGCTTTTATTCATTTTCCAGCTTGCTTTCAACTGGTGGACAACACATCCAGGCTTGAACACAGCGGGTTGGAGCGTCTTGGCTAAAAATTTCTTTGATTATCGCCTCAACTATCTCCCCTTGCATTATCTGCTTATTTTTATAAGCGGCGGCTTAGCAGCCTGCTATTGGGAAAAATTCATCGCCCTCCTGCGCAGATACAGCGCCATGGTATGCGTAATTTTTGCTGCAAGCGTTGCCTGGGACGTACAAAGCTGTTACGAAGCAGTTACTGTCAAAGGCTACACGCTGATTGATCTGGCCAACACCTATCACCAGCTCAGCCCGCAAGGACTCTGCTACACCGTAGGCTCACTGCTCTTCTTCTGTTTGGCACTCGATTGGCTGGAGCGCAAGGCGCAGGCAGCGACACAAACAAATGCATCACAAGCTATACCTCAAGCAACATCACGCACAGAGACTCCCAATGCACTGCAATCTATCCCTCAAGCAGCATCGTATACAGAGGCTCCCCTTGGGGGGAGCTGTCACCGCAAGGTGACTGAGAGGGGTTTCCTCGCCAACCTTCTCTATAAAGCCATCAGCACTCTTTCCGCCTACTCCATGCTCATCTACTTTGTGCATCCATTGCTCTTGGACTGGCTCAGCAGCGCCTACAACCATTTCGGCATCATCATGACCGTTAAGAAGGTAGCACTTTCCTACGTGCTGCTGGTGCTCGGCTCGCTGGTCCTCAGCATCCTGCTGACGAAGGCATTTGCAAAATGCAGTACCTTAAAGCTGCTGTTTACAGGCAAGCGCTGATTTTAATACAATCGAGTAGGAGCCTGCTCATTATTTGAGCAGGCGACCTCTCACACCACCGTGCGTACCGTTCGGTACACGGCGGTTCAAATACCATAATGCTTGAGTCTTTTAAGCTCGTAATTGCTCGCTAGTTCATAGTAGCCTGCTTTTACGAGCTTTTCTTTCGTTATTGACCTATTGAGTATTGCACTTCCTGCTACTCGCCAATAACCTATTCTCGTATTTCCCCACATACGTGCGTACTCCTCTGGCATTCCTAGCTTCTTTAAGTTTCTACTCCTTGTTGTAGGTTTCTTCCACTGCTTCCATATGTATTGACGGAATCGCCTTCTTAGCCATTCGTCCCATTCCTGCATTTTACGTTTCATACTTGCTATGCAGTAATAGTTCAGCCAACCGCTTACATATACTTTTACCTTGTTCATCACTACACGTATATTTCTTCCTTGGTTTCTAGCTGTCAGCTCTTTTAATTTTGCTTTGGCTTTCATCAAGGATTGTTTGTGTACTCTTATCATTACTTCTGTTTTGTTCTTGCCTAGCGTAAATCCTAAAAACTTGAACTTTGGTGAGTATACGCTTACTACTTTGCTCTTTTCCATGTTCAACTTTAGCCTGAGCTTATCTTCAAGATATTTTCTGCTAGATTCCAGCAGTCTTTTCGCTGCTCTTTTGCTCTTTGCTTCGACTATAATGTCATCTGCATACCTTACAATATTTACTCCTCGTCTTGACATTTCTTGGTCGAACTCGTTCAGGTAAATATTGGCCAATAGTGGCGACAATGGCCCGCCTTGCGGCGAACCTTCTTCTGTCTTTACTATTACTCCGTTGTCCATGACTCCGCTTCTTAGGAATTTCTTGATTAGCTCTATCAGCCTCTTATCTTTTATCTTTCTGCGAAGTATGTTGAGCAGTAAGTCATGGTTCAGCGTGTCGAAATACTTGGATAAATCTACTTCTACTACGTATTGAGACGAGATTTGTCAAGGTGTTTTTCTGCAAAAGGATATCAAAAGAGCAATGGGGCTGCCACACGTCATTTGTATGGCAGCCCCTCCACAATTTAATGCTAATGCGCAACTGATCTGCCTAAATGGGCAGCAAAGTCAAGCGATTGATACATTTCTTAATGCAAGCAGCACTGATGACGGTCAAGTTGGAACGCCTTATCGTGTTTATTTATGGCACTATTTATACGTTATACAACTCGCCGTTTTCAAATTCTTCATTAGTTATTGGTTCTAACTCGCCATAGTAGTTCTCCAGAAAATCATAAGCATACTTGCGGTTAAGAAGGTCATGTATTTTCTGGTTGTAATAGTTTCTAAGGCAGCTATAGCACGAAGGCGAGCAATTGCATCCTTTTGTGATAGCAATAGCCTTCTCAACCACTTGTCGGAAACAGCGGCCATCCTCAGTAACGAGTCTTCTTACATGGCCAGCACCACCCGCAACAGCGTCGTAAAGAACGATGGCATAAATCAGCTTGTTGTCATATACGATCTTGTGGAGGCAGCCCTTAATATCGTTTCTCTCAATATCCATGACGGAAGACAGAGCTTCTAATAGCGCATACATGACAGACAGCATAACTTCTTGATTGCCGGCCTGTGGTGTCGAGAAAACCAATCGCACAACATCCGTCTTGAAAACATGACAGAGCTTATTTTTGACCAGTTTGACTTCGCAGTTTTTTCCCCATGGAGTAATGTGCTTCTTCTCCAGGGTTTTCTGGTGGGAATTAAACCCAGCCACTTCCATGTTTTCCATGGTGCTTTCAGCATAACCGCAATGTGGGCAGACATAGAAATCATCGTTGCAAACGACCATAAGGGAGTCATTGATGGACGTTTCCATCTGGAAACGATTGCCGTCCTTCATGACGAAGGCGTATTTCTGCATGACCTGCCGCTGAGCGTCGCCAATATAGAAGTCATCACTGCGAAACGCCTTATCTGGTTTTCGCATAGGGACGTCCTTCGGTTTTGCGTCTGCTACAAAGCCCTTTCTCGGCTCAATAGCCTGCTTCCATCTGGATTTCGAAATGATCTCATGACAGGAAACACAAGGTTCTCCTCCCTCATCGGGCTCCATCAGTCTATGATTCCAAGTCATGCACGAAGGGTTGTTGCACTGAGCAATATATGCAGTTTCCCAATCTTGTCCGGTGGTCTGAGGCAACTTTCGGATGTATCGGCTTGTATAAAGCTTGCCATCTGCCACCACCTGCGAGTCCGGTGCATACTCGGAGATTGCCAATTGCAGATCGCGGACCATTTGTAGCTTCTTATCTGTGGCAGCATTCGTGTTTTGATACAGTTCGACAGTATCTACCGGGAACCCGTACTTTGGCAGGACATTATTCCTTACGAGGAACTCGATAAGCTCGTTCCTTCCTCGATTGTCCTCTTTCCCTCGACGATAAGACCATAGCTTTTTCTCGACCGCCGCGGCTTGTTGCGTCAATCCCTCGGCAAGAAGGCGCCGGTATTCATCAATGTAGTATTGAACAGTCCCGCGAAACTCATCCACAGCGACTTTCAAAACGCCGTCTTTGCCAACAAGTTTCTCTGTCCATGAGAAATCATTGATTCCCATAACTCTGTGCATAGATTCGGGAATGGATGCCTTCAGAACATCCTTTAAATGTTCTGGTTTACTTGACAAGTACGCGCAGAAACGTTCCCAACCGTCCCCGCTCAGCAGTACATCGGCGTTGTTTGAATTGTATACATCAACCTGTTTTGCAAAGAAGTCGCTCAACGCGACGGCAAAGATATGCCGCAGTATAATTTTCTCATTACGAACTGTGAACAACGGCACACCGATTTTGCCGGTAATCATGTTCTCCGGATTCTTGAAATAGGTAAAGTCGTGGGAACTGAGCTTAGCATATGTAAGTGAGAACGCCGCTGCATTTTTACCGCGACCTGCGCGTCCTGCTCTTTGCACATAGTTTGCCGGTGAAGGAGGCATATTCCGCAGGTATACAGTCTCCAGATCACCCACGTCAACACCCATCTCGAAGGTCGTTGAGCAGCTAAGAGCATTGATCTCTTTGTTGACGAACATCTCCTGGTACTTTTGTTGTTCCTCGCGTCCGAGCTGTGCCGTATGCTCTTTAATGTGAAGCGGCTGCATGAGAGAAGATTGATAGAGTTTTGCATAGTGATTATCCTTTAAAAGACTATCATGCGTGATCCGACGAAGATGGCCGCCGCATTTGAGCGTGGTACACATGTCTTTACAGTTCATCGTGGTGGTCTTTCCACAGACATCACACACATAGATCGGAATATCTTCCGTTCCAGAGCTAACAGTAAAGCGCTCTGTGCTGAAATAGAACTCATCGTTTCCAGCGGTAGAAAGAGATTCCTCGCCTCTAAGAACCTCATCCCAATACATCTGCAGCAACTCGTTTGCGGATGCCTCATCCAGATTCAAAACACTCATAACACGCTTGAGACGTCCGTTCTTCAGAAGACTACTGTTTTTCCTAATGGCAGCAGACCAACCGGCAAGGTAAGGCTTTTTCTTATCCTTGTCCATATCCTTACAGCGCTTTACTCGTTTGGGCTTTGGAGTATAGAAAATGTACTCCCGCTCATCATCGGTCAAATCACAGTCTCCCTCCAATGCGCCATGGTAAACAATTTCCATGGCAAGCAAATCGAAGAGAGCCTTCACATCTTCAACTTTTTGTTGATAGGCTTCGGCAACACCCGACATAATTTCCTCGGCGTTCCCTTTATAATTGAACTTGAGGATGCCCAAAGAAGCCAAGCTGGTGCTTCGGCGTGCATTGACCATCTCGTTCAGGACGGCGATCCATGCGTTTTTTCGGCTCGTCGCCGTTAAATTCTCAACGCCTTTGTTTCCCGGTTCAGCAAATGTTCTACATGAATCGAAATAGGATGTGAGTTCATTCACAAAGTGCTGGATTTCCCAAGGATGCGCTGCCATATTTTCTTTGTTCTTCTCAACAACATGCCAGATGCCACGCCTGCGAAGGAACTCACTATAGGCCGCCGTCATGTACGACGCAAAAAATGCTGCCTCTCCTCTGCTGTCGGAGAAAGAAAGGAATTGCCTCTTGCGGCGGACAATATCAACCTGAGCGCCTTGCTTTGCAGCTCCAAACAAGCTCTTTTTAACCGGCTGTGCGCTTTTCTTGCTCTTGAGAACTTTCTCGCTCTCCGGCAATTCTTCAAACAACGAGGTGCCAAGAACTGCTGTTGCCGCGTCATATCCCAAGTAGAAGGTTTTGAATGTGCCAAAATTGCAGCTCGGGCATTTTCCATCTCCGCGCGAACAGCTTTTTCTTGCTTTCCTAAGCTTTACATAGTGGGTTAGCCCACATGTACAGGGAGGGTCTGCCTTCAAACTTTCATGAATAAGGGCACCGCATTTTGAGCACAGGATATAATCATTTTTACCGATTTCCTCTGTGTCATCTTCGTCTTCCTCATCCTAATCCAAGTCGATATCTCGACTGTCTCTGAGAAGGTAATACTCAATTTCAGGATCGTAAGAGCTGTTTGCAAACTCAAGCTTTCCATCTACTTCTTTTCCGGCTACTGCTACTCTTCCGCAATCATCACAGATCGCACACTCGAACACTTTCCAATTTTCGTCGCCTATCGTAATGCTCCTGTTTCGGTTGAGCATCAACTTTTTGTTTTGACCAAGCGTAACATATGCGCCCTCAAGCGCTTTTGCAAACATGTGGTAACGCGCTTTTATCAAGGCAGACTTGTTTTTGGAAGCTTGCGCAGCCACTCCAATAATGTTTACAACATCCTGCTGGGTCACATTGTGGGTTGCTCTGAGTGCTCTCGTTATCTCGGGAATCGTCATAGGATGACTTGTTATTCTGCGGAGGTCTCGATAAACTGAGGCACTAACGCACAGATCATAAAGATACTCAGCGTCGGGAATACCATCTGGAATTGGAAGCCCATAATCATCAGCAATGACATTCAGGGGCTTTTGAGGATCAATAAGCTCCGCAAACATAGACAGGGGGACATCGACAGGTTCCCTATCATAAGACGGAACCACACTTTGAGACCTGATAATATCCTCAGCATAAAAATATGCGTTGCACAGCGTTTCCGCAAACTTGACGATATCATCATCCGCTTCTTTTCCGCCTAGCGTGGCGCTGGTGAGAATATGGAGGACATTTGACGGGTTGCTGATTCGTGCTTTAAGCCGCTTCAGCAGCAGGGACGTTTCCATTCCCGTCGCTCCCCGATAGATATGTGCTTCATCAAGGACAAGTAAACGCAGTTTCGCTCTGGAAAAGACCAGGTCATCCTTGGGCCTGAGCATCATATACTCAAGCATGGCATAGTTTGTCACGAGGATATGCGGAGGCGTCTTTTGCATATGATTGCGAGAAACGATCTCATTTTTCAGCGGCTTCAGGGGACGTCCATTTGCATCCTTGTACACCTTACCATATTCGGCAATCCCGTCCTGTTCATTTTGCTTTGTGCTGCTGTTATAGACGCCGAAAGTAATCTCAGGATAGCTCTTCAGCAGATTGCGCAGTCTTTTCATCTGGTCGTTGGCAAGAGCATTCATCGGATAAATCAGAATCGCTCTCACGCCGGATGAAAGGGTACCTTCTTCGGCCTCCCGAAGCAAGTGATTGATTATCGGAATGATGAAGCACTCCGTTTTACCAGAGCCGGTTCCCGTGGTAACGATCAGGTTCTTACCTTTGTTTGTCTTTCTAAGGGCTCTTTCCTGATGGAGATACAGCCCACGGTTGATCTGGATCTCTTTTTCACCATCGGGAATATCTCCCTCCAAACTGTGGAAGAGTGAAGACGCCTCGCCCTCCTCAATCATCTGAGCAAGGCTTTTTCCGGTTTTATATGAGTCGCTGACGTCAAGATAGGGGCCTTTTGCAATAGCACCTTCCTCACGCAACGCAGCAGCAAACTGCGCAGCGTAATCCTTATTGGAAATATGGAACAACGTCGATATGTACCCTATAAACTCATCCTTGATGTTGTCTGCTGCAGTTATTGGACTAAACATACTTACACCCTTTCCGTCCGATACGAGTATAGATCGGCATTGGAATACTTTTGTTTGTTGGCCTTCGTGTATTCGTGATCCGTAAGTGCAAAGACTACGGATTCCAGGCTGCGATCATAGTAGTTATAGTAGTACAAACCATCTCCATCTGGATCAGTAATGCACAGTGCAGTGTCGCTGATATACACAATTCGAACCGGATTCACCAACATTTTTGTAATGCCCTTTTTGTTCGTGTGAACGTCATACGAGAACTCATACCTTTCCCCATGATAACCAGTCGTGTAGAGAATTCCGCTATACACCGGGCAGTATCCTTCGGAGGTATCCTCCATCCCACAATACTGTATTTGGTCAATATAGCAGGGGCGTATCAGGATATGACCGGCCTCTTCCTTGAACTCATCTGTTATAGATTCGACAACAATCCGGCGGTTCATAAAACGTAGAAGGTTTTTATCACCGATGATACAATCGCCGACTGCCACAACTTCTTTTGCCCTTTTGAATAATCCTCCGGTTTGGATACTGATTTCAAACTGATAGTTCCCGATGGGCATATCTTCCGGTAAGATGATATACTCCGTATCTTCGCTAAGCTTGAATTCAAACAACTTATCATCGGAACTTGATAGCAAGAGAGTGAATTCTCTGCCCGAAGTACCAATAAATACTCCACCTTGATCCCATAGCAGCTTTTGTTCTTCTGTCCAGAGGGAAGGACGTTTCAGAAAACGCTCCTTGAAGAAAACTCTCGCCAGAGAATAAGAGGCACTCTGTGTCTGACCGGCAACTCTCATCACCACTTCTGCGTCATTGAAGCTGTCTGTACCACCGAACGACTGTAGGACATTTCCAATCGTCACCAAGCCCTGACCATCATAGAGGATGTCTTTGCCACCAACGAGAAACTGAACATTGACCCTCGCTGGAGTGGTTACTTTGAGAAAACTATTCTGCGGAATATGTCCGATATACCATGCCGGTTGAGGCTCCTGTAACCATGCACCGGAGGTTTCAGACACGGTGATTTTCGGAATATCCGCATGGAGTTCTCCATCACGGAAAGGTATCCGGACTTCAGCCTCATCTTTCCCAAAAGGAACTACTTCATGGAAATCATCTATGTCCGCATAAAATTCTGCACCATCATAATCGCTTGCATTATAATAGAATTCACGATTAAAGCAGCAATCTGCTTCGGAAATCAGAACAAATGTCCGGTCAAACATCAATCGTTCGTTTGCCAGATTGATTACTTGAATACGTACCGGGTCATGTTCGCCATCAAACGGCATGGTGAACGCGAGTCCATTGTCGGACTGTTCTAATGAGTCAAACTCTATTCTCTCGCCGTCTTTTAAGAGAACAAACTGCTGCGTGTAATCGCGATTTCCAAGAATGATGCTACAAGTACTCTTCCGAAAGGCGAGGAAAGCTTCTGTGTCCTGAATGGTGACCGTTGGCAGGGATGTAGATTCGCTTGGAGTGATAACCTTGAGGTCTGTCCCATTCTCACTGTCGAAGGCAATCAAACGGCCATCCACTGAAAGCACATATCCGTCCTTCAGCTCCAAGAAGAACGCTTTCAGCCCAGCATTTTTCATCGAGTCAATCTCGACGATATCCGTGTTCTCTGTCTTTACCTCCGACATTTTAGGCACTACGAGCGTATAGTGGTCTCGTTTGACTTGATTTGCCGAGATCTCAGCACCGCCGTAGAACAGCAACACGTTACGATGCAGGCTTTCTTCTGAGTCGTAGATCCACTCGTCATCACATTTGATCCGAACACAAATGTTCAGCAAACTATCCTCTTGAGAACCCACCGAAATAGAAGCGGCGACACCGTTTAGCGTCTTTCCGAGCTCGTTCCCGTACCAACTAAGGTTCTGCTGCATTACTTCTCTGCCATTGCAGCTTACGTAAAGCGTTGCCTTTTTGATCTCCTCGTTCTTCAAGCGAATATCCGGGAGTATGAGCTGTACGTCCGTTTCATTTTTCAGGATGAACTTCGCACGGATACGGGAATAATCTATTGCGACATCACGCTGAGTGACTTGCGTCTGTCTCTCTGATTTTTTTGTATTTGCAATCGCAATGATTTTCTCTTTGAACCACTCTTCACAGAGCAATTCTTCGTATGTATTGACTTTCTTGGTTTCAGAGTTGACAAGCGAATCGATTTTTCCGATTAACCTTTCAAACAGGTTCCGCGTATAGACAGGCCGGTAAAGGATCAGTTTCCGTATTCCTTCCTGGAATGAATACGCCTTAGAGCTGATTGTCAGTTCGACATCTTCCTCATTGCCGCCTGATAATTTTTGCTGGAGCGCGTGGACCATAACTGAAATCAAAGGGTCGTTTGGAATCACGCGCCAGTTAAGGTTGCTTTTGTAGAAGTCGAACAGGAAATCAAACAGAGCCATCCACGACTTTTTCGTACTTAGCGCATGGATCACAACCGTTGTTTTGAAAGCGCGTCCATTTGCATCCTCCAAGAAAAGGCGCTGGTTGCGCTTCATTGCATTCTCAAGGGACGACTGAAGAAGTCTTACTACCGATCCACTTGCGTCACGATACCCGAACTGGAGAGTAATATAGTTCCAGAAATTACTGTTCTCCTCATTCTTCCAATTCTTTGCGTTGTTAATCAGCGCAAGGGTAATTTGCATTTCTGCGCGCAATGAGAGCTTTGTCCATGGTTCTCTAAGTACTAGGTCAATGTATTTTCTCGCATTTTCATTTAGCTTGTCCACCGTTTCTGGTTTCAGAATACGGCTTCCAATGAGGGGATACATGGCAAAAACTTTATCTTCAAAAGTACCGTCGCTTTGCCTGACCTCCATATCCTTTTCAAGTACATCAACAGCAACATCGGGACGCTCAGTAGTTCTTTCAAACCCTAATGAACGAATATAGCTGTTAAGGTCCGTCCCACTCTTATAGGTATATGTTTGAAGCACCTTGTAGATATGTGAGTCTGTAGGGAAATAAACAACATTATCATGAACAACATATTGCCTCAGCTCTTCACGATGACGTTCTTTCGCCGCATCAGACGTAAGCGCTGAACCATCGAGCCGTGATTCAAATCCATAAAGCTCAATAAAGCTCTTGATTGTATAGCCATTCCGAGAGGCTATTGATCTAATCCACTGGTTTTTCGGATCAGAAGAGATGTACACCTTCCCGTCAACCATGTTTTCCTTCATGAAGGCAACAATCTGCTCATCTGTAACGCTGCGCTGATCGAGGTATGGATATCTGGAAATGAAAACAGCGTATTCATCCGACGTCATTCCTCGAAACTGTGCATTTGCTCTGAATCTCTCTGGATTATCCGGGCGATAGAAAGGCTTCGTAAGGACATTTATAACTCTTCCGTCAGATTCACCGGCCAACTCCCGCTCCGTATACATGTGCATTTTTTTGCTGACAACTTGTTCCCGAATCTCATCCGGCAAGTCTTTTAGGAAGAGGCATTTGATCTCGTTCTCGTATATAAAAAGGCAGACAAAATCGTCCTGTCTGTTGTTCATACAACAGCAGGTTACTTCGTCGTCAGTATAGTCAAAACTTTTGTTTTCGATCAGTTTTGCAAGAATTGACAGTTCACTTTCAGAAATTGTCTTTCCTGTCCATGTAGATCTGCGCTGCGGCAATCGTTTCTCCAATGCGTTATACACGCTTTGCCTTGACAGCCCAAACCATTCCGTCATCTTAGCTGGCTTGAATCCAAATCTTTCTGTTAAAATGTCAATAACCGCAAAGTCAAAACCTTTACTGGCAGATTCTACGATAGGTTCATCTCCATGCTTTTGATCGTATTGAGATGTGAGATTATCAAAATAAGCTCTACCTTCTCTAATTATTGCATTGATGACCGCAAGTATTTCGTCTCTTGTTTGGGCACCAACATTTCGAAGGCCCATGATATCCTTCTCGGACATTTGGACCAGTTCATCTGCAGTCTGAATATTTGCCCTCTTTAATGCATTTCTGGCTCTAACGCTAAAAGGAACATCATCAAGTCTTATAGATTCGATTTCCGGCAGGAGTTCAGATAGTCTGCTGCTTTCCGGTGCAGTTTCGATAATTGTCTTTGATTCCTCTTCGCGCTCGTGATATACGATCTTACCACTCTGTACGATGCTTTCAATGGCTTTCGTGATTTCTTCTCTGCTCAACACGCCGACATTGCGTAGCTCAAAAATGTCCTTTTGTGACATTTGGATCAATGCTCCGACCGTGTGAATGCCACCACGCCTCAATGCGTTTGTTGCACGAGTTCCAAGTCTAAGGCTTTCAATTGGCGTATCTTGAACATCCGGAAGAATCTCTTTGATTCGTTTCGCTCGTTCCTCAAAGAAACAGATGATATCGTCTGCATGGGCTATTACTCCATTCAATTCTTGGAGAACATCTTCACTGATATTGCGTGTTGCAGATAATTCCATCATATCGCAGTTCAGCAAATCGTTCAGCCTCATCAAGCCTACACGGCCCAAGAAACTTTTGCTCTTGTCCGAAATCTCCAAGTCGTGGATATAAATCGTAATATGCGTTTCTTTCATCTTATACCCCCAAAAGCCTTTTTTGAGAAATAAGAAAAATATCATAAGAGGATCTCTCTCAAACCCCTCACATTCGCTTCGATGAGAAATTATATAGAAAGTTTTTCCTCTTGCCCTGATTCAACGCGCTGTCCATGTATAATTCCTTTACATGAACATAGTTCACGCTGAAATGGTTCGGCTTTTCCATAAATTTATCATTAGCTTATTTACCACTAATCGTTCTGTACAAAACACTGCCTCGTATAAGTACACAATATTCATAATAATTATACCACAAAAAAACGATTGAATTCTACACTTTTTGCTAATTATCAAAGAAAAAGTGGGAGTGCATCATTCAAAATTGCACTCCCGCTGAAACTTTATCGTTCCCAACTGTCATGACTTTTCTTCTTGTTCTGCTTCTGCTTTGTCTTCTGTTGCTGTTTCTGACGCAGATGTTCACGGATGGAGCGTTCTTCAGCTTCCTCATGGAGCAGGTTTGCCACATCCCGTTTGCTGTCGTGCATCATCATGGGATCGTAGTTATTCCCATAAGCAGATTGCACACGGTCAACCGCAGAACGCTCCATTGCAGGGCGCAGGGCAAGCCTTGCGTCCTGTAATTCGTCCGAATCAAATTCCGCCGACTGCGACTTTAGCTCGGCGTATTGCTGCAAGGCATCGTTCAGCTCAGCTGTATACTTTTCTTCCTGCTGTGACAGCTTCTTGAGTGTCGCTTCCATTGTGGGAATATCCTTTTTTACAGCAGCGATACCGGCATCGTCGCTACATTCCAGCGAGTGCAGCAGCATATCTTTCTCGGATTTCAGCTCCTCTAATTCCTCGGTTAGCTCTGCAATACAGCGGGACAGTTCACGCTGTTTCGGGATGAGATAGAATGGCGTCTCCTTCTTTTCGGCAAGCAAAGACTTCCGTTCCTTGCTCTTGCCCCGAATTTCCTGAACCAACTCGGTATAGCGCACCAGCTTCGGCTGAACGGCATGGATATACTCTTTCATGCGCTGCTTGCCCAGGCCGATATGCCGCAGCTGATAGTGAAAAACAATCATATTCGCCAACAGCTTTTCCATCGCCTCGGCAATAACCGGGATTGTATTCTTTACCGCCTGCCCCAGCTTCTTGACCGCAGCTTTTAACTCCCGCAGCAGCGCATTGTCTGCCTTGATTTGTCGATTGATTTCACAGCGGTCAGAAATGATTCCCTTGCGCTCCAACGCCTGCGCCGCTACGCCCTCATGGATGGTAGGAATCTCATCCAGCCCTCTGGCGGCATTGCTGCGGTGGTCGATGCGCTCCACCCGTCCGGCGCGCTCCAGATAGCGATTGGACATGTCCGCCCATGCCGCCCGCCATGCGGCGAGCTGTTCTTCGCTGTTCCAGCGCTCAGAGATGGGATTCTGCCTTCCGTAGCGGGTGCTTTTGGGATGCTTGTCAGCCCGGATAAGCCCCTGCGCCTCGGCAGCAGATGGCGTCATGTACACCTTCTTTTTGCCAACCTTGTAAGGGTACTGTTTCTCCCAACCCTCGTTCTGCGCCGCTCGGAACTCAGCGGCAGTAAAACCGCGTTCCTCGCCGTTTTTCATGCAGAGGTATTCTTTCTCGGTCTTGTACTGCCACTTGCCCTGCTCGTCCAGTGGGCGCACCGTCAGCAGAATGTGAGCGTGGGGATTGTGACCGTCAGTGTCGTGGATGGCAGCGTCGGCGCACATTCCATCCGAAATAAACTGCTCCCGGATAAAGTCTTGCAGCAGCGAAATTTGTTCCTTGCGGTTCAGCTCTATGGGCAGGGCAACTACAAACTCCCGTGCCAACCGGCTGTCCTTGGCTGTCTCCACTTCCTCCACGGCGTTCCATAGTTTTTCACGATCCTGCCATTCCTGCGGGGCGTACGCGGGTAGGAATATCTGCTGCCAGACAAGCCCCTGCTTTTTCGTGTAGTCATGCTGTATCCCTTCGTAATCGTTATACAGACGGGAACAGCTCAGATATGCGGAAGCGGCCACGGCGGAGCGGCCTGCGCCCTGGCTGACCACCTTCGCTTCCAGATGATAAATTGCCATGTCTCGTTTACCTCGATTCATTTTTTCTGTTTCTCTTTCGCAAAAGAGAAAATGGACTGGCAGGAGGCCCGTCCATCTCTGCGGCAAAGCTGCCGGTGGCAGGTTTGCGCAGGCGGTTGGAGAAATAGCGTCGGTTGAAGCGACGGTATTTGCACAATCGCGCAGACGATGACAGCAGCGCCCGTAGGTGCTGTGGCATTGTCTGGAGGCTGCCGCAGCAGTCGCAGTCCCCCTCGGAGAGCGCACGGCTTGCCAACGGCAAGTACCACCGCCCCTTCGGGGTGGTGAGTAAGTGCGCCCCCTTACGGGAGAAAAAAGAAGGAGGCCCCCGGTTCCCCGGAGACCTCCTGAAGTGGTAAACTTATTTTAGACACAGAGGGGGTATTTCTTGTACAGATGATATATAATGGAATACACCAATATATATATCAATAGACAAGCAATACTTCGGTCTAAACAGGAGGTTTACCATGAAATACACTAAACAAGAAAAATTAGACATTTGTCGCCGAATATATGATAGCGAGATTACTCGCTATCAAGCAGCAGAGTTATATAATATTTGCGAAGGTACAGCACGCACCTATATGCGTATGTACAGAGATGCGAATAACCTGCCTGCAAAAAATTGTAAACAACCAAAATGTAATATAGTACGTCCCAATGCACCTGCACTTTCTGCGAACACGGATGATTATCAATCTATGACCAAGGAAGAATTAATTCGTGAGTTGCTTAAAGCAAGAATTGCAGAAGCTAGATTAAAAAAAGGCTATGCGGTGAAAGGGGATGGTACAGTAATTCTATACGGCAACAAGAATACCAAGTAATATTAGAACTCTCCGGCGAATTTCCGGTAAAACTTATATGCGAAACAATGAATGTACAGCGCAGCAGCTTCTATGCATGGAAGAAGAAGCTCTCTCATCCTTCTACAAGAATGCGGAATCTGCTTAGTAATATTTTGCTTTTTAATGAGTACCATGCTAAATATCCTTCTCACGGATATCGCTGGCTCAACGCTAAGATTCGTTTGGATACCGGTCTTATCCTTTCGGATGCATATACACATAAGTGTTGCAAAATGACTGGTATTAAAAGTCAGGCTAAGCATTACAAATACAAGAAACCAGGGGATTCATACCGGATTTTCCCGAATCTGCTTATGAAAGAAATGCAGATTGGTGGACCGCTGCAATGTATTGTAAGCGATATGACTGCTTTTCATGTTAAAGGGATTTATTATGAGCTGACATTGTATATGAACCTTTGGAATAATGAAATTGTAAGCCATTCTCTTTCTTCTAAACGAGGTGACCGCATGACATATATTAGCGGTTTGGAGGATTTAATTGCTTTAAAGAAGCAGTATCCAGAATATGAAATGATCCTACATTCAGACCAAGGTTCCGTTTACGCGTCTAAGGCATTTAATGACTTGTTGCCAATGTATAGCATTCCCCATTCTATGTCTCGTGCAGGAACACCTACCGATAATGCAGCAATGGAAGCAATTAATGGTTGGATAAAAGCAGAAATGTTTACTGATTTTCATGTAACAGGAGAAAAGTCTGTTATAGATGAAGTAACAGAATACATTCATTTCTTTAATGAACAGCGTCCTGCTTATTCTTTAAACTATCTGACGCCTATTCAATATCGCGAGTTGCATTATAGAAGTGTAGCTGAATTACAGAGAGATTTTTGTTGTATATTTTTTTGTGATTTGTGTCTAAAATTTGTTGACTAGTGCAATCCACCGCGATTATCTGATATTGGGCAGCGAGGTACACATTGATATTTACGATGACCGTCTTACCATTTATTCTCCCGGTGGTATGCCCGACGGCACGCGGATACAGGAACGGGATCTGTCCAGCATTTCCTCCACACGCCTCAATCCCGTCCTTGCGGATATTTTCGGCAGATTGGGCTATATGGAGCGGCAAGGCAGCGGCTTTAAGAAAGTCACAGAATCCTACCATGCGGCCCATAACTACCGTGTCGAGTTGGAGCCTAAATTCTACTCAGATGTTACCTCGTTCCAAGTGACGCTGTATAACCTGAATTATGGAACAGAGGTAAACGCAGCCAAGGTTACGATTGAGGGCGAAAATATTGCGATTGAGGTTGCGATTGATCGACTCAACGCAAGCCAAGCTACGATTGCGAAGGCGAAAGCAGTATTTGCCAACATGGGCATTGACGGAGTCTTTGGACGTTCCGACATTGCCGCCATCACAAAGGATTCTGTTACTGCCGCAGGCAATCTTATTACGAAGCTGAAAAATGCAGACTTGATTGAGCCGGTCAGCGGCTTCGGAAAGGGAAAATATAAGTTCACACCGCCTAAAGAATAAAAGAAATGCCCGTTATCGGCCATGTTGCCAATAACGGGCATTTGTCATTCGTATACAAGCTCGGTCAGGACAATTTCCTCAGCACGTCTGCGGATGCTGTTCATCCGGCGCACCCATTCCATCTGATCAGCGGCTTTCAGGGCTTCGGTCACACCTTTCTGCTTCGCCATTGCAGATACGATGATTTCCATACGCTCGTTGCAGGCTTGGTCAATCCCGGCAAGATGCCGGTGCAGCGTTCCGTTCGTGAGATAGTTTGCATAGAGGACAGGATGATGTTCTTTCAGATAGCTGCGGCGCATACGCCCATACTTGCCAATCTGGTATTCCGGTTCTTCCGGCAGCGCAAGGTTCGGGATAAGATAATCACCCTCCTGACGGTAAGTGCCGCCCATTTCCTCAAATAGAGATTTCATAAAGTTCAGCTCCTTTTTGTGTTGATTTGCAGCGGTTATAAGGCTTTTTTGGCTCCTTTCCTACAACTGCTGTTCCATTCACCACAAATGAGCCGCAGTCATATGTATTAGGTGGGAGAAACCACCCTCTACGTAGTAACTCTTGATAGTTAATAGGCTTGATTTGCGCTTTAATTCAACCCCTCGGCAGCAAAGCTGCCTGCTCCCCTTGACAGGGGAGCCAATGGAGCGCGATGCAAAAATCAGCACCGCACTACTGGGTTGCGCGGCACGCATGGTTTCCTCCATTGTCCCGAACCGGGCAACCAGAGATAAATGTATTGGTAGGTGCGTTAAAGCGCCTCTAAAACTACATTTCTTCGACGGCGAAGACGTTGGGGAGGGCGGTGATGGCCGGGACAAGCTCGGTGCCGCCGAGCTTCGGCGTTGTCTGAACCGACAGCAGCGCGTAGTAGCGGTGCTCCTCGTCCTCGCCCTGGGTGCGGCTGACCTCAAGGTTCGAGACCTTGAGCGAGCGCTCGCTCATCATCTCGAGCACGGTCTGGATGGTGTCGGGCTTTGTGTATTCGATGTACAGCGTGCAGAGCCTGCTGCTTTTGGCGAACTTGAATTCGAACTTTATCAGCACGATCTCGGCAAAGAGTATGACTGCGGTCGCGAAGATCGCGCACTCGACGAAGCCTGCGCCGCAGGCAAGGCCGACGATGGCCGAGGCCCACAGTCCGGCGGCGGTGGTAAGGCCCTTGACCTGACGGCGGCCTGTGACAATGATCGTGCCGGCGCCGATGAAGCCGATGCCGGCGATGACCTGCGCTCCGAGTCTGCCGACATCGGTGTAAAGCCCGAGGCCGAGCAGCAGGTACTGGCTGGTCAGCGTCGTTATTGCCGCGCCCAGGCAGATCAGAATGTGCGTGCGGAAGCCGGCCGGGCGGCGCTTTATCTCGCGCTCGGCGCCGATGACCGCGCCGCATATGAACGCAAGCAGCAGGCGCAGCGCCATGGCCAGCGTTGTGGATTCCCTTATAAAATCAAAGCATGAAAGCATGGCTGCACCTCCTTACTGACTTTCCTCGATCGAAACCGTGCCGCCGAGCGCCGCAAGCTGCGCGAGAAGCTCGGTATGGTTCAGACCCTTTGGCAGATACACGCTCAGGTGCACGCCGAGCTGCGCGCGCCTGTCCTCCGGCTGCTTGCTCAGGTCGATGTCAAACACAGTGACGCCCTGCTCGCGCAGTGCAGCAAGCACGCCGCCGAGGCACTCCATGCCGTCAAGCTCGGCGAGGATGTTCATGTACCGCGAGCGCTGTATCAGCCGGTTTTCCAGCGCCGGGAACGCATACATGCACACTAAGATCAGCGCGACCGATACGAGCACGCACTCGTAGTAGCCTGCGCCGATCGCAAGGCCGAGGCATGCCGACGCCCACAGCCCGGCGGCGGTGGTCAGGCCTTTGACGCGCTTGCGCCCGGTCAGGATGATCGAGCCTGCGCCGAGGAAGCCCACGCCGTTTATGACCTGCGCGCCGAAGCGCGAAACGTCGTGCGTTGCCCCGACGGACTGAGCTGTTGCTGCCCACTGCGTTGACAGCATCAGGTCGATATACTGGCTGAGCATTATGGTCATCGACGAGCCGATGGCCACAAGCATATATGTTCTGAATCCGGCCGGCGAGCTGCGCCGCTCGCGCTCAAGCCCGAGCAGGCCGCCCACTACGACCGCCAGCAGTATTCTCACTGCCACAGACAAAAAACTCATTTTTTTAGTAGCGCTTTAGCGCTTCTCCTATACGTTTTTTCAGAGGCGAATTAACGCCGCTCCTTTACATTTATGTTGGTGCCCGGTTCGAAACGATGGCATAAACCATTACGTTTCGCATTCCGGGGGAATGTTCTATATTAGTGCAAAAGCTATGCACCGATCCCTGCGAGTGCGGCATTAAATTCAGCGCCGTTTTCCTCGCATCCTGCGGCCTCGGCGGACGAGGAGCAGGATAAACACCAGCAGCAGAAACACCGCGATCGAGCAGACTATGACCGTTGCGAGCTTTTGCTCGCGGCTCAGCTCCTGCGGCCGAACGGCTTGCGGCTCCGGCTCTTCAAACTGTGCCTCACCATGAGAAACGAGCGTCACGGTTCCGTAGACAGTGCCGTCGCCGGGGTCTGAAAACGTGACCGTGCCAAGTTCCGTGCCCTCTGCCGGAACATCAGTCAGCGTCTCCGCATAGAGCGTGACCTCGCTTTTGAGCTTTGCTGCGTCCAGCGCCTTTTCCGCAAGCGCGTTTATCTCCTGCGAACACACGAGCGTTATCTCGCCGCGCCGACCGTCCTTTTCGATCGGCTGCACCGCGGCAGGGTAGCCGCGCTCAACGATGCTGCGGTAAGAATAGTTTTCAAAGCACCAGTCGAGCAACGTCACCGTGTCGGCAAAGCTGTCAAACTCCTTGTTTGCCGTGTTGCCGTCCGCGCCGAGGACGACGGCAATGACGTTCACGCCGTCGCGCTGCACGGCGCTGACAAGGCAATAGCCGGCCTTTTCGGTGTAGCCGGTTTTGACGCCTACTGCGCCGGGGTAAACGTACTTGTCCGAATACGGCGAGTCGGGCGTTATGAGTGCGTTCGAGCTTTCCAGAACGCGCGCCGGCGAGTCGTTGGTCGCGCTCGTCGTGTATTCGCGGCAGCCGGCAAGCTGCGCGAAAAGCTGATGGCGCATGCCCTCGCAGGCGATGAGGAAAATATCCCTCGCGGTGGTGTAATGGTTATCGTCCGGCATGCCGTGGGTGTTTGCAAAATGCGTGCCGGAGCAGCCCAGCTCCGCGGCGCGCGTGTTCATGCGCTCGACAAAGGCGCTTATCGAGCCGGAAATGTGCTCGGCGATGATGTTGCACGCCTCGTTTGCCGATGCAAGCGCCGCGCAGTAGAGAAGATCGCGCAGGCTCATCGTCTCGCCGCGGTCAATATACGCGGTCGAGCTGTCGTGCTCAAGGCCGGTCTTGCACGCTGCCGAGGCCGTCACCATGTCGTCGGGCGAAGCCGTTCCGGCCTCGATCGCTTCGACTGCCAGCAAAAGAGTCATTATCTTCGTAAGGCTTGCCGGCTCGCGGCGCGAGTATGCGTCGATATTAAAAAGTATCCTGCCGCTGCCCATATCGCCGAGCAGCGCGCACTGTGCGCTTTTGAGCTTCGGCGCACCGTCATCCTCGGCGAGGGCGCAGGGGAGCGCCATGCCCAGCACAAGGCTCAGGCATAGGGTGAGTGCCGTTATGCGCAGTTTCATCATTATCTATTCCCCACAGCTTCCGTTTATACCATATATTATAGATATATTTTGCTGCCGGCGCAAGCGGTAATCGATGTTGTTTTATACGTTTGCAAATTTGCAAAGCTGTGTTATAATAAAGTTTCAGACAAGAATATTATATAGGAGGTAATAACCTTGACTAAAATAGACATTTTCTCCGGATTTCTCGGAGCAGGAAAAACCACGCTCATCCGCAAGCTCATCGCGGAGGGCTACAAGGGCGAGAAGCTCGTCCTTATCGAAAACGAGTTCGGCGAGATCGCCGTTGACGGCGGCTTCCTGCGAGATGCCGGCGTTGAGATAACCGAGATGAATTCCGGCTGCATCTGCTGCACCCTCGTCGGCGACTTCACCGCGGCTCTGCAGAAGGTCATCGACAAGTACAATCCCGACCGCATCCTCATCGAGCCGTCTGGCGTAGGTAAGCTCTCCGACGTTGCAAAGGCCGTTGCGAGCGTGCCCGGCTGCGAGATCGGCGCAAAGGTCACCGTCGTTGACGCCGGCCGCTGCCGCATGTATATCCGCAACTTCGGCGAATTTTTCAACGATCAGGTTCACAATGCCGACGTTATAGTCCTCAGCCGCACCGACTCCGCCGCCGACGGCAAGGTCGTCACCGCGACCGCTATGCTCAGCCAGCTCAACCCCAATGCTACCGTCATCACCACTCCGTGGTCGGAGCTTGACGGCAAGCAGATAGTTGACGTTATGGAGCGTATCGACTCGCTGTCCACCACCATGCAGGAGATGGAGCACCACGACCACAACGAGCATCACCACGATCACGACCATGACCACGAGCACCATCATGACCACGATCATGAGCACGGCGAAAGCTGCTCCTGCGGCTGCGGACATGACCATCACCACCACGACGCAGACGAGGTGTTCACCTCCTGGGGCGTGGAGACTCCGAAGAAGTTCACCGAGGAGGAGGTCAGAAAGGCGCTGGGCGAGTTTGACGAGGACGCAAGCTACGGCACGATCCTGCGCGCCAAGGGCTTTGTCGATTCGACCGACGGTCAGTGGATCTATTTCGACTACGTTCCCGGCGAGGCGGACATCCGCCGCGGCGGCGCTGCCGTCACCGGCCGTGTGTGCGTCATCGGCTCGAAGATAAACGAGCAGGCTATCAAGGAGTTGTTCGGTATTGAGTAAGGTTAAAGAAGTTCCCGTTTTTCTGTTCACGGGCTTTCTCGAGAGCGGAAAAACCAAGTTCATTCAGGAAACGCTTGAGGACAAGCGCTTCAACAGCGGCGAGAGAACGCTGCTGATCGTCTGCGAGGAGGGCGAAGAGGAGTACGCGCCCGATAAGTTCTCCGCGCCGAACGTTTTCATGGTAAATGTCGAGGAGCAGGCCGAGCTTACGCGCGCCAATCTGCGCAAGTGGCTCGACGAGCACGACTGCGAGAGATGCGTCATCGAGTACAACGGCATGTGGATGCTTGACGATCTGTATCAGGCGCTGCCCGAGATGTGGATGGTGTATCAGGAGTTTTTCTTTGCCGATGCGCGCAGCATTCTCAGCTACAACGCCAACATGCGCAACCTCGTTTACGATAAGCTCAAAAGCGCGGAGCTGACGGTTTTCAACCGCTATGACGACTCCATCGACAAGATGGAGCTGCACAAGCTCGTGCGCGCCGCCTCGCGCCGCAGCGATATCGCCTATGAGTACGCAGACGGCACCGTCAAGTACGACGAGATCGAAGATCCTCTGCCGTTTGACCTTGACGCGCCCATCGTCGAGATCGGTGACGACGACTACGCCCTGTGGTATCGCGATATGTCCGAGGAGCCGAAAAAGTACGAAAACAAGGTCGTTCGCTTCAAATGCCGCTATTTAAAGCGCAAAAAGGTTCCGGCAGGCAACTTCATCGTCGGCCGCCACGTCATGACCTGCTGCGCCGAGGATATCCAGTTTGCCGGGCTGATCTGCCAGTGGGGCGATTCCGAAAACATCGTCGGCGACTCCTGGCATGTGCTCACAGCGCGCATTAACTTCAAGTTCAGCCGCGCTTACGGCAAAAAAGGCCCCGTGCTCACCTTCATCGAGGACTCGCCCTGCGAAGTCCCCGAGCAGCCCGTCGCCACATTCTATTAGAGGCGCATTGACGCACCTACGAATACATTTATCTCTGGTAGCCCGGTTCGAGGGCGCGGAGGAAACCGCACTTGCGTTACGCGAGGCAACCACGGTTTCCTCCGCATCCTCGATACCGAGTGCCCCAAAAAAATCCACTGCCGCACTAATGTAGTGCGGCAGTTTTACGGTTTTGCAGGCAGTCTCGATACCGGGCTACCGCAATATGCGTATTGGTAGGTGCGTCAATTCGCCTCTAAAAAAAGGTCTTTGTCGATTATGGCCTGAAGGGCTTGCTGGACGGCGGTTTCAAAACCGAGCTCCTTGAGCTTGCAGACGCCCTCGACGGTGGTTCCGCCGGGCGAGCATACGCGATTCATGAGCGCGATGGGGTGCTCATCGCTGTCCATAGCCAAAGCGCTGCTGCCCATGACGGTAGCCGTTGCGATCTCCTCGGCCATGGGGCGCGAAAATCCCGCGCGCACTCCGGCCTCGGCCAGCGCGTCAATGTAAAGCAGCACAAACGCACCGGAGGCTCCGCCCAGCGCGCCGAACGCCGGGAACATTTTTTCCTCAATGTGATATATCTTGCCGACGGACGCGAAAATGCCGTCGGCGATCTTTATATCGTCGGCCGTTGCGCCCTTGCCGCCGCAGATCGCGGTGACCGAGGCCTTGACCTTTGCGTTTATGTTCGGCATGCACCTTACGACGGGCACACCCTTGGCAAGGCGCTCCTCATACCAGCCGGTGCTCTTGCCGGCGGCGATGCTGATAACGGTCTTGTCCTTGGTGACGCCCTTGACTATCTCCGGCATGACCTCGGGCAGCACCTGCGGCTTGACCGCGAGTATGATCACGTCGGCCTTTTCCGCGACCTCGGCCGCCGACGCGCAGGGGATCAGCCCGTGCTTTTCCTTCAGCGCAAGCGTCTTGCCCTGGCTGCGGTTGAAGCCGTAGAGATAGTCGTTTTTGAACTTGCCGCAGGCGGCCATGCCTGCAATGATGGCTCCGGCCATGTTGCCGAGTCCGATGAAGCCGTATTTCATAGTTCACACTCCTTGATTTTTTGTATTTGCATTCATTTTACCATCTTGCGGCCGTTTTCGCTATACAATAATTATAAAATAGTATTGCAAAATATTATGTAACCTGATATAATAAATGACACCGTTTTGTAACCACAAATCTACTGCCCCGGAGGTTTGCCTATATGAAAAAAATTCGCAGAGTGTTGGCGCTGGTGCTTGTTGTAAGCAGCCTGCTCGCCGTCGCGTCTGTCGGTGCGCTGGCCGATGCGATCCCCGGCCAGAGACTCGCCGTTTTTGACGATATCGGCCAGATGAACAGCAGCACTTTCACCGATGTAAGCTCAAAAACATGGTGCTATTCCGGCGTCAAGACCGCCTATAACAAGGGCATCATGCTCGGCTATACGGACAAGACCTTCCGCCCGAACAACAACGTCAGCTGGGCCGAGGCCATAACGATAGCCGCGCGCATCCACGCCGCGTATAACGACAATCTCATTGCCGAGCCGAGCCAGAACGAGGCATGGTTCATGACCTATTACAGATACTGCTCCGAGCGCGGCATGCTGCCCTCGGCAACCCCGGCGGTGAGCAAGCTCAGCCAGAGCATCAACCGCTATAACCTCGCGTATCTGTTCGCCAAGACGATCGACGATCAGGATATGCCGAAGATCTGCGACTACGCCATCGGCGATCTGAGCAGCATCCCCGGCTATTATAAGGCCTCGGTCGAAAAGCTCTATGCCGCCGGCGTAATGATCGGTATGGACTCGTCCTATCGCTTCTGCGGAACGAGCACGACCAGCCGCGGCCAGATAGCCACGGTCATCTCGCGCCTTGTTGAGCCTGCGCTGCGCCAGGGCCACGATTCCAAGGTCAACACCAACATGGCCGCATACGAGGCAAACCTCGAAAACGACAGCATCGCCGTCCAGATCGGCAAAACGAACTACTGTCTGTATAAAGGCTACGACACCGTGGACACGGTAAGCTACGGCCTGTATACGGTCAGCTCCTCGGGCGTGAGCACCAAGCTTTACAGCGCAGCTGTCGGCCAGTATCTTGACAACATAAGCGTGTATAACGGCAAGGTGTATTTCTGCCGCAGCACGACCGGAAGCGAAAAGGGCGCGCTCATGTGCTATGATCCGGCAAGCGGCACATTCTCCACTGTCTACGATGGCTATATCATCGAGTCCTACTGCTTCTATGACGGGCAGCTTTACGCGCTTGCGTTCACCAAATATGCCGACAAGCCCTCCGGCTATACATACGCATTCGGCAGGATCGTAAACGGTGCGTTCAACGCGATACGCTCGAATATCCCCTATGCCCAGGTTCCGAACTTCGTGCCCTACGGCTGGAACGGCAAGATCTATTTCAAGATGGCCGAGCTTATGGTTTTCAAAAACGAGCAGGGCGTGGAGTCAAGCGTGAACGTCGATAAGCTCTATGCCTACGACATCGCAAGCGGCGATATCTCCAAGGTCTGCGATTATAAGATAAACACCAGCTTCTTTGACGGACATGTCATGTACTTCCTCGCATATGACACCGAGGGCAACTATGACCTGAACCTGTACGCCGTTTCCGTCGAAGCTCCCGGCGCGATAACTCTCGTCGGCGAGTTCCCCAAGACAACAAACGTGCGCAACCGCTCGCTGTATAAATTCGGCGATAAGTTCTACTGCCTGTCGTCCTTCAACCGCTATGTGTACAGCATGGATAAGACCGGCAGCACCCGGCTTGCCCTTATCTGCGGCGGCGTTTACGACAACCTTAACTTCACCGCCGACAAGCTCGTGCTCATCCCCAATACGCTCACAACGAGCAACCCGAACGAGCTGAAGGTGTATAACGCCAAGAGCCTTGCCGCCCGTGCGCTTTACGGCGACTGGCTCGGCCAGAGCGTTTACTACACCGGCGCGCGCTTCGTTCCCGAGGAGGGCAAGGGCTTCTACTCGACGACCGAGAGCGTCAGCACGGTTTCCAATCTGCCGATCACCGTTACCAAGGCATTCTCGCGCGGCAGCGATTTCATCGTGCAGACGAAGTACACAAACCAGCTTGATTCGGAGATTATCCTCCGCTCGTACATCGTAAAGGTCTATCTCAACGGTCAGCTCGTTGCATCCGACCTCAACCGTATGGTGGGCATCAATATGAGAGCGAACGATATCGAGACCTTCACATTTGTCATCGCCGGCAGCGACGTTCTGACAAACTTTGAAGTGGGCGACGGCGATCTGAGCATCGAGGTCGTTCCGACCTTCGACATTGTTCCGCCCGAGACCAAGGCGTGAGCAAAATAATTTAAGCAGCAAGCAGCCGCGGCAGAGCATTCTGCCGCGGTCATTTTTTGCCGGAGTGCCATCGCGCCGAGCGCCGTTGACTATTGGATCTGCAAATGCTATTATCGGAACATATCACTACACACGGAGGCTTAGGCAATGAGTAACAGACGGACGTTTTTTCAATACGTCATCCCATCCGTTCTGTCGTTTGCACTTTCCGGCGTGTATGCCATAGTTGACGGCTTCTTTGTCGGCAACTCCATCGGCGACGCCGGGCTTTCCGCGATAAACATTGCATATCCCGTAACGGCGGTTCTGCAAGCCGTGGGAACGGGACTCGGCATGGGCGGCGCTGTCAGGTATTCTATTCTGAAAGCCGAGGGAAACGAGGAAAAGGCACGAGAATACATTGCCGCGGCAACGTGGCTGATGCTGCTTTTCAGCGTGATTTTGACCGGAGCGGTGTACCTCGCCTCAAAAAGCATTCTCTCCGCGCTCGGCGCATCGGGCGAGCTGCTCACGCTCGGCGATGAGTATATAAGGGTGATCGCACTCGGCGCCGTTTTGCAGATATTCGGCACAGGGCTTGTTCCGTTTATGCGCAATTACGGAGGCTCGGTGTGGGCAATGATCGCCATGATATGCGGCTTTGCCGCGAACATCGTCCTCGACTATGCCTTCGTGTGGGTTCTCAATCAGGGAATGTACGGAGCAGCTCTGGCGACGGTTATCGGGCAGGGCATAACGATGGCCGTGGCGCTTGTTTACTGCGCAGCTAAAAAGAATCTCGCTTTCAGGCTCGTGCCTGCCGACGCCCCGAAAACGGCGCTGCGGATATTGAAGATCGGCCTTGCCCCGTTCGGTCTTACCCTCGCGCCGAATATATCGCTTGTTATCATAAACCGCTTTTCGGTGTCCTATGGCGGACAGGAGGCGATCGCGGTCTATGCCTGCATATCGTATATAATCTGCATCGTTTATCTGCTCCTGCAGGGCGTCGGCGACGGAAGCCAGCCGCTTATGAGCCGCTTTTACGGCGCAGGCGACAAAAAATCGCTAAGGCACACAAAAACGATGGCGTATGAATTTGCTATGGCTTTGGCGATTGCCGGAGGGCTGCTGATCTATCTGCTCAGGGGCAAGATCGGGCTGCTGTTCGGCTCATCCGCCGCGGTGAATGCAGGGGTCATAGCGGTCATGCCGATCTTTCTTGTCTCGGTACCGTTTGACGCGATAACACGAGTTTCAACGGCGGCATTTTATGCAACCGAGAAAAGCGCGCTGTCCTATATCCTGACCTTTGCAGAGCCGGTAATCATGCTGGCGCTGATGCTCGCTCTGCCGCCTCTGCTCGGCGGCCAGATAATGATCTGGTGGAGCACAGTTTTCGCAAAGATAATCACAGCACTGATAAGCATCGTCCTGACTGCCCGAAACAGATAGAAAATAGGCGTGGCCAAACGGTCACGCCTTTTGCTTATTTGATTTCAGCTTACTTCAGACTGTCGAAGAACGCCTTGACCGCCTCGATAGCGATAGTTGCAGCCTCATCGGCTCCGGCCTTCTCAGGAATGTGAAGAATCATACCCCACAGCATAGTCGTTTTCTCCTTTATAGTTTTGAGTTCTCCCAACTCCAATAATAACTATAAATTAGAAAGATTAAGAAGTCATTAAATAATTTGTTTAAGCTTTATTTATGTATTTAAACCACGTTTTTTAACTTTAAAATAGTGTGCCGCCATAAGGACGATGAACACGCTGCTGCAATAGCCGAATATGGGGTACACGACGCCGATGAGGTCGCCGAAGCCGAACAGGCTACCGAGGAACATGCACAGGGCGCACACGGCGGTGAACGGCTTTTTGTGCCCGGCAATGCGCGCCGACTTTGCCGTGAGCATGCCGACAAATGCAACAAGGCTCGAAAGCGCCGTGCCGAACATGGCAAGCAGCAGCAAAACGCCGTAGACATAGCCCCACGCTGCGCCGCGGCTCTGCGCCAGGGCGAGCATGGGAAGCTGCGCGTCGGCGGTCTCGGGCGCGGCCGAGACGGAAACGAGCACACTTCCGGCTATCAGCAGCAGAACGCACGCACCTATAGCAATGCCGCCTACCGCGGCTTTTTTGCTTTTTACATACGGGCCGAGCGGCGCGATCATGGCGATGCTGCCGAACACGTTATAGCAGGCAAAGCTCACCGCCGCGACGAGCCACGAGCTCATGAGCGGATTGCTGCCGCCGCCCGACTGCGGCAGAACAAGGCCGTTTGAGCATATACTCATGATGCCGAAAACGAGCGTCACGACCGACAGCACCGGTACGGTCGCCGAAAATGCCGAGACCATGCCCGAAAATCCGGCCAGCGATACGACCGCGACGAGCGCCGCGAACACCGCCGAGCCGATAAACGGCGCAAGGCCGAACAGCTGCTCGAGCAGCGCGCCGACGCCGGCCGACATTATCGTGCCCACACCGAACAGAAACAGCAGCTCCAGCACCGTCACCGCGCCACGCAGCAGCGGCCGGTCACGGCGCACAACTATCTTGTCGATCTCGCTGAGCCTCGTGAGTCTGCCCAGCAGGATCATTATGATCCCGGTGAAAAACAGCAGTGCCACGGCCACCAGCAGCCCGGCGACGCCCTTCGTGCCAAACGAGCCGAAAAATTGCCACAGCTCCTGCCCGGAGACATACCCTGCCCCCAAAAAGCATCCGGCAAACGCCAGACCCAAATTAAAACTTCCGATCTTCTTCATTTTTTAATAGCGAATTAAGGCTTCTCCTATACGTTTATGTTAGTGCCCGGTATCGAAACAAAGGTAAAAAACCATGATGTTTCGCATCCCGGGAGTTTGTGCTATATTAGTGCAAAATTAGGCTGCACCCAATTGTCTTCCCCTTGCGGAGCTTGAGGGGAAGATGCCGCTTGCGGCAGATGAGGTGTAATTATATCTGCGCCGTAGGCGCTATATTTTTTTAGAGGCGCATTAACGCTGGTGCCGATACGTTTTTTGCGGTTGCCCGACCGGTAGGTGCCGACGAAACCGGCATATGCGGAACGGATAAATCCGTTCCCTACGACTGTCGATTTTCGCGCCGACAAAACCGTGGTGACGGGCGAGCAATGCTCGCCCCTACATGGCGCGGTGCAAGATTCAGCGCCGTACTTGCGTTACGCGAAACGTCACGGTTTTGTCAGCAGTTCCGACACCGGGCTACCGCAATAACCGTATCGGTAGGTGCGTCAATGCGCCTCTGAAAATCCATGAAGGCCTTGAAATCGACGCCGTGACCGGGATACTTGAGGTGCGCCAGCTCGTGCAGAACGACCTCTGAGATGAACTCGCGCGGTTCGGCGGCAAGATACACGCTCAGCCATATCCTGCGCTCGGCAACGTTGCAGCTGCCCCAGCGCGTTTTCATCTTTTTTGTGTGCCATTCGCGGCAGCGCAAGCCGGTCCTGTCCTGCCACAGCGCAAGATACTCCTCCGCGATCGGCGTGAGGATCGCACGGTAAAACTCTATGATCGCGGCCTCGCGCTGCTCGCGCGAGCTGCCCGGGCGCATGGTGAGCACGACCTCGCCGCCGGATATCGCGACGCCGGGCGTGCCGCCCTCCTCAACGCGAAGCCGAAACGGTTTGCCAAGCACGCGCAGAGTCTCACCGCTTTCAAAATTCTGCGGTCTGAGCCGGGCTTTTTCGAGCATCTGGCCGCGGTGCTTTTCGATCCAGCCGCGCTTTCGATCCAGTATCGACTCGATATCTGCGTCCGACATACGCAGCGGCGCCGTTACATGCACCTCGCCATCGCGCGTGATGCGTATATTCAGATTTTTGACCCGTTTTCGGGCAATAAATATCTTCTCCATTTTTTAGAGGCGCAGTAAAGCGCTGCTAAAAAGCATGGAGGGCGGCGGCTGTGGCCAGAGCCGCGGAATAGATACGATGACGCTGCATTTTCGAGGTCTGATCCTTTGCCATGTGGCAGTCGGCGATGAGCACGACGCTGACGGCAAATGCGGCAGCACCGCTTGCGGCCTTGCAGCCGCTCGTCTTCGGTGACGTTGCCATGTGCAGCAGCGCGGCGAGGAAGTACGCACCGCTGGCCGCCTCATGCGCCTGCATCAGCGCGGCATTGGCCTTATGCATGCCCAGCTTCCGCAGTGGGTATTTCACCAAAAGTGCCGACAGCGCGGCCGCCGCGGCATATCCGGATGTCTTATGTACTGCATTTTTAACACTCATTTTTTCAGTAGCGCTTTGGCGCTCCTCCTATACGTTTATTGCGCGTTTATTGCGCGGATTTGTAGCGGCGTCAATGCGCCTCCAAAAACACGTTGGCATCGCCGCAGAGCTCTTTCAGCTCGGCGATGAGCGAGGGGTGGATCAGGCACTTTGCGCCGATGCGCCGCTTTTCGCGCTCGAGGTAAATTATCATCTGCTGCTGGCCGGGGAACATGGTGAGGATAAGCTCGATACGCGCAAGGCGCGGATCGTCCTCGCCGGGCAGCTTGACCCAGAGCTTGGAGTCGGCGTTTGTCCTCGGCGGCTCGGGCTTGAGCTTGCCGAGATCGGCTATCGGGCGGATGCTGTCCGCCATGAGCTGCGGCTCCTTCTCGTCGCGCATGGATATGCGGCCGCGCACGATGATGGGCGCGTTATCCTTGATGTAGATGCTGCCGGTGTCCAGCGCGCGCTGGAACGCGATCAGCTCCATCGCGCCGGTGTCGTCCTCGAGGTTGATGTAGCTCATGAGCGTGTTCGACTTCGTCGTGCGCGTGCGGCTTGACTGCACGACGCCTGCAACGGTGACGACGGCGCCGTCGGGATAGGTCTTTTTCTCGCTCTCGGAGGCGGAGTCTGTCAAAATCGCGCCTATGGGTACTATCCCGGCTCTGCGCACGGCGGCGCGGTACTCGTCCATCGGGTGGCCGCTCAGGTACAGACCGGCGGTCTCCTTTTCCATTGCAAGCAGCTCGGCTCGGGTGTATTCCTCGACCTCGGGGATCTTGATGCTTATGGCACCGGCCTCCTCGAAATCCGGCTCGCCGAAGAGATTGAGCTGCCCCTCGACGTTGTTGCGGCTTTCCTGCTGGATGCCGTCAATCATGACGCCGGCCACGCGCAGCAGCGCCTTGCGCTTGAAGCCCATGCTGTCGAACGCTCCGGCGCGGATGAGGTTTTCGACCGCGCGGCGGTTCAGCTCCCTGCCTGCCATGCGGCGGCAGAAATCCTCAAGACTGCGGAACGGCCCGTCCTCCTCGCGGCGCGATATAAGCTCGTTTATGAAGCCGCGGCCGATGCTTTTTATCGCAACAAGGCCGAAGCGGATATCGTTTCCGCTGACCGAGAAATCGGCAAACGATTCGTTGACGTCCGGCGGCAGAAGCCTTATGCCCATCTCGCGGCATTCGGCGATGTATTCGGCGATCTTGGTGCTGTTATCGAGCACCGACGAGAGCAGCGCGGCCATATACTGGCGCGGATAGTGCTTTTTCATGTACGCCGTGCGGTAGGATACGATCGCGTAGCTCACCGCGTGCGCCTTGTTGAAGGCGTAGGACGCAAAGTCAAGGATCTCGTCATAGATGCTGTTTGCGATATCCTCGGTAATGCCGCGCTTTATTGCGCCGTCGATGCCGCGGCTTTCATCGCCGTGGACGAAGGCGACGCGCTCAGCGTCGATGACCTTGTGCTTTTTCTTGCTCATCGCGCGGCGGATCATGTCCGCCTGGCCGAGCGAAAATCCGGCAAGGCGGCGGAAAATTTCAATTACCTGCTCCTGATAGACGATGCAGCCGTAGGTGACCTCAAGTATCGGGCGCAGAAGCTCGTGCTTGTAGCTTATCTTCTCGGGATGTGCCGAGCACTCGATAAATCGCGGAATGCTGTCCATCGGGCCGGGGCGGTACAGGGCTATGACTGCGGTGATATCTTCAATGCTCTTGGGCTTAAGGCCGGTGCAAACGCCGGTCATGCCGGTGCTTTCAAGCTGGAAAACGCCGCTCGTGTGCCCCTCCGAGAGCATTTTGAAAACCTCTGCGTCGCCGTCGGGGATCTTCTCGACCTCGAAATCCGGCTCGGTGCGACGCACCATTTTCGCCGCGTCCTCGAGCACAGTGAGGTTTCGCAGACCGAGAAAGTCCATCTTGAGAAGCCCAAGCTCCTCAAGCGTTGTCATCTGATACTGCGTGACGACCGATTCGTCGTTTTTCGATAGAGGAACGTATTCGTAAACGGGCCTGTCGGTTATGACAACGCCGGCTGCGTGCATGCTCGCGTGGCGCGGCATGCCCTCGAGCGCTTCGGCAACGTCTATGAGCCGGTGCAGCATCTCGTCGCCCTCGTACATGTCGCGCAGTGGCTTTGATACGCGCAGCGCGTCCTTTATGGTCATGTTCGGCCCCATGGGTATGGCCTTTGCAACGGCGTCGGCGTCGCCGTAGCTTATGTCGAGCACGCGCGCAACGTCGCGCACGGCAGCGCGCGCGGCCATCGTGCCGAAGGTTACTATCTGTGCAACGTGGTCGTGGCCGTATTTGCGGTTTACATAGTCGATTACCTCGCCGCGGCGGTTGACGCAGAAGTCGATATCAATATCGGGCATGCTCACACGCTCGGGGTTTAAGAAGCGCTCGAAATAAAGGCTGTATTTTATGGGATCGACGTCGGTGATGTTCAGCGTGTAGGAAACGACGCTGCCGGCTGCCGAGCCGCGCCCGGGGCCGACGGGGATCTTTTGGCTTTTCGCGTAGGCGATGAAGTCGGAAACGATGAGGAAGTAATCGACAAAGCCCATCTTTTTTATCATGGCAAGCTCATAGTCGAGCTGCTTTGCAACGGTTCCGTCGTCGTTTGGGTATCTGCGCGCAAGTCCTGCGCGGCAGAGCTTTTGCAGATAGTCAAAGCTGTCGCTCTCGCCCTCGGGCAGCTTGAAGCGCGGCAGCTTGTATTTTCCGAACTCGAAGTCGTAGCCGCACATGTCCGCGATCTTCGCGGTGTTGTCGGCAGCCTCGGGATATTCGGGGAAAAGCGCGCGCATCTCGGCCTCATCCTTGAGGTAAAACTCGTTGGTCTCAAATTTCATGCGCGCAGGGTCGGTTATGGTTTTCTGCATCTGCACGCACATCAGAACGTCCTGATAATATGCGTCGTCTTTTTCAACATAGTGCGCGTCGTTTGTGACGGCAAGTGGAATGCCGGTCTCGCGGTGGATGCGCAAAAGCCCCTCGGCCGCGCGCTTTTCGGCCTCAAGGCCGTGATCCTGAATTTCAAGATAAAAGCCGTCCTTGCCGAAAAGCTCGCTCAGCTCCAGCGCCTTTTTCTTTGCGCCCTCGTAATCGTCCGCGACGATGTGCCGGGAGAGATATCCCGCGAGACAGCCGGAAAGACAGATCAGCCCCTCGGCGTGCTCGTGCAGCAGCGCCCAGTCGATGCGCGGCTTGTTGTAAAAGCCCTCGGTGAAGGCCATGGAAACGAGGTAGCACAGATTTTTGTAGCCAGTTTCGTTTTTGCACAGCAGGATAAGGTGCGTGTACTCCGAGTCAACGCCGTGCTCCTTGTCAAAGCGCGATCTCGGCGCAACGTAGACCTCGCAGCCGATGATCGGCTTTATACCGGCCGCGCAGCAGGCCTTGTAAAACGCGACGGCGCCGTACATGACGCCGTGGTCGGTGACGGCAAGAGCGGTCTGCCCCAGCTCCTTTGCGCGCGCAACGAGCGGCTCGATGCGGCAGTCGCCGTCGAGCAGCGAATATTCGGTATGAACATGCAGGTGAACAAAGCTCATATTCAGTCTTCCTCGGGAGTGTATGTCAGCAGCTTCTTGAGCCTGTGGCTCAGGCAGCTTTTGGATACCGGCGGATACGAGAGCGTGGCAAGGTCGGCAAGGCTCGCCTCGGGGTTTGCATAGCGCAGGAGCGCGGCCTCCTGAAGCTTATCCGGCAGCGAATCCAGCCCATAGAGCTTATCTATGCGGCGGATGGCCTCCATCTGCTTTGCCGCGGCCTCGACGACCTTGTCGGCATTTGCAGAATCGCAGTTTACCTTGCGGTTTATGCTGTTTTTCATGTCCTTTTCGACCTTAGCGGACATGATATCCATCGCAGCGACCGGCGCGCCGATCGTCGTCAGCAGGTCTTCTATATGCTCGCTTTTTTTGAAATACAGCAGGTAGTCGCCCTTGCGCTGCGCCTCCTTGGGCGAAAAGCCCATCTCAAGCAGCACCGAGTATGTCTCGCGGCTTACGCTGTAGTGCGTCGTGGCAAGCTCCATGTGATAGCGCTTTGCCGGGTCTGTCACCGAGCCGCCGGCGAGAAACGCGCCGCGGATAAACGAGGCCTTGCAGCACGGCTCCTCGATGACGCCGAAGTTTATGTGCAGCGAGGGGCTGTTCATGTCGTTTCCGACAACGTCGAACACCGCGCGCAGCTTGTCCGGATCATTTACCCGGAACGAATGCTTCACGCCGCGGCTTTTCTCCGGCTCGTCAAAGTCGATGCCGAAGGCGCGGCGCATCAGATGCGGAAGACGCGCGGCAAGCTCGTCGCTTGCCGTCGTTATGCGTATTTCCTTTGCCGAAAAGCTGTGCGCATACAGCAGAACGCCGTAGGCCTCGGCGACGGCGCAGCATTTGCGCTCGACCCGAGGCTGACACAGCTCTGTTTTAACTTTTTGTGCGAAGGTTTTTTCCATGCTTATTTGTTTATATCGCGGTTTATGCTCACCGTCGGCACGCCGAAGCACTTGAGATGCCCGGCAAGCGCCGAGGCCACGGCGACGGAGCGGTGCCGGCCGCCGGTGCAGCCGATGGCGATCGTAAGGCTGTACTTTCCCTCTTCTATGTACAGCGGCAGCAGATACTCTATCATGTCCGTGAGCTTGTCCATGAAAACGTTCGACTGCTCAAAGCTGAAAACATAGTCCCTGACCGGTGCGTCAAGGCCGCTTAAAAGCTTCAGATCCTCAACGTAAAAGGGATTGGGCAGAAATCTCACGTCGAACACGAGGTCGGCGTCCAGCGGCATGCCGTATTTAAAGCCGAAGGATATGACGTTTACCATGATCGCGCGGTCGGTCGCGGAGTCGGAAAAGTAAGTGTACAGCTCGTTGTGCAGCTGCCCGAGGGTCAGGTGCGAGGTGTCGATGATATAGTCGGCAATGTCGCGTATCGGGCGCAGCTGCTCGGTCTCCTTGAGTATCGCGTCCTCGATCGAGCCGCCGGACTTTGCCGCCAGCGGATGCGGACGGCGCGACTCCTTATAGCGCTTTACGATGACCGACGGCTTTGCCTCCATGAACAGGATCTTATAGCCGAAGTCCATCTCTCTGAGCGTTTCGAGTGCGTTGAAAATGTCCTTTATTCCGTTTTTTTCGCGGATATCCGTCACCAGAGCGACCTTCTCATAGCGTCCCTTTGTCGCCGCGCAAAGCTCGGCAAACTTCGGAATGAGCGCAACGGGCATGTTATCCACGCAGTAGTAGTCCAGATCCTCAATTATGTCCGCGGCCTGGCTCTTGCCGCCGCCGGACAATCCGGTTATGATAAGAAACTCCATATATCCACTCTCCAAAACGCTCAGCTCGGCCGAACGTCTCTGCTCTCGGCCGCCGAGTCTGCGGCATTCTGCTTTGCCTGCTCGAGCATACCGTCGATGATGGTCTGCTTTCTCTCGCGCCAGTCGTCAACAAGCATCATGCCCTTGGGGTAGATGCGTATCTCCGGCTCGAGGGTGATCTGTGTCTGCGCATAGACCTCGCGGCGGACGTGGTCGAGCAGTTCAACGACATCGTCGTATGTTGCGCTGCCCGTATTGACCGCAAAGCCGGCATGCTTTTGGCTTATCTGCGCACCGCCGACGGTGTAGCCCTTCAGACCGCACCGGTCAATGAGCGCCGCGGCGTAGCCGCCCACGGGGCGCTTGAACGCGCTGCCTGCCGAGGGCATATCCAGCGGCTGACTTGCCGTGCGCTTTTCGTTCATTTCCTTCATGCGCGCGCCGATGGCCTCGGGGTCGTCGGGAGTAAGCTTGAACACCGCGCCCATGATCGCACAGTTTATCTTCTCAAATGCGCTGCGGCGATATTCAAAGCCGCAGTCGGAGCCTCTGACCTCGGTCAGCGCCTGCGTCGGAACATAGTACACGACGACGGATTCGACAACGTCCTTCATCTCTCCGCCGTAAGCTCCGGCGTTCATCAGAACGCCGCCGCCCACCGAGCCGGGAATGCCGCTTGCAAACTCAAGCCCGGAAAGGCCGTTGTCGCGCGCAAACTGCGCGAGCTTTGCAAGCGATACGCCGGCTTCGGCATAGATGGTGTTCTCAGTCTCGCCAAGGCGCAGCTTGCGCAGGTTTTCCGTGCTGATGACCATGATATCAAGCCCCTCATCGGGGAAGATGACGTTGGTGCACTTGCCGAGCGTCAGCGGCGAAACGCCGTTCATATGCAGATAGAACATGACCTTCGACATCTCGAAAAGATCGCCCGGCACGGCAAACGCGCGCACCTCGCCGCCGACCTTGAACGAGCAGTGGTTGCGCATCGGCTCGTTTTCTCTCAGATCGAGCTTGGGTATGTTCTCCTTTATCTGTTCAATTGCTTTTTCAAGACCTTCCATAATATCTCCTATTAAAACGTGCCGTTGTCAACGGCATGATCTACGTTTGACGCGAGAGTTTCCGCAGCGTTGTAGCCCATCTTCTTCTGGCGGTTGTTCATTGCCGCAAGCTCGAGGATAACGGCAAGGTTCCTGCCCGGACGCACCGGAATCGTCACGCTCGGCACCGTCACTCCGAGGATATCCTGCGTCTCGCTTATAAGGCCGAGGCGGTCGTACGCCTTCTGATCGTCCCAGACCTCAAGATTCACAACGAGGTCGATCGCGCCCTCGGGCTTTACGGCGCCAACGCCGTAAAGATGCCTGACATCGACAACGCCGATACCGCGCAGCTCCATGTAATACCGGATAAGCTCCGGCGCGGTGCCGACGAGCCTGTCGCGCCCTATGCGGCGAATATCCACAGCGTCGTCGGCAATGAGCTTGTGTCCGCGCTTTATAAGCTCAAGCGCCGTTTCGCTTTTGCCTATGCCGGAGTCGCCGGTTAAAAGCACGCCCTCGCCGTGTACCTCAACGAGCACGCCGTGCATAGTCGTGCGCGGCGCAAGGTGCGTGTGCAGCGAGCTTATGACATCGGCCATGAAGTCGGAGGTATCCTCGGGCGTAACGAACAGATTGCGGTCGTATTTCTCCGCAACCTCCAGGCACTCTGGGAACACCGACGCGCCGTGGCAGATAACAAGCGCCGATATGTCATAGCGCATAAGCTCCTCGAAGCAGCTGCGGCGCTCGGCCTCGGTTTTCAGTTCAAGATATGTGCTCTCGACCCGGCCGATTATCTGGAGTCTGTTGGGGTCAAAGTAATTATAAAATCCGGCAAGCTGAAGCGCGGGGCGGTTCACGTCCGCCACCGTCAGAAGCCGCGTGTCGTAATCGCTGGAGGTGTGCAGCGGCTCAAGGCCGTTTTCCTTCACGATCGTCCGCAGCAGAACAGAATATTTACTCGCCATTGCCGATCTCCTTTAAACTATATTATTTCATTATTAATATTAACCTCAAATGCATTATTTTGCAACGATTTTTACAACGGCGAAAATTTTTCTTGCAATTACAGGCTTATTCTGTTATTATTAATAAGCTGTTTGCAAATTGCACGCAGTTAAACACAAGCAAGGAGGTGCTTCAACTTATGGCAAAATGTCAGTTTTGCGACAAGGGCGTTGCCTTTGGCATTCAGGTGTCTCACTCCCACAGGCGTTCCAACCGTACTTGGAAGCCCAATGTGAAGCGCGTCAAGGCGATCGTGGACGGAAGTCCGAAGCATGTTTACGCATGCACACGCTGCCTGCGCAGCGGTAAGGTCACCCGCGCTGTGTAATAACCTGATATTACCCGAAACAAGCTCGCCATAACGGCGAGCTTTTTTCGTCCTTTTAGCGGCGCATTGACGCACCTACGGATACATATATCTCCGGTGGCCCGGCAG
>ERZ824488.370-NODE-370-length-60969-cov-29.624848_pt1 | contig 60969 bp, 55 predicted proteins | sample MGYA00519936_ERZ824488 | MGnify/ENA primary metagenome ERZ824488 (study PRJEB31778, sample SAMEA3449153) | human gut metagenome | biome: human gut; feature: human-associated habitat; material: faeces | place: United Kingdom | collected 2010/2012 ... | reverse complement strand
AAGCACGGGCATAAATAGAGCTTTGCTTCTGCCTCTGCTTTTTCTTTCTCTTTTCCGGGAAAAGAGAACAGAAAAAGCAGCAAAAAGAAAGAGAAAAGCTTACAAAGATCAAAACAATAAAGGAACGGTTATCTCCGCTCCTTTTTATATTTGCACCCTGTCTTTTTATCCTGTTTTTTTTCTGTTGGCTTTTCTTTCTCTTTTGCTTCTTTTCTCTTTCTTTTCCCGAAAAGAAAGAGAAAAGAAGAGAGGCTCCCCCTAAAACCCCTCGTCCCGGCCTGTGGTGTCCAAATCCGCGAACTTGGCGCTGCTGTCTATCCAGGCCAGCTTTACCGTGGCGGTAGGGCCGTTGCGGTGCTTGGCGACTATTACCTCGGTGGTGTTGTCCGCCTCCGCGTCATACACGGCAGGCCGGTACAGCAGCATTATCACATCCGCATCCTGCTCGATAGCGCCGGATTCGCGAAGATCCGCCATTACTGGGCGGTGATCTGTGCGCTGTTCAGGGCCGCGGGAAAGCTGACTCAGGAGAATTATTGGAACGTTCAGCTCCCGGGCGAGTATCTTCAGCTTCCGCGTAGTCTCGGATATTTCCAATACCCGGTTATCGTACTTGCCAGAGGTCTGCATAAGCTGCAAATAGTCAATGACCACCATGTCCAGCCCAACCCGGGATTGCAGCCTGCGGCACTTGCTGCGTATCTCGGCCACGCTGCACCCGGCGGAATCGTCTATGTATATGCTCGCCTTGGAGAGGGGATCAAGGGAGGACGCTATGCGTATAAGCTCCGCGTCGGTTATGGTGCCGGTGCGGACAGACTGCATGTTTACGCCGGAATCGGAGCAGAGCATACGCTGCACCAGCTGCTCGCGGCTCATCTCCAGGCTGAATATGCATACGGTTTTCTTGCCCTTTACAGCCGCGTTCTGGGCAAGGTTAAGGGCAAAAGCGGTCTTGCCCATGGAGGGGCGGCCGGCGATTATGATGAGATCGCTGGGCTGCATGCCGGAGGTGAGCTTGTCCAGATCCGCAAAGCCTGTGGTAACCCCGGTTAGGGCGCCGTTGAGCTTCATCAGTTCCCCGACCCGGTTGTAGCAGCTGAGCACCGTCTCGCTGATATGCACCAGCGTATCGGAGGTCTTCTTCATGGATATGTTGAATATTGCCCTCTCCGCGTCGTCCAGCATCTGCTCAAGACTCTTTTCCCCCGAGAAAGCGTCTGAGGCTATGGCGGTGCTGGCCTCTATGAGCTGCCGCATCACGCTGCGCTCCTCCACGATTCTTATGTAGTGGGCAGCGTTTGCCGCGCTGGGTACGTACAGCGAAAGCTCGGTGATGTACATCACGCCCCCCACAGAAGCAAGCTTGCCCATGCGGTCCAGCGCGTCTATGACCGTGACGCTGTCTATGGCCTCTCCCCTGTCGTATATGCCCTTTATCGCCTGGAATATATCCTGATGCCGTGCAAGGTAAAAGTCGGAAGCGCTGAGCGTCTCCATTGCCTGCTCCACGGCTGTATGGGACAGCAGCATGCTGCCCAGTATAGATTTTTCCGCCTCAAGGCTGTGGGGCGGCGTGGTGGGTACGCGGGGTTCTTCCATATTTTAACCTCTTGCTCTTTTTATTGCGCCTTTATGCCGTTAATTCTTACTTGCCTCCAGAGGCAGCACCTCTACCTTGAACTTGGTATCGGTCTGCTCGTAAAGGTGGGCGGTTATATCGGTTATGCCCAGGGACTTTATGGGCTCCTCCAGCTTTATGCGCTTTTTATCCACGTCTATGCCGTACTGCTCCTTGAGCGCCTCGGCTATCTCGGCCGCGCCTATTGAGCCGAACAGCTTGCCGCTTCCCGCCTTGGCGTATACCTTTACGGTGAGGCCCTTCATCTCGTCTGCCAAGGCTCTGGCGTTCTGCCTCGCCACCTCCCTGCGGTGTACGTCGGCCTGCTTTTTAAGGTTAGCGGCGTGAATGTTGTTTGCGTCTGCCGCAACTGCGAGGCCCCGGGGGATAAGGAAGTTCCTTGCGTAGCCGTCGTTTGCATTGATGATGTCGCCGGCCTTTCCCTTGCCCTTAACGTCCTGTGTCAGTAAAACTTTCATTTCTCGTGTGCCTCCTTTAAATAGCTGTTTATACTTTCCGTAAGCCTGCTTATGGCCTCGTCCATAGTCACGTCCTTCAGCTGCGCGCCGGCAATGGACTGATGCCCGCCGCCCCCCAGCTTTTCAAGTATAAGCTGGACGCTGATGTCCCCGAGGCTTCTGCCGCTTATGTATATCACCTGGCCCCGCTCCGCAAGCACGAAGGAAGCCTGAATACCCTTTATGTTCACCAGCTCGTCCGCCGCCTGTGCGGCTATCAGGTTGGTGGCCTCCATGCCTGCGGGGCATGCGGATATGGCTATCCCCTGCTCCATTATTATGGCGTTTTCCACTACCTTGGCCCTGTTGCGGTAGGTCTGCATATCGTCCTGGAACATCATCTTCACGGTGGTGTTGTCCGCGCCGTTGCGCCTTAAATAGCTTGCCGCCTCAAAGGTGCGCGCTCCGGTATTGAAGGAAAAATGCTTTGTATCCATAGTGATGCCCGCAAGCAGCGCCCCGCACTCGAAGGTGGTGGGCTTGAGGCCGTCGTCAAAGTACTGTATCACCTCTGTCACCATCTCGCAGGCCGAGGAGGATCCCGCCTCAAGATAGTTGAGGGTAGGGTTCTGTATGGAGTCCACAGCCCGCCTGTGATGGTCTATGACCACCGCCTTGCCCGCCTTTTCCAGCAGCTCGGCGCTGAGCAGCGAGCTTTTGCGCTGAGTGTCCACGATTATCAATAGCGAGGAGGAGCGCATCATCTGGGCGGCCTGCTCCGGCGTCTTTATAGTATCCCTGTAGGCCTTGTTTTCCTTCATTGCCTCTATCGCCCCATCAATGCTGGCGTTGGATTCATCCAGCACGAAATACGCCGGGCAGCTTATGCTCTTGGCGCAGCGCATTATGCCGAGGCCCGCCCCTACGCAGTCCATATCCGGCAGACTGTGGCCCATTATGAAAACCGCATCCGCGGTGTCCATCAGCTGATGCAGCGCCTCGGCGAAAAGCCGCGCCTTTACTCTGGAGTTCTTTGTGGTTACCTGGCGCTTGCCGCCGTAGAAGGCGTAGTTTGCCCCCCGCTTGACCACCGCCTGATCGCCTCCCCTGCCCAGCACCAGCTGCATGCCGTTTCGGGCCGCCTCGTCCGAGGCGGCTATCCTGTCCGCCACGCCTATGGAAATAGAGAGCGTTACCGGCTGGCCGGTTCCCGTATCTATCTCGCGCACCTCGTCGAGAAGGGTAAAGCGCTGCTGCTCAAGCTCCGCTATGCGCTTTGCCTCGAACACGAAGAAGAACTTGCTGTTGTCGTACCTTCTGTATACGCCCTCCATGGCGGTAACAAAGTCGCTTACCCTGCGCTCCACCTCCGAGAGCACGCTGTTGCGGTGAAACTGCCTGTCGGTCATAAGGTCGTCGTAATTGTCAACCTGTATCAGCCCCACCGTGGGCATCTGCTCCTCGTAAAGTCGGGAATAATGCAGTGCCTCGGTCCTGTCCAGCCAGTACTGGAAGGTGAGCCGGGTCTCTGTGCGTATGCGCTGTACCGGCATGCTCATGAGCTGGAAGTGCTGGCCGTTATACTCTATGGACTGGGCCTTATTGGGGAAGCGCGGATCCATATCGGGTATCAGCCTGCATATGTCGGTGCCCGGATACAGCTCCGAGAACGCATCGTTGCTCCAGGCGATCTTGCCGTCGCTGTCAAACAGCACGCAGGGTATTGCTATGTTTGTTATGATATTGCCCGCCGTGGTGTCGTTTTCCCGGAATATGTCGTTCATGGCGTATTTGACCGCCCTCTTATAGGCCGCCATCGCTATCATGCCTATGCTGAAGGAAACCACGCATACCGCCAGCAGCACATGAGCCACCCACTTTTCGGCAAAGCATACCGTCAGCAGCCCACAGGCCGCCGCCGCCGCTATGAACAGAGGTATAAACGCAAGCTGCGGTTTTTTGTCCATAATACCTTCCCCCCAAGGAAAAAGCTTTTTCTCGGCTTATTTGTGCATTCGCTCCACATAGCTTCTGCGCATGCGGAAAAGCCTGTCCGCAGCGCCTATAATACAAAGCCCGTAAAGGCTGTAGGGAAAAAGCAGCACCATAGCTACCACCGAAAACACCGTGAACGCCACGCCACGGAGCTTCATCTTTACCATGAACGCCATCAGGCAGACGCCCATGAGCGCATACGGCCCCGCCACCGCGCATTCCACCGCCGTGACTATGGCGGAAGAATTGGTTATCTTCAGCGCGGATATGATTATGGCGCCTATTATCATCACAAGGCTGCCATAGGTAAAGCCCCGGGAAAGCTGCCACAGGTGGAACTTCGCCATGGGCTTGAGCTTTGCGCCCTTCGCCCTGCAAAGAGCCCTTGCCGCCACTACGTTCGCCAGACCTGCGCCCATGCCCATGCACATCATTGCCATTACCGCCATGTCGGGAGCCTTGTATTCCAGGTATGCCGCCATCTTGCGCAGCATCTCGGCCTTATCCCCGTCTATGCCCATCTGTGCCGCGGTCTTTTCCACCGCGTCGCCGAATGCGGCCATGTACTGTAAATAATAGGCGAAGGGGCCTTCCCCCTCCATGAGCGCCGGCACGCATGTCATGATGTACATACCCACAGCCACGCAGAATGCGCTTATCACCGCCGCCGTGCGGTAGGGCAGTTTATTTATGAAAATATAGGTCATCGCTATGCCCGCGGGTATGAACATCACCAGCGCGCCTATTATGCTCGAGTCCACAGTTCCCGCTATGCATATTATGCCGCCTGCGGCCGTTATCGCAGCTATGGCCAGCCCCCCATAGCCCCATACCGTGCCGGCAAAGGCCAGCAGCGCAGGCATCAGCATAAGGCCCACGGGGAAGATATACGCTATCGCCATGGCTCCCGCGCCTATGCCGAAGGCGGCGAGGGCGGCTTTTATGTTCAAAGGCTTCAAAGGTCACATTTCTCCTTGTATAGATAATTTATTATACATCGGATTTGTTTTTTTAACAACTGCGGGATATGGGAGGCGGGGCCGCCAAAAAACCCTTTATTTTCTTAAAAAACCTATTGCGCAGGGCTTTTCCCGGTGATATAATACGAAGGCTAGCGTGCTTCTTGCTCTGCCCAAAGCGCGGCAGGGCCACAAGACCATAAGGAGGTGAAAAGCGTGAACAAGTATGAAGCTATGTACATCGTTACCCCTGAGATGGAGGACGAAGCCATCAAGGGCGTTATCGAAAAGTTCTCCGGTATCATAACCGCCAATGGCGGCGAGATCGAAAAGACCGATGAATGGGGCCGCAAAAAGCTGGCTTACCCCATCGATTATAAGACCGAGGGCTATTATGTGCTGGTGAATTTCGCAGCAGCTCCCGAGCTGCCCCGCGAGCTTGAGCGTAACTTCAGGAATGACGAAAGCATCCTGCGTTACATGGTAGTTCGCCAGAACGGCTGATTAAACCAAGATTTTAGCTGAAAGGATGGTACAAAAATGAACAAAGCAATCCTTATCGGCAACCTCACCCGCGACCCTGAAGTGAGGACCACCGGCAGCGGCACCACTGTGTGCACCTTCACCATCGCCGTGAACCGCCGCTTCCAGAATCAGGCCGGGGAGCGGGTATCCGACTTTTTCAACATCGTAGCATGGCGCCAGCTCGGCGAGCTCTGCGGCAAGTATCTTTCAAAGGGACGCAAGGTCTCCGTTATCGGCGAGATACAGAACCGCAGCTACGACGCGAAAGACGGCTCAAAGAGATATATTACTGAAATAATCGCAGATGAGATCGAATTCCTCACCCCCAAGGGCCAGGAGGGCGGCAGCGGCAGCGGCGGCTATGAGCGCAGCGGCTTTGAGCGCCAGAACACTCCTGCCCCCGAGGGCTTCTCTGAGATAGAGGACGACGAGCTGCCCTTCTAAGCAGGGGCCATCTAGCCAATGAAAGGAGATTCACCAAATGGAAGAGCGCAAAATGAAGCCCCGTCCCCGCAAGTCCAGGCGTAAGGTATGCGGTTTCTGTGTAGATAAGGTCGAGCACATCGATTATAAGGATACCGCACGTCTTCGCAAGTACGTAAGCGAGCGCGGCAAGATCATGCCCCGCCGCATGAGCGGAGTATGCGCAAAGCATCAGCGCGAGCTGGCCATCGCCATCAAGCGCGCCCGCATCGTTGCCCTTCTGCCCTACGTAGCAGACTGATAAAACAACGGCCATTTAACTCCGAAGAACGTTAGCTGAGCCCGCCATTTTCATGGCGGGCTTTAGAGTGTCAAAAAAGTGGCTGAACGCCACTTTTTTGAGTTTTACGGGTTTTTCCTCTCGCATTAGCTCCCGGGCGGCAAAACCCGCAAAGTACGAAAACCTCTGGGTTTTCATCCGTTCTGACGCACATGTCGTCAGAGCCGGATTGAACATAAGGGGCTGCGGCCCCTTATCAACCCCAGGGTTTTTCGATCAAAACAGAAAGCAGAAATCGTATATATAAAAAAATAAAAATTACGTGCAATAAAAACCAACGATTCTCCGTTTACAGGGTGAAAGGAGTAAGAGAATATGCTTATATGCCTGAATGCTGTTGCTGAATGTGGGCAGAGCGAACGGGAAGAAATGGAGAACTGCATGATGGAGCTGTCAGCGGGGAACACGGCTGCCATGGAGCCGCTGTACCGGATAGCCAATCCTTCAGTATACGCCTTCGCGCTGTCCCTGCTTAAAAACTCCCACGACGCGGAGGAAATAGCGCAGGAATGCTTTGTGCGTGCTTACCTCGGCGCGGCGGGATACAGGCCCCAGGGCAAGCCGATGGCCTGGCTTATAACAATAACCAGAAATCTGTGCATGGAAAAACTGCGTGAGCGGGGAAAGCGTTCCGACATCCCGGAGGAGGACTGGGACAAATACCTTGAGCAGACGCCGGCCTCGCCGGAGGACAGGCTGGTTTTGGAGCAGTGCCTGAGGGCTCTGGACGACAGCGAACGGCAGGTAGTGATACTCCATGCCGTAGGCGGCATGAAGCACAGGGAAACGGCTGAGCTTCTCGGCCTGCCGCTTGCGACGGTGCTTTCAAAATACAGCAGGGCAATAAAAAAGCTTAAATCAAAACTTGAAAAAAGGGAGGGCATTTAAAGTGAGCAACAGGCGTACGGAAGAAAGCGTAAGACGGGCATTTGGCAATGCCGCTCCGAATAATCTTAAAGAAGTAATGGGAAAATGCGAGGAGCAGAAAGGAAGGGTAATAATATTGGAAAATACGGCAAAAAAGAAAAGCGGCAGAGTATTCAGCAGAGTTATGGCAGCGGCAGCGGCGCTGGTTCTGATAGTAACTGGAACATACTTATACGGAGCCAATCACAGCGTAGCTTCCACCGTAGCGCTGGATGTTAACCCAAGCATAGAGCTTGGGGTGAATAAGAAGGAACAGGTAGTATTGGTAACCCCGAAAAACGAGGACGGAGTAAAGGTCATAGGCGATATGAAGCTTAAGGGAAGCGACCTCAAGGTGGCGGTAAACGCCATAATAGGTTCAATGCTTAGGGAAGGATATATATCCGAACTGGCCAACTCCATACTTATAAGCGTAGATAGCGACGATCCCATAAAGGGCGCGGAAATGCAAAGCAGGCTGAGCGCAGAGGTAAAGGATATGCTGGATACAGGCAGCTTCAAGGGCGCGGTGCTGAGTCAGACTATAAGTAACGATCCTGACACAAAACGCCTTGCGGAGCAGTACGGCATAACCGAAGGAAAAGCTCAGCTGATAAAGCAAATAACCGAAAACAATGCCGCTCATACCTTTGACGAGCTGGCGGGGCTCAGCGTAAACGAACTGAACCTGATAGGGGAATCCGGCAGCAAGAGCATAACCAACGTAACGGCAGAGGGTGCCGCCAGCGACAGCGCTTATATAGGCGAGGCCAAAGCAAAGGAAATAGCTCTTGCTCACGCCGGGGCAAAGGCCGAAGAAATACTCGGCTATGAGTTTGAAATGGACTATGAACACGGGGCCATGATATACGAGCTGGAGTTTGACTGGAACGGCAGGGAGTATGAATACGACATAAACGCGAATACCGGAGAAATACTCAAATACGAAGGTGAGCCGGCGGAAAACACAAAGGACGGGAAAAAGCAGGAAAATCCAAAGGACAATAAAAAGAATGAGCAGCAGTCAGCCGACAGAGGCTATATAGGCGAGGCAAAGGCAAAATCCGCAGCTCTTTCACATGCCGGACTTGACAATGGCAGCATAACCGAATACGAATGCAAGCTGGATAGAGAGGATGGCCGCATGGTATATGAGATAGATTTCAAGTGCAACGGCTTTGAGTATGAATACGAAATAGACGCCGTTTCCGGCGCGATAGTCAAGCAGGACAAAGATATAGATGATTAGGGTTCAGCTGTCCCCGCAAAACCAAAAAAGCGGCTTTAAGCCGCTTTCAGAGTGTCAAAAAAGTGGCTGAATGCCACTTTTTTGAGTTTTACGGGTTTTGCCTCTCGCATTCGCTCCCGGGCGGCAAAATCCGCAAAGTACGAAAACCTCTGGGTTTTCATCCGTTCTGACGCACATGTCGTCAGAGCCGGATTAAACATAAGGGGCTGCGGCCCCTTATCAACCCTGGGGTTTTTTGACAGACTGAAAAAGCGGCTTTAAGCCGCTTTTTTGATTTTTTAATTATTTTTTACTTCGCCTCGGGGTTCTCCATTACGCCCGCAAAGAGCGGCACGCCGGTCCCGGTATCGACTATGGCGTATACGAAGGGCTTGTCGAAGGTCAGCACTATGGGCTCATCCGCAGGGAGCGCGCAGCCCTTCGCCGTGGCGATCTCCGTTACGGCGGCAGCCTCGGTGCCCTCCTCGTCCACGTCCACCTTTACCTTCTGGAAGACATAGGATATGTACAGCGGCCCGTCAACGCCCCTGCCCGCGCCGGAAAGGTCGGCAAGGAAGGGATCGAAGGCGTCCGTCATTCCCATGGCCTTGAGGGCGTCGGTCAGGTATACCGAGTATTCGGTATCAAACTTGGGCATGTTGACGGTCACGAAGGTATCCGCCTTTGCGGCGGCGATGGTTTCCTTCAGCTTGGCCCCGGTGAGGGAGGCGGCATAGCCCCGCGCGTCGCCGCTGCCGGGCTTAAGGGCTATAAAGGCCAGCCTGCCGTCGTCATAGGGCAGCATTATGCCCTCCGCGTCCTCGGTCTTTATGTAGCTCTCATAGGCCTCGTACATGTTCATGAACGGCACGGTAACGGCGCTGCCGTCCGCTTTGGTGAACTCGCGGTCGTATGTGCTCTCGGCGTCGAACTTGTGCGCCCATTCCGCCTTCATATAAAGGGCATTGAGCAGCACCATTATGGTATCCTTGTCGTAGTTTTCATCGTGGAGCTTGGGTATCATGCCGTTGGTCTTGTCGTTCACCCACTTGTTTATTGCCTTCAGAGCCCCGTCGCTGGGCAGGTCGGCGCTGTATATGTCTGGGCCGAAATACGCCTTTACGGTCTTTAGCCATTCCTCCTCTATAACGGCCTTGTCGTCGTCCGTCCAGATGGAATTGGCAAGGTCGAGCTTGGTGCTGCCGCCGGTCTTTTCAAGCTGTGCGGCTATATCGGCGGCGAGGGCGGAAACGTAGTCCCAGTCTGCTCCAAGTATCTTCTCGAATTCCGCCTTTGTGTTCTCATTTGCTCCGGGCATGAGCATGGCAAGGCAGAGATAGGCCGAAAGCGGGGAAAGCACGGGGTTTTCGGTTTCCTGCGCCGCCGCGTACTGCATCAGCCCCGCGCCGAGGTCGCCTATCATGGTATAATCGGTCACTTCGGGCAGCGTCACATCCGCCGCGCTTACGCCATCGGTAAGGTTCTTCACTCCGCCGGACGCGGCGCAGCCGGTGAGCATGGCGGCGCACATAACGAGGGCGATCAGCTTTATCAGTCTTTTCTTCATAGCAAAAATATCCTCCGTATTGCGGTTTTCTGTATATTAGACGGACAGCGCCATAAAAAGGTTGCGCCCCGCTCCGTTATTTTATTATAATACACGAAAATATAATAGATCAAAACGCCTGCATGGGGGGATTTTATATGAACGTACTTGACGATGCACATCTCATCATAAAAGAAGCCATTGACCGGGCGATGCCGGACAACGCAGTAAAGGCAGCCCTCGGCTCCGTCAGCCTGCCCCATAAGGTAAAGCTGGTGGCCATAGGCAAGGCGGGTTATCAAATGGCCAGGGCGGCATATGATCACCTTGGCAGCCGCATAGAAAAGGGCGTGATCATAACCAAGTATGGCCACTCCGCAGGCAGCTTTTCGGAGGATATCGCCATATATGAGGCGGGGCATCCTGTGCCTGACGGCAACTCCGTACTCGCCGCCAACGCGGCGCTGGAGCTTGCCCATAGCCTGACCCCAAAGGATACGCTGATATTCCTGGTTTCCGGCGGCGGCAGCGCCCTGTTTGAAAGCCCGCTGGTATCGCTGGAGGAATTGCAGGACGTGAACAGGCAGCTGCTGGCCTCCGGCGCCGATATAACCGAAATGAATACCATTCGCAAGCGGCTCTCCGCAGTAAAGGGCGGCAGGTTCGCCATGGCCTGCGGCGGCGCCCGCATTATCGCAATAATCCTTTCCGATATAATAGGCGACCCTCTGGACATGATAGCCTCAGGCCCCGCCTGCCCCGACAGCTCTACCAATGCCGACGCCCATGCCATAATTTCCAAGTACGGCCTGAAGCTTTCCGACAAAGCTCTGTCCCTTATGGATGTCGAGACTCCCAAGGAGCTAAATAACGTTGAAACCATCGTCACCGGCAGCGTAACCCAGCTCTGCGCCTCCGCCTCGGAAACTGCCAGGCGGCTGGGCTACAAGCCCGTTGTTCTCACGGCCTCGCTCTGCTGCGAAGCAAAGGAGGCGGGAAGCTTCTTAGCCTCCGTCGCCCAGTATCACAGGGGCGCCGGGGAACCCCTCGCCTTCATTGCGGGCGGAGAAACTGTCGTGCGCATAACCGGCAAGGGCTCAGGCGGCCGCAATCAGGAGCTGGCCCTGTCCGGCGCTATTGGCATCGCGGGCATGAAGGACGTATGCCTCTTCTCCGTAGGCTCGGACGGCACCGACGGCCCTACCGACGCGGCGGGCGGCATAGTCACCGGAGAAACCAAGGGACAGCTTGAGGCGCTGGGCATTTCCATACCCGATGTGCTGAAGAACAACGACTCCTACAACGCCTTAAAACAGATAGACGGCCTTATATTCACAGGCCCCACAGGAACCAACGTGAATGACGTGTGCTGCTTATTGATAAAATAATATATTCCCCTCTTTTTGAGGGGCTTCTTTATTTTTACAGCTTATATGCTATAATATACCTATAACAATTACTTTTGGAGGAGCTTATTCATGGAGCAGGATATCCGCTACTTAACCTTGCTTTCAAAGGAGTTCCCTTCGGTGCAGTCCGCCTGTGCGGAGATAATAAAGCTGGAGGCCATACGCAGCCTTCCAAAGGGTACCGAGCACTTCATGAGCGACATACACGGCGAGCATGAGGCCTTCCTCCATATACTCAACAACGCCTCTGGGGCCATATGCGAAAAGATAGAAGAGCTGTTTGAAAGCACCCTGACTTCAGAGGAACGCCGCGGCCTTGCGGTGCTCATATACTATCCCGTGGAGACCCTCCACGGCATACACGAAAGGGCCTCCTTCGGCCTCAACGACTGGTACAGGGTGACGCTGCACAGGCTGATCGAGATGGCCCGCTACACCGCCTCGAAATATTCCCGCTCCAAGGTGCGCAAGGCGCTGCCACAGGACTTTGCCTACATAATGGAGGAGCTTCTCAATCCACAGGACCAGCACAACAAACATACCTATTACGACAACATAATCCGCTCCGTAATAGACACCGGCATGGCGGATACTCTCATAACGGAGCTTTGCACCTTCATAAAGCGCATGGCGGTGGATACCCTGCACATAGTCGGCGACATATTCGACCGCGGCCCCCACGCCGACGTAATTCTGGACAACCTCATGGGCCACCACAGCGTGGACATACAGTGGGGCAACCACGACGTGCTGTGGATGGGCGCGGCCGCCGGCAGCCCGGTGTGCGTGGCCATCGCCGTAAAGAACTGCATACAGTATGACAACATGGATATGCTGGAAAACGCCTACGGCATAAACCTTCTGCCCCTGGCGGTGTTCAGCGACGTCACATACAGGGATGCGGCGGTATTCCGGCCCCGGGTCCTGCCGGCGGGACACAGCCTGCCCCGGGACAGCGAGCTGTTCTCCCGTATGCACAAGGCGATGTGCGTAATAATGTTCAAGCTGGAGGGGCAGATAATAGCCCGCCGGCCGGAGTACCAGATGTCTGACCGGGATATGCTATCCCGCATAAACTATCAAAACGGCACCATAGAGATAGACGGCACGGTATACCCCCTCCGGGATACCGACTTTCCCACCATAGACCCCGCCGACCCCAACAAACTCACCCCCGAGGAGCAGGATATAATAGACGGCCTTGTCTCCAGCTTCCGCCGCAGCGAAAAGCTCCAGATCCACACCCGGTTCCTCTATTCCGTAGGCTCCATATACCGCAGGCACAACGGCAACCTGCTCTATCACGGCTGCATACCCTGCGACGGCAATGGCGAGTTCATGGAGTTTTCCCTTTATTCCGATACCCCCCTCAAGGGACGGGCATTTCTGGACTGGGCGGACAGGCTGGCGCGGCAGGGCTACTTCGCTCCCGATGGCAGCATGGAGCGGCTGCGCGGGCTGGACTTTCTCTGGTTCCTCTGGTGCGGCAGGAATTCCCCGATTTGCGGCAGGACAAAGATAACCACCTTCGAGCGGGCTCTCATCGAGGATAAAGCCTCATATACGGAACCCAAGAACCCCTATTACGTCTACTACGGCAGCGAGGAATTCTGCCGCAGGATACTGGACGACTTCGACCTGCACAAGCCCTGGAGCCGCATCATAAACGGCCACATGCCAGTAAAGGTAAAAGAGGGGGAAGACCCCAGAAAGGGGGGCGGCCGCCTGGTAGTCATAGACGGCGGCTTCTGCAAGGCCTACCACAAGCAGACAGGCATAGCGGGCTACACAATGTTCTTCAGCTCCCACGGAATGCGCATCGCCGCCCACGAGCCCTTTACCACCCGGGAGGAGGCAATACACGGCAAGAAGGATATAACCTCACATTCCTTTATAGTGGAAAACCTTCCCCGCAGGCTCATGATATCCGATACCGACGCCGGAGAGGGCATAAAGCGCCGCATAGAGGATCTTAACGCCCTTCTTGACGCCTACCGCAGCGGCACCATAAAGACGGACTCCACCGGCAGGATATAAGAGCATCAAAAAAGTGGCTGAACGCCACTTTTTTGGTTTTTCCTGTTATTTCCTCTTCCTTATCGCCATGGACGCCCTCTTGCTCACCTTGCCCTTGATGCGCATCAGGCTGTCCTGGGCGGCGGCGTAGCGGTGAGTCTTATCCTCAGAGAGCAGCATGGAAAGGGACCTCTTGAGCACCTCCTTCGTCTCCTCGTCCTCGAAGGCGCCGTTTATGGCGTTCATCAGGCCTATGGGATCCCGTTTCAGGTCGGTGAGGGTGCGGGCGTCAGTGCTCTTGCAGAATGAAAAGAGCTTGTTGACGAACTGCTCCCGAAGCTCCATATCCATATCGTCTACCCATGCCCTGAGGGTCTTGTCCTTGCGCTTGCTGCTACTCTTTATATCCTCGCTGTATATGAATTTCGTGCCCATCAGCTCCCATGAGAAGCCATCGTGCTGCCACACCCCTACGGCGTTGCTCTTTACCGCATGGTACTGATCCTCGTGATCCAGAAGTATTCCCACTATATCAGCCTCGGGCAGCAGGGTAGTCATGAGTCCGCGTATGCGGCTGTAATTCTCGAGGGTTATCTGGCTGGTGGGGAACCCGGGGCCGTCGAAGTTGTATACGGCGGTTATGTGCTCCTGCGCCTCGGGCAGGCAGTATGCCGCCGCGTATACTGCAAGGTTGCCTCCCTTGGAGTGGCCGGTGATTATGAGGTCCTTATTCCAGTCCGCCGCCACCATGTTCAGGTAATTTGCCGCATCGCTCTGGGCCGGTACGGGGAACATGTAGCACATGTTGAAATTCTCCTTCCAGCCCACTATGGTGTCGTCGGTACCCCGGAAGGCTATGCAGCGTATCCTGTTTTCGATGGTGAAGGTGACCGCGCTGAACTGCTCCTCCTTCTCCTCGCTGGTCTCGGCGGTATAGCCGGATAATACCACGCTGCCAAACCTCTCGCTGTTCCCCGCCGCCCTGAGCAGGTCGTGTATGCTGTCCGGCACTACTATGCCAAGCCTGCCGCGGCTGTCGGGATACTTAAGAAAGTACTCCTCCGCCGCCCGCTTTAGGGTTATGCCCTCAACCACGGTATTGGGCACTATGTTGGAATAATCCACATAGGACAGCTCCGCGAATATCAGTCCGTCCACCTCGTTGAAGGGCCTTTCCGAAAAGGTCAGGTCGCCGCGCCACTCTATGTAGTCCATCATGTTAGCCATTTAATTCGCCTCCGTTTTTTATTTCCCGGAAAATATCCGCTATTTGCCGCTGCTGCCGAGGCTGCCCGTCATGCGCAGCGACTTCATCTCCATAAGCTCGTCATAGGGTATCTCGGTTATTTCCGTCTCCGGCACCGGCAGCAGCACCGCCTGGCACACCGCCTTAGTTATGTAGTATACGTTGAAGCGCTCGCCCCGCTCCTTCAGCCCCTCCAGGTATTCCCCTGCCGATTCCTTTGCAAAGTACAGCGGGACGGTGTTCAGGTTTGTCATGGGCACGAACCATTCCCCCCGGTAGCCGGAGTCTATCACGCCGCAGCGCTTGCCTATCCCCCTTGAGCCGGTGGAGCCCCGCTCCTGTATCTGGAAATAATACCCGGGCTCAAAGGCGCTGGCTATGCCGGTGGGCAGCAGCTTTGTCTCGTGGGGCTCGAGGCGTATATACTCCCCGTCAAAGGCGAGGAATATATCGTATCCCGCGTCCTCGTCCCTCTTTGAGGGTATCACCCCATCCGGCCTTACCTTCGCAAACCACAGCTTTACCATATGCTTCTCCTTGGTTTTGTATATTTATATTATAAAACAAACCGGAGCGGTTTACCATACCGCGCCGGTCATTTTGCTTTATGTGCTTATCGTGTTTATAATTGACAGGCCGTGCGCGGCGCGACCGGCCACGGCGGCTCCCGTACAGCCGTAAACAATACTTAAAAAGAGGGCTTGTGCCCTCTTTTTTATTGCTGCTTTTTCTTCCTGCCCTTTATCATCCCCACCGCTATGAGGGCGGCTAAGGCGGCGAGGCCGCCGCCGATTATCATGGGCGCGCCGCCGCCCTTGGGGGGCAGGTACGCAGGCGCGCCGGTGCTCACCGGGGCGGGCTGCTCCGCCGCGGGCGGAACCTCCACAGTCGGGTCGTCAAGGCTTATCCAGAGATTGCGGTAGCCGTACCAGTAGCCGATAAAGCCCCATCTGCGGCCCTCCCCGTCGGTATAGGTCGTGTCCACGGTTATCTTGTCGCTGCCAAATGCGCCGAGGCTTACGTCAAAGACCTTCCTCTCGGAGCCGGGGTAGTCGTAGAATATTATGGTATCCCCCGCCCCCTTGGCGGCGTCCACCTCTGCGTCCTCATGCTTTATCTCGTCCTTATGCTCCCTTTCAAACTCCACCCAGTCGTATTTTACCTTGAAGTCATAGAGGTTTATCCAGCCGCTGCCGTCGCTTATCAGCGCCCACTGAGCGCCGTTCTCATCGGTATAGAGCCACTGGCAGACGGTCTCCTCGCCGTTGCTCAGCCGGCGGAGCTCCCCCCTGTCCGGCGCGCCGTATACCGGGGCGGAGCCGCCCTCGCCCTCGGCTATGTAGGTCCTGCCGGCCTGATAGGCGCATTGGTCGCTGTGCCTTTTGTAAAAGCTGTCCTCCGGCTCAAGTATCACGTCCGCAAGCGCCATGCAGGGCAGGAGCAGCATCGCCGCCGCAAGCAGCGCGCAAAGGATCCTTTTCATATTATCCGTACCTCCTTAAAAAATCAGCTTTATCACAAGCCCCGTCCCGAAGGAGAGGGCGTTCATGCACAGGGAAAAAAGCATGGGGCGGGCTATTTTGGCGGCGCGCCTTTTGTAGGCGTACCCCTCCGCCAGCACAGCGAAAAGCTCCGTCACGGCGGCCGCCGCCGGGTAAAGCCCCGGCCTCAGGGACTTCGTCAGCAGCGAAAGGTATACCACCGCCGGGTTGGTCATAAGGTTTGCAAGGGCGATGAGCCCTATATCCTCCCTCTTTTTCAGCAGCAGGGCGGCGGAAAGCTCTATCAGCTCCGTAAGCAGCAGCGATAAGCCCATGGCGCGCAGCATCACCTTTTGCCCACCCCCACCCGTATCAGCATTATGGAGATCAGGCAGATCATGGCGTAATCCTGCCCGCTGCCGGAGGCCCCGGAAAAGGCGGGCAGCATGCCGAGGAAAAGCCCCAGGGTGAGCAGCCCGAAGGCGGTGGCCCTGCCCTCCCTCAGTATATCCCTTGCGGCGTACAGCGTTACGGGCATGGACATATTAAACAGCAGCAGCCCCAGCGCCCCCGGCAGCGGGAATGCGGAAAATATCAGCGCGGCAGCGGCGGCGCTCAGCGTGACGGTGGCGGAGCGCACCTCCCCGAAGCGGTCCGAGGCAAAGCCGCCTATGCACTTTCCGCCCACCACGCACAGCGCGGCTATCCACGCCCACGCGCCGGCCCTCCACGGGAAGGACATTATCACCCCGCCGTAGCTCCTTAGCGTCACCACCGCCAGCAGACTCATAAGCCGCAGCCACTGCTCCCGTCCCCGGGGAAGCTCGGGGCTCCCCGGCCCTGCGCCCTCCCTGCAAAGGGCCATTATGGCCGCGGCGCAGGCGAGCATTAGGCAGGCGGCGAAGGCGGCAAGGCTCCGCCCCGTCCGCGAGGCCAGCGCGCCGAGGAATATGCCCATTGCCCCGGGTGAAACGTATATGCCAAGGTATTTCGCCCCCTCCGTCACCGCCATTACGTCCGCCCCGCCGCCTATATGGAAGGCCGCGTTGCCCAGCCCGCATACGACGGCGGTGAGCATGGGTGAGGGCAGCAGCCCGCCCAGGGCCACCATAAGGCAGCCTATGGCGGAAAAATATCTGCCGCCGCCATATCTGTCCGCCAGCACCCCTATTGGGAGCTGCATGGCGAAGGCGCAGAAGTTGTATATGAGCAGCGCCATGGCCTTATCCGAGGCCGCCCGGGCCGCAGGCAGCACTAACATTGCGCAGCACAGGTCCACGGCAAAATGCGCCGCGGAATACGCCGCCACAAGCCTTTTTTCGCCCTTTCCCAGCATAGCCCCACCTCCGGTATCCTTATATAAATTATAACGCAATTATACCAGAAAAGGTTGCGCCGTACAGCAAATATTGCCGCAGCTTATTGACGGCGGCAGCCGGCGCGGGTAAAATCTTAAATATAATTTAGGAAAAAACGGCAAAGCTCCTCAAAAAAAACACCGATACGAAAGGACGCACGCACTATGATAACTTTGCTCACAAGGCAAGACATGGCAAAGGTGTTCACAATGGCGGAGGCGGTACAGGCGGCTAAGGACGCCCTCGCGCTCTATTCCGCAGGGGACACGGACATACCCCTCCGCGCAAACCTGCCGGTGCCGGCATATAACGGCTCGGCATTGTACATGTACGGCTATGCCCCCGGCGCATCCGCCCTGGGCGTAAAGATAGTTTCAGTATATCCGGACAACCCCAAGCGGGGCCTTCCCAGCGTCCCCGCCACCATGGTTTTGATGGACGACTCCACCGGCGTGGTATGCTCGGTGATGGACGGCACATACCTGACGCGGGTGCGCACAGGCGCTGTGGCCGGTGCGGCTACAGACCTTCTCGCCCGCAGGGACAGCAGGGTTTTCGCCCTCTTCGGAGCGGGAGGTCAGGCGGCGGGCCAGCTTGAGGCGGTGCTGACCGTCCGCGATATTGAGCTTGCCAAGGTCTACTGCCGCACCTTTGAGAAGGCGGAGGCCTTTGCCAGAGCAATGAGCGAAAAATTCGCGGGCAGGTTCAATACAAAGATAGTCGCCGTCCATTCCCCCGAGGAGGCCATAGCCGACGCGGACGTAATCACCGCCGCCACCACCGCCGCCTCTCCCGTATTCGACGGCAGGCTCCTGAAGCCCGGCGCCCACGTGAACGGCATAGGCTCCTTTACCTACGACATGGTAGAGATAGACTCCTACACGCTGACCCACGCCGGCAAGGTCTACGCGGACACGCTGGAGGGCGTGCTCGGCGAGGCGGGCGACATACTTCAGCCCATTGACCGGGGCGAGTACAGCAAAGACCGCATTACAGGCGAGCTGGGCCAGCTCATAAACGGCGCTGCCCCCGGCCGGGAGAACGACACCGAGATAACCTTCTTCAAGTCCGTAGGCTCTGCGGTGCTGGACCTCGTCGCCGCCCGGCGCATATACGCCAAGGCGAAGGAGATGGGGATAGGATTAAAGGTCGAGATGTAACGCTTCGCAGAAGCGGCCCTTCGGCCACCTCTGCGGCATAAAAAAAGGAACGGCCCTTGCCGTTCCTTTCAGAGTGTCAAAAAAGTGGCTAAACGCCACTTTTTTGAGTTTTACGGGTTTTGCCTCTCGCATTAGCTCCCGGGCGGCAAAACCCGCAAAGTACGAAAACCTCTGGGTTTTCATCCGTTCTGACGCACATGTCGTCAGAGCCGGATTAAACATAAGGGGCTGCGGCCCCTTATCAACCCCGGGGTTTTTCGACAGGCTGAAAGGAACGGCGGATACCGTTCCTTTTTTGTCCTGTCTTTACCCTTATAGCTTTTCTTTATCGCTTTAGCAATATCTCAAAATAATCTTTAAATCGCTCCCGCGGCTGTGGAAAAGGCACACCTGCCATGTTAAAATTTTGCTATAAGGAGCCTTGGGGAAAATCAAAGAATTATCTCCTTTATTGCCGAGAGCGCCCTGTCGATGTCCCCCTCCGTGTTGGCATAGCCAATGCTGAAGCGCACCGTCCCCTGAGGGAAGGTGCCCAGGGTTTTATGGGCGCTGGGAGCGCAGTGCAGCCCGCAGCGGGTCATTATGCCCCGCTTGTCCAGCTCGTACGCGACCTCGGCGTTATCGCGGCCGGTAAAGTCTATTGATATTACGCCTACCCGTTTATTTATTTCTTTGGTACCCGCAAGGCGCAGCGGCAGCCCCTCAAGCCCGTCGATAAAGCGTTCGGTAAGCTTCTCCTCGTGGGCGCGGAAGGCTTGGACGCCCTTATCCAGTATGAAGCCCAGCGCTGCGTTGAGGCCGAATATCCCGGGGATGTTCAGCGTGCCGGATTCGAACCTGTCGGGCATATAGGGCGGAAGCAGCTCGCTGTCCGATGCGCTGCCTGTGCCACCGGATATCAGCGGCTCGACCCGCTTTGCGAACTCCTCATCAAGCATCAGCGCGCCTATGCCCTGGGGGCCCAGAAGCCCCTTATGGCCGGGAACGCACAGCGCCGATAAGCCCAGCTCCTTCATGTTTACCGGGTAATGCCCGGCGGTCTGGGCCGCGTCCAGTATTACCGGCAGCCCCCGCTCTCTGCATATATCGCTTATTTCCTTCACGGGAAGCAGCGTACCGCAGACGTTTGAGGCGTGCATTATGGCTACAAGCCTTGTATTGGGCCTGATAAGGGGCAGGATATCCTTTGGGTCGGTGATGCCGCGGCTGTCGGCAGGTATCCTTGAGAACTCCACCCCCTGAGCCTCAAGCTGGCGTATGGGCCGCATCATGGCGTTGTGCTCAAGGCTGCTGACTATAACGTGGTCGCCCGGCCTGAGAAAGCCCTTGAGCAGCATGTTCAGCCCCGCCGTCATGCCGGGGGTGAACACCGCGTGGGTGATGTCCTCTGTTCCAAAGAGCGTGCAAAGCCGCTCGCGGCACTCTATCAGCACCATCTCCGCCTCGCTTGAGGCCTCGTAGGTGGAGCGGTTTACATTGGCGCCTATGTTGTTTACATAGTCCAGCATGGCTTCCCCCACGCCTGGGGCCTTTGGGAAGGAAGTCGCTCCGTTGTCGAGATATATGGACATAGGCAATTACCTCATACTTTTATTTTGCTGATAAGGGGGACAGTCCCTTTTCAGATACAGTTTATCACACCTATGGCTTTTGTCCACAGGTGAAAAAGCAAAAGGAGTTATTATTTATTATGAAAAAGAATCTTCCCGTATTGCTTACCGGCGTAATCGTCGGTATCGCGGCGCTGGTGCTCACAGCCTTCGGCAACCCTGCCAACATGGGCTTCTGCATCGCCTGCTTCCTGCGCGATATAGCCGGCGCCCTTAAGCTTCATTCCGCCGGAATCGTACAGTATGTGCGCCCTGAGATCGTGGGCATCATCGCCGGCGCTGCCGGAGCCGCCCTCATCAAGAAGGAATGGAAGGCCGTCGGCGGTTCTTCCCCCTTCACCCGCTTCGTTCTGGCCATCTGCGTAATGATAGGCGCTCTGGTATTCCTGGGCTGCCCCCTGCGCATGGTCATCCGCATCGGCGGCGGCGACCTGAACGCCGTTGTCGGCCTCGTGGGCTTCATCGCGGGCATCTTTGTAGGTACCATAGCCCTCAAGAAGGGCTTCTCCCTGAAGCGCAACTACGCTGAGCCCTGCATCGACGGCGCCTGGATGCCTGTACTGATGGTCATCCTGCTGGTGCTGGCCGGCCTCGCCCCTGCCCTGTTTGCCCAGAGCACCGAGGGCCCCGGCTCCATGCACGCCCCTATAATACTTGCTCTTGCAGCCGGTATCGTAGTGGGTATTCTGGCACAGCGCAGCCGCTTCTGCATGGCAGGCGGCATACGCGATACCATCATGTTCAACCAGTGGAACCTCACCCTCGGCTTCGTGGCGGTCATAGTTACCGTGCTCATCGGCAACCTGATCCTCAATAAGTTCAACCTCGGCTTCACCGATCAGCCTGTTGCCCATAACGACGGCATCATGAATTTCCTCGGCATGGGCATCGTAGGCTGGGGTTCCGTGCTTCTGGGCGGCTGCCCCCTCCGTCAGCTGATCCTTACCGGCGAAGGCAATTCCGACTCCGCAGTCACCGTTACCGGCTTTGTATTCGGCGCTGCCCTTGCACATAACTTCGGCACCGCCTCCTCCGCCAAGGGCCCCGGCGCAAACGGCGTTGCAGCCGTCATCGCCTGCTATGCGGTACTCCTCATAGTGACCCTTGCCAACGTAAAGGCCAGCAAGGAATAACCCTTAGAAACCTGACAAGAAAAGAAGAAGCGGCGCCAAGCCGCTTCTTCGGCAGCAGAGAAACCCTTTGGGGTTGTTAAGGGGCCGCAGCCCCTTAAAGTTAATTCCGGCTTTGACGGCGGGTACGTCAAAACGGATGAAAACCGTAGGTTTTCGCACTCTGCGTGTTTTGCCGCCCGGGGGGCCGCCGCAGCGGGTCAGTTCCGCCCAGTCCCCCGGGGCGGAACCTCATATTTATGCCATAGGCAAAACACGAAAAAAGCTCGCATAAATGGATGCAATCCATTTATGCGAAAGTAGTATTGTACTTTTACAGGAGGAAATGATATGATAGACGCCAGAGGTCTCGCATGCCCAATGCCGGTGCTAATGACCCAGAAGGAGATAGCCAAGAACTCCCCCGCCAAGCTTGAAGTCATGGTAGACAACCACTCCGCACGGGAAAACGTAAAGCGTTTTGCCGAGAGCGCAGGCTATGCCGTGGCAGTGGCCGAGGAGGGCGACGACTACCGTCTCACCCTAACCAAATAGTTATCAGGAGCGTTTTCATGCCCAGCTACATAGCCACCTTCCATACCCACCTTGCCGCCATGCGCAGCCTGAAGAATGTAAAAGGGCACGCCGCCTCGGCGGTGCTTTCCCCCGTTCCCCGGAGCCTCAGCTCTTCCTGCGGCACCTGTATGCGGTATGATGCGGAGGACACGCTCCTTGAGCTTATGGATAAGGATCTGGAGTCCATAGCCGAAGCGCTGGGCAGCGAAAAATACAGCATAATCTATAAATCAGAAGAATAGTTAATCAAAAGAAACGGCTTTACAGCCGCCTTAAGTACAATGGGAAACCCCATGCTCCGCTTCGGAGCTGAAGCTGTCAATCAAAAGTATACACGAAAATTACCATAGTTAAAGGCCCAGCTCGGTTCTGTACTGAACTGGGCTTTTATAGCCTAAATTTTTTCTTACTATCACCGACACCCCGTCGGGAATAACCGTGACGGATGCGTTTTCGCCCTTCATTTTCTGCGCCATGGTCATAGCGTCAGCTATGCTTTCGGCATAGGCCATCTTCATCTCCTCTACCGTTTCCTTAAGCTCTGGGCGTGTTACAAAAATTACCCTGTGCTTTTTAAGTACGCGTACAAGTATCTGGCTCTGCCACTGGTCTGGTATGGTCTTGTCCTGGGGCACGGCCATTATTTCATCGTATAGTTCGGCCGGGGAATTGCAGTTCTTTAGTGTGCTGTAAAAAGCCTCTCCCCCCTTGCCGTCGGCGCACTCTGCGACGATTATTATGATGCCCCCCACGTTTGCCGTAGCTTCCGCAGCGGTAAGACCCTTTACGCACTGATATATATTACCGTCCAACGGCATACCCCCGTTGGTGGTAACAACTATGTCTGCAGGTATGGCATCCACCGTAAAATATTTCTTCACATAGGCGCACCCCGCTTCATGGGCTGCTATGGGGTCTCCGGCAAATGCGGCAACGGTATGCTTGTTTTCGTCTATGATAGCATTTACTATAAAGGCCAGCCCTGCCATTCTGGCTGCGGCTTTCATGTCCTCATGTATCGGGTTATTCTCCAGCACGCCTGTGGTGGCGCAGGGGTGGTCTATAAAGCTGCTGCAATGATTACCCAGCACAGTAAGCCTGCCGCTTACCCCCGGCAGCACGCTCTTTCGTCCCCCGGAAAAGCCTGCAAAAAAGTGCGGCTCTATAAAGCCCTCGGATACAAGCAGATCGGCTTCCGCAGCTATGCGGTTCACATACAAGGGCGAGCCGGACGGCAGCTGCCCCAGATATACCATGTTTTCCTTATCGTCGCAGTCGTGTACCGCTATCCTCTCTCGGCCAAATATACTGTCGCCCAGCTTGTAGCGAAGCTCGTCGGCGGTGGTTTGCCTGTGCAGGCCAGTGGCCACAAGCAAAGTTATTTCAATATTAGAATTACCTTGCCGCAGTTCAGAGAGCATTACAGGCAGTATGTCCCTGCTGGGCACCGGCCGTGTATGATCGGATATTATGACCGTGCATGTCCTTTTTCCCTTTGATAGCTCAAAAAGCCGCCGGCTGCCTATTGGTTTTTCCATGGCCGAACGAACTATGTCTATTCCTGCCCTGTCCGCCCTGATACCTGCGTAATCGGGGCTCAGAACAGTATGATTTTTGCCTGCATCAAATTCAATATGCCCTTTGCCGTAAGGTAAAAACATGGTATCTCTCCTTATCTGCCGCAGTCCATGAGAAAGCGCACTATGGCCTCCGCCGATGGCGGGCAGCCCATCACCTGCTGAGAGGCGCAGTTGCAGCAGCGGCCTATGCCTATTCCGTCGATGAATTTATCCTTAAACCCCTGGCCTATGCATATGTGCTCGCGGCAGGTATTGCTGTATTCGTGCTCCATCCTGTACAACGCGTGTACAAGGTTGCCATAGCAGGCAGAGCAGGCATCCTTCTGCTCCACGTTTTTGGTCAGCCGTGAAACTATGCCTGAGGGCTTAGGGTATGCCGGGGCGTCGCTGGGGCTGTTCAGGTATACAATATCATTATCGCTGAAATCCCTGCTGCCCGCGCCGTACTTTTCCGCCAGAGGTATATAGCCCACAAGCTCGTTTTCTATGCCCATGAGGCTGCAGCCAAAGGCATCTATCTCCACCTGATCGTGGCCTAAGAACATCCGGTTGGTCTGCACCGGGGTGCCGCCCTCCTCGAAGTCCAAGTCGCCGCAGATGCTGTCCACTATGGTGAGCTTTGGCTTAAGCGCCGCGCCCAGCGCCGCTATGGGCTCATCCAGCCCGAGGGAGTGGAAGTGGCGCTTTTCCCTGTCGGGCAGGCAGCCCTTGCTGTTCTTGAGGGCGCAGGTCATAGTTGTCTGGCAGTGTCCCTTGAGAACAGGCAGACTTATAAGGTAGTCGGTATCCAGCGCCGTTGCGCATACGTCTATTTTGCCTATTGCAGTGTCCACGGGATGAGTCCTGTCATCCTTTAGATCCATTAGCTTTACACCGTATTTTTCGGCTATCTTGTCATAGCCGGTTACCCTGAAAGCCCTCTTTGTGTTGTCCCCCACCCACGAGCCTTCCATTATAGTGATATTCTTAAAGCCGTATTTTTGAAGGTATTCTATGCAGCCCTCAAGCACGCCGGCGTGGGTTGTGGCGCCTGACTCCGGCTCCTTCGCTACTACCAGGTTAGGCTTCAGGCCTATCTTTGCGCCTGCGGGTATCTCATCCTTTATTTTGGCAGCCTCCATAAGGGACATTGTCATTTCCTTTGCCTTGCTGCCGTATATCATGTAGATCTTTCTGTTTGTCATACTATAGATTCTCCTTATCCATATAGGCTGCAACTGTGTTCTGCATCATGGAGTTGTTCAGATGCTCCGCCATATATTTGCGGGCGGCTTCCGGGCTGCGGCTTTCTATTGCGGATATTATCTGCAAATGCTCCTTGTAACCCTCATTGCCACGTATTGCCACATTTTCAAAGAACATCTTTCTGTACGCAGGCCTCAGCATATTGAATACCTCCGTCATTATTGCGTTCTTTGTAGCCTCTGCAATGAAATAGTGGAAATCCATATCACGTTCTACCGCTTCCCGGGGACTGCCGGCGTTCTGCATCTCCACTACGCTTTTCTTCAACCGCTCCACTATGCTTTCATCTGCCCTGGCTGCCGCCATGGCTGCGCTTTCCGCTTCGAACATCCTTCTAAACTCAAACATATCTATGCGACTTACCTGTATATTGGAAAAAGCCAGCTGCGAATGGTTCAGCGATATGTCCTTGCTGACAAACGAACCCCTTCCCTGATAAGTATCGATAGCTCCTTCCGCCGCAAGCGTTCGCATGGCGCTGCGCACTGATGTACGGCTGACGCCGTACTGATCACACAATTCCGCCTCCGATGGCAGCTTGTCCCCCGGCTTGAGCCTTCCGCCGATTATGTCCTTCTTTAGAGCTTCTGCTACTTGTTCGCCTTTTGTCATATCCTTGTCCTGTATTCATTTAGGTTGTATTATAAGTTTAATGTGAGATTATCACATGCCGCTCCCGGTGTCAATATCATCTTTTTATACCATATTACAAAAAAGTGTTTCTTCTGCCTGTTGACTTTTATTCCGTGCACGTATATACTCAAAGTGCAATATGTATTACATATTTTCCAATTCGTAATACAACTTATATATTTCTACAGGAGGTTACATTTATGCGCGAATCTATCCACAAGTACTTTAAAGTCGGCACGATACAATGGATGAGCTATCCCAAGAGGGACGCCATGGAATCCCTTAAGGCTATATGCAAAGATGATTTCTTTGATGCCATAGAGCTCAAAGGCTATGGTGAAAATAACGCCGAAGCCAAGGCGCTGCTGGAACAGAGCCACCTGAAGGTCTGCTACGGCGCACAGCCCAGGCTGCTCGGGCCAAAGCTCAACCCCAACGCCATAGACGAGGCGGAGCGCAAGAAGGCGGAAGCTACCCTTATCGAGGCGGTTGACGAGGCGGAGTACCTGGGCGCAAAGGGTATAGCGTTCCTGGCCGGCAAGTGGGAAGAGGCCACAAAGGATCAGGCTTATGCACAGCTGCTGAAGACCACCCGCGCGGTATGCGATTATGCCGCTTCCAAGGGCATGAATGTAGAGCTCGAGGTATTTGACTTTGATATGGATAAGGCGGCTCTAATAGGTCCGGCACCGTATGCCGCAAAGTTTGCCGCGGATATGCGCACTACCAACAGCAACTTCGGTCTGCTTGTAGACCTGAGCCACTTCCCCACCACCTACGAAACCAGCAAGTTTGTCGTGCGCACACTGCGGCCGTATATCACCCACTTCCATTTCGGCAATGCCGTTGTGAAAAAGGGCTGCGACGGCTACGGCGACCTGCATCCCCGCATGGGCTATCCCGAAAGCGCCAACGATACTCCCGAGCTTATCGACTATCTGCGCGTACTCAGGGATGAAGGCTTCTTCAACGCTGAAGAGCCGTATGTGCTCTCTATGGAAGTTACCCTGCGTCCCGGTGAGGATGAGGATATAGTGCTTGCCAATACCAAGCGGGTGCTGAACCGCGCATGGGCGATGCTGGAAGACTGATATTATTTTTTAAGGAGGAAACACACATGACTAAGATCGTAGTTCTCGACGGCTATACCGAAAACCCCGGCGACCTCTCCTGGGACGGCCTTAAGGCGCTGGGCGACGTCACCGTATATGACCGCACCTCTTATCAGGAGTCCGACCTCATTGCCGAGCGCATAGGAGATGCCGAAATCGTAGTGATGAACAAGACCCCGATTTCCAAGGCAACTATAGATAAGTGTCCCAACATCAAGCTCATTGCAGTACTGGCCACCGGCTACAACTGCATTGATTACAATTACGCAAGGGAAAAGGGTATCCCCGTAGTAAACGTACCTACCTACGGCACCGCCTCCGTGAGCCAGTACTCCATAGCGCTGCTTCTCGAGATCTGTCATCACATTGGCTACCACAACGAGTCCGTACACGCAGGCAACTGGGCCAACAATGCGGACTGGTGCTACTGGGACTATCCCCTTATAGAGCTGGAAGGCAAGACCATAGGCATCATAGGCTTTGGCCGCATAGGTCAGGCTGAAGGACGCATAGCCAAGGCCATGGGCATGAATGTAATAGCCTACGACCTCTACCCCAACGACCACGGCCGGGAGATCGCGGAATACGTAACCCTTGACGAGCTGTACGCAAGGGCTGACGTCATCACTCTCCACTGCAACCTCACTCCCGAGAATACCGGCATGATAAATAAGGACAGCATAGCCAGAATGAAGGACGGCGTAATACTCATAAACAATGCCCGCGGCCAGCTTATAGACGAGCAGGACGTCACCTACGCTCTGAACTCCGGCAAGATAGCCGCCGCAGGCCTGGACGTAGTCTACACCGAGCCCATCAAGGCGGACAACCCGCTACTGGGCGCAAAGAACTGCATAATTACCCCTCACATCAGCTGGGCGCCTAAGGAGAGCCGCCAGCGCATAATGGACTGCACCGTATCCAACATTAAGGCGTTCTTGGACGGCACACCGGTAAATGTGGTGAACAAGTAACTTTTGAGGTATAGCTTAATATGATGAACAGCGAAAAAGCAAAAGAACTGAGTGAGCTTTGCAATCAGTTCCGCAAAGATGTGCTGACTGTTCTGCACGAAAAGCAGACCGGTCATCCCGGCGGTTCTCTATCGGTATGCGAGATACTGACCGCTCTGTATTTCGACAGGATGAATGTGAATCCCGCCGATCCTTCCGATCCGAACCGCGACAGGCTGGTGCTCTGCAAGGGTCACGCAGCTCCCATGCTGTACCGCGTTCTCGCAGAGAAGGGCTTCTTCTCCAAGGAAGAAATGCATACCCTTCGCGACTTTGGAACAAGGCTTCAGGGCCATCCCTGTATGCTGGAGACCCCCGGTGTGGACATGAGCAGCGGCCCCCTTGGCATAGGCCTTTCCGCCGCACTCGGCATGGCGCTCAGCCTTGTTCTCGCAGATTCTCCTGCCCGTGTTTATGCAATTCTGGGCGACGGCGAAATAAACGAGGGTACCGTTTGGGAAGCCTGCATGGCTGCAAGCAAGTTCAAGGTAGACAACCTATGCGCAATACTGGACTGGAACGGTGTACAGCTTGACGGTACCTCTGAGCAGGTAATGCCCATGGGCGACATACGTGCAAAGTTTGCCGCCTTCGGCTGGCACTGCATAGAGTGCGATGGTCACGACCTCGCTGCCCTCTCCGCTGCCCTTGATGAAGCGGAGACCGTAAAGTGCATGCCCAGCATAATACTTGCCCATACAGTAAAGGGCAAAGGCGTATCCTTCATGGAAGGCAAAAACGCATGGCACGGCAAGGCTATAGACGACGATAGCTTTGCTCAGGCGATGAAGGAACTGGGAGGTGCAAACTAATGAGTAAGTCTATTCGCGACGCATACGGAGAGGCGCTTGTAACCTATGGTAAGGACGATAAGCGTGTAGTTGTGCTTGACGCCGATGTCAGCGGCTCCACTAAGTCCGCAATATTCGGCAATGCCTGCCCCGAAAGGTTCTATAACGTAGGCATAGCCGAGGCCAACATGGTAGGTATGGCCGCAGGTATGGCTGCAACCGGACGAATACCCTTCGTAAATACCTTTGCGGTATTCCTCACGAGCATTGGCCTCACTCCTGCCCGGGCCTTCGGCTCTTACTCCAGGCTGCCCATAAAGATGGTAGGCGCATATGGTGGAATATCCGATTCATTTGACGGTCCTAGCCACCATTCCCTTGAGGATATCGCAGTAATGCGCACGCTGCCCAACTTCAAGGTATTTGTTGCAAGCGACGCCGCACAGACAGCATGGCTGGTAGAGAATGCCATAGCCGATCCCTCTCCCATGTACCTGCGCATGTCCCGTGATGTATTCCCGGACATTTATACCACAGGTGAAGTGTTTGAAGAGGGCAAGGGCAAGGTAGTACGTGACGGCAGCGACTCTACGGTCATCGCCTGCGGCCTCATGGTAAGCAACGCGCTCAAGGCGGCCGACATTCTGGCAGCCGAAGGTATAAGCCTCCGCGTGGTAGATATGTTCTGCATAAAGCCCCTTGATGAAGAACTTATACTAAAGTGCGCAAACGAGACCGGTGCAATAGTTACCGCTGAGGAGCACAGTATTTACGGCGGCCTTGGCGGCACAGTATGCGAAGCCCTCTGCAAAGCCGGCGTTCAGGTTCCCGTTCGCATGGCGGCTGTCAACGATACCCATGCGGAATGCGGCCCATACGCCATGCTTCAGGAAAAGTACGGTCTGGACCCCAAGGCTATAGCTGCGCGAGTAAGAGAAGCTATGGCAATGAAAAAGTAATTCTTCAAAATTGTTTTTTCCAACCGCAGGCTCCGGGGCATTTTGCCCCGGAGCCTCAGTCTGTCGAAAAACCCGTCAGCGCGTCAAGCGGCAGCTGGGTTTCTGGCACCTATAGGGAGAAAAAGCCGGGAAATGCTCCTTCCAAATGTGCTGCCGTACGGCCTTTACGCAATCTCCGGAATGCGTGCAAAGTGCTCTGCCGTCATCAAATACCTTTTGCAGATATGGGGCGTCTTGTAAGCGGAGTAGGCAACAAAAACCTCTTCCTGGGGAAAAACTCTGTTACCTTGCCATATTGGAAGTATTCTCACCGCGCTTCTTTGGCGGCATTAGCTTTGATGTGCGTGCCGTCAATGAAGACCGCCTTGGGGGACAGGTATCCCGTCTCAGCTACTTCCTCCTCCGTCCTTCGCAGCAGACATTCCTTTGTTACCATGCTCTCCGCATCTACGATTTCTACGATCCCACGATCCAGCTTACCGCGTTCCAGCATCTTCCATCAGCCCGTTCATTTTACCTCTTAAATGCGAAAAAGCCCAGCCAATGTTGGACCTTTTTCGACAGTCTAAACCCCCATGCTCCGCTTCGGAGCATGGGTTTTATGGATATGCTGAAGCACCCGGGGGTGCTTTTGTCGTTTAAAACTTCCGCCCGCCGCCTCCGTGATACATGCCGCCGGAGGACATATGCACAGTGCTGGTGCTATGGCCGCCTCCGCCGGAGCGGGGTCCGCTGTCGTTGTTGCGGGGTATTACCCGAGTGGTGACAAACTTATTCACCAGCTTTGAATCGTTTACCCGGAGGTTGAGCTTTGACTTTGCACGCCAGTTATATTCCGAAGGCACGTACTTTCTGGCATAGCTCTTCTGTATGGAGCTCTTGGCTATCAGCCCCGCAAGAAGGCCTATAAGGCCGCCGATTCCGCCCAGCATTGCCGCGCCCTCCGCACGCTCCGCGGGAGTCGCCGCCCTGTCTGGGTCGTAGGTGCTGCCGTATTCCGAGGGATCCATCACCTCGCCGGTAGCTGCGTTTATGCCGGTATGATCGTCTGCCACGCCCATTTCAATAAACTTATCGGTGTAATCCAGAGCCTCTGAAAACGCGCCCATGTAATCGCCGCCGGAAAGGTATTCCATCTGTGCGTCGAATATCTCCTCACGCCGCTGGTCGTCTATTATGTCTATCATGTCGCCGGTGGTGGTGAGATAGGTCTCCCGGTTATACATGTCTATGCAGAACAGCACACCGGTACGGTTTTCGCCTATCCCCATGCCGCTGTTTTCGTAGAACTCATCGGCAAACTCCTGCGTACTCATAACGCTTTCGTCCTCTACCGTGACTATGCCTATATTCTGGCCGTCCTTCGCCACAAGCTCGTTTATACGGCTTTGCAGCTCCGCCTCCTCGTCGTCTGTTAGCAGCTCCGCAAGGTCAAATACCCTTTGCACCTTCCCGGCTTCCTCCGGATCGCACACGGCGGATTCCTCGCCGGGAGCCGCGGTGGGCTGGGCTGAGCCGTTGAACTCATCGGCGGATATCACATTCTCCCCCTCAGCCAAGGCCCCGGAGCAAAGCCCAAGGCACAGTGCGGATATAACGATTGCCGTCAAAAGCTTTTTCATATGGCAAGCCCTCCTATAAGCGCGCCTATCACAAGGCAGGCGGCGGTGATCGTCCACATGAGCCGGTTGGTCTTCTTCCTGCTCACCGGCACTCGGCCGGCGATCTTGCCGGTCTGGCCGTTCATGGCAAAGTAGTAAAGCTCACCCTTGTAGCGGTATGTCATGGTCCACGCAGGCATGAGGGCGTACTTCCAGTCAGACTTGACCTCGTCCACCGCCATGTTCTGGCCGGTAACGGTGCCATAGCCGGAAAGGGTGCCTTCAAGCTGACCCTCCGCAGCAGAGCGTATTATCTCGTTTGCCTGAGGCTCGGCGGCGTTCTTCTCAATGTTGCGTTTTTCTGCCATGAAGCCCGAAAGGAAGCTCATGTTAAAGTCCTTAAGGCCGGACATATCATAGGGGTATACGCCGTTGAGCAGTTCCGCATCCTTCCGGTCCAGCGCCTTTACGGTGATCTCGCTGAGCTTTACGTCGCCGCTCCTTGTCAGGGCGTAAACGCTGGTCTCGGTGTATTCTATATCGCCCACCACCCATACTTTAAGGGAGTTGGACTTGGCGGTCATGGTGGCCCTTATGTCGCTGTCCACCAGCCAGAATGGAAAGTATACGCCGGTGAGCTTTTCCAGCTGCATCTCGCTGAAGAAGCCGTCGTCAATGTACTTTTTTGACTTGCACCAGCTTATTAGCTGTTCCTTTACCTTTTCCTTTGGAATGGAGAAGGGTATCACCTTATCCGGGGCCATACCGCCGGAAAGCCGGCCCTTTAATATTACGGGATTATGGCAGTAAAAGCAGAAGGTAGCTGCCGTTGTGTCGTCGGTTATTACCTCCGCGCCGCAGTTGGGGCAGGTATATACCACCGCGTGCTCGTCAAAGGCGGTGCCCTCGCTCTCCTTCTGTTCATCTATTATCTTCTGGTTTTTGATAAGCTCATTAAGCTGCTCCCCGGTGTAGCTGCTGCCGCAGTACTCACAGCCGAAGTCTCCTGTAGCGGGGCGATACGTGAGGTCTGCGTCGCAATTTGGGCATTTATAGGTAATAGTGGACATGTTTCACCTCCTGATGAGTGTATCGGATATATTTTATTACATAATGTAAATACGGGCAAGTGCCGAAAAGCCATATATGCCGCTAAGTGATTTCGACAAAACATTAAAATATTTTAACTTTTCTGCCTTAACCGCTATTATTTCACAAATTTGTATGATATAATCCATAGGTAAATTTATACCGAATTAATGCTTCTACTTTACGGGAGGAATAATTTAGATGGCTGAAAGGATAAAAAGGGGCGACCGCAAGGACGGCGTATGGCTTAAAGACCTTGACCCCCTGCACGGCTTCATGCCGTACCTCTACCCCAACAGGGCGGACAACGAGGCCTTTATTCAGGAGCAGATAGATATAACCGCCCTGAACGAATACCTTAAGAAAAAGACAGAGGGCGACCCGGAGTTCAAGTATACCTACCTCCACGCCATAGTTGCAGCGCTGGTACGCACCATAACCCTCAGGCCAAAGATGAACCGCTTCATCTCAGGCAGCAGGATATACCAGCGGAGATGGATCACCGCAGCCTTCATGGTAAAGCGCCAGTTCGCGGACGAGTCCTCGGAATCCATATTCTACAAGGCCTTTGGGGACGATGACAACATCGACACCATTCACCGGAGCATAAAGGAGAGAGTCACATCCTTCCGCAAGAGCTCGGCAGAGGACAACTCCACTGACAAAATGGGGATGCTGCTCCGCATGCCTTCCTTCATGATGCGCATCGTCATGAATCTGCTGTTCTTCCTGGACCGAAGGGGCAAGGTGCCGGATTTTCTCATAAAGGAAGACCCCAACCAGGCCTCGGTGTTCGTTACAAACCTTGGCAGCATAGGGCTTCACGCCGGATATCATCACCTGACAAACTGGGGTACCAACTCCATCTTCGTGGTAATAGGCGAAAAGCACATGGCTCCCTTCTATCAGGAGGACGGCTCCGTAGAGATGCGGGAAGTAATTGACCTTGGCGTTACGCTGGACGAGCGCATCGCCGACGGCTACTATTACTCAAAGACAATAAAGCTCCTGAAGCACCTGCTTACTCACCCGGAGCTTTTGGATCAGAAATCTAATGAGGAAGTTGAATTTTAATATGGGCAACACAGCATACGCACACAGCTACATCGATGAAAGCCGCGTCACCGCCAAGACTCCCTGGCTTAAAAGCTATGACCCCGAGTGCCCCGCACATCTGGATTACTTCATGGGTACGCTGGAGGAAGCCTTCGAACGTATGGCGGAAAAGTACCCGGACTATATCGCTTACGACTTCATGGGCAAGTCTACCACCTATAAGAAGGCCATAGCGGACATACACGCCTGCGCAAAGGCACTGAAGGCAATGGGGATAAAGGAAGGGGACAAGATCACCATTTGCATGCCCAACGCCCCCCAGACAGTCACCATATTCTATGCGGTAAACATGGTGGGCGCAATAGCCAACATGGTACACCCCCTTTCCGCCGTAAAGGAGATAGCCTTTTGCCTGAGGGACTCCGAAAGCGTAGCGGCTATAACGCTGGATCAGTTCTATGATAAGTTTGTTGAGGTGCGCCGCGAGGTTGAGCTTCCCCATCTAATCATAACCTCCGTAGCGGACGCCCTTTCCCCCATAATGAAGCTGGGCTACAAGCTCACAGAGGGCAGGAAAATAAAGAAGCCCGAAGGTGATGACTTCATATGGTGGAAGGACTTCCTCAGGCAGGGCGAAAACGTCACCGATTACCGCTGCCACAGGGACGCCGGTGCTCCCGCCTCAATACTTTACAGCGGCGGCACCACCGGCACCATGAAGGGCATAAGCCTGTCAAACCTCAACTTTAACGCTCTGGCGGCCCAGATAATCGCCACCAACAGCTTCTTCCGCCCCGGCGACAAGATGCTGGCCATAATGCCCATGTTCCACGGCTTCGGCCTCGGCGTAAGCATTCACTCCATGCTGGCAAACGGCGGCCACTGCATACTGATACCCCGTTTCACCCCCAAAAGCTACGCGCAGCTCTTAAAAAAGCACCGCCCCAACCTGATCGCAGGCGTACCCTCGCTGTTTGAGGCGCTTCTGCGCGTGCCCGAGGCGGACGCTCTGGAGCTTTCCTGCCTGAAGGGCGTATTCTCAGGTGGCGACTCCCTCTCAGTGGAGCTGAAGAAGCGCTTTGATGCGTTCCTTGGATCCCACGGCGCAACTATCAAAGTCCGCGAAGGCTATGGAACCACCGAGTGCGTCACCGCCAGCTGCCTTACCCCCATGCACAAGGCTAAGGAGGGCAGCATTGGCCTGCCCTTCCCGGATACCTACTATAAGATAGTAAAGCCCGGCACCACCCAGGAGGTACCATACGGCGAGGAGGGCGAGATATGTCTTGCCGGCCCCACGGTGATGCTGTGCTACGTGAACCACCCCAAGGAGACCGCAGACACCATGAAGGACCACGGCGACGGCCTCATATGGGTACATACCGGCGATCTGGGCAAGATGGACGAGGAAGGCTTCATATACTTCCGCCAGCGCATCAAGCGCATGATAGTCACCAACGGCTATAACGTATACCCATCCCAGATAGAAAACGTGCTGGAAGCCCATGAGGCGGTACACCTTGCCTGCGTCATAGGCGTAAAGGATCCCATAAGGGTACAGCGGGTAAAGGCCTTCATAATGCTCAAGCCGGGCTATGAGGGCAGCGAGGAGCTGAAAAAGAGCATACTGGAGCACTGTACCAAGTACGTGGCCAAGTACGCAATGCCCCGTGAGCTGGAATTCCGTCCCGAGCTCCCCAAGACGCTTGTAGGCAAGGTAGCCTACAGAGTGCTGGAGGAGGAAGAGGCGGCCAAGGAGCGGTAAGGGCAGAAAAACCCGACAAATAAAAAACATAATACTAAAAAGGAACGGCAAGGGCCGTTCCTTTTTAGCTTGGCAAAGCCTTTTGCCGGTAATGCCGCAGATGCTTTTTACTCGTCCCGATTATCCACCGCGTAAACCACGCAGGCGATCCCGGCGATCATGGAAAAGCATATCGCCCCGCCCCAAGCATTGCCGAGGGCAGCGCCTATAAAAAAACCTGCCACACCGGAAAGCGCCATAACGATAAGCGAAGCTACCGTCCTAAACTTCTTTGCTTCTGATTTCATAACATTTCTCTCCTTGCCTTGTCAGTTTTCAAGGGCTTCTGTCCAGTATTCCGCGCCGTATATATCCGTGAGCCGGAAGGTGGAAAGGGCTTTCTCCTGCGCTATGCTCACGTTGGTTATGGTAAGCTCCCCTTCAACGGTCATTTGATTGCCCAGCATATAGCTGTCCAGATACTCCCCGTCGTAGCTGTAGTAGTCGCAAAGGAAGTCCAGAGTGTCGCCGGGCTTTATGTCTATAAGGCCCTTCATTACGGTATCCGTCTCATCGCCGTATACTATGCGGGCTCCGGCCACCGTGCCGTAAGGATTCTCATCGGTAAAGACCAGTATAAGGTCTACCCGCTCCCCATTGAGCAGGGCCGGTACCCGTCCGGTTATGACGTAGGAATCTCCATCCACGTCGTTGGACATCAGCTCATAATGCACTACCTGGCCGTTGAGGGCGATCCAGGTCTTGTCGTAGTCCAGTATCAGGTCAAGGTCGTCGTCGAATTCGTAGGTGTTGTCTATGCCAAGGTCTATGTAGCCCTCTCCGTCGTCTATGAATACGTTGAGCGCCGTATCCTGCACCAGATCCCACTCGGCATCGGTGAGCTTCAGCACCTTTTTGCCGCCCTTGTCGGTCGCTATGAGGCGCGAGGCGTCAAGCCGGTTGTTCGCGTAGAAGTCTTCCGCCGCGGTCATGGCGTCCCTGTCCAGCCACCTTGCCTTTTTGTTCTTTACCGAGCGCATGCCCGCGAACATATCGAACAGGTCGGAATAGCTGGAGCCGCCGGAGGAGTAGCTGCTGCCGGAGGAGTAGCTGCCGCTGCCGGAAAGCGCCGTGGAGAGCAGCTCGGAAAGCATATCGGCGCTGTTGCCGCTGCCGCTCATATCCCCGAACAGGGAGGTGAGGGGGGAGCCTGAGGAGCTGGAGGTGAGCTGGCCGCCCGCCGCCACCGAGGCAAAGCTCCTTATGCAGTTGGTATATGCGTCGTCCATGCCTATCTCGTCGTATATATCCACCATGCTGTTCATGGAGGAAAGCTTCCGGTAGGGGAAGTAGATGGAAATGCCGTTGGCATTGGCAAGGGACTTGGATACCCTGTTGTACTTTATGCAGCCGCGCAGCGCCTCGGAAAGCGCCTTCGCCTCAGGCGTTCCCATATTGTCGGCAAAGTTTATCAGGTCTATCTGGTTTATGCCGGAGGAGAACTCCTTTGCCCTGCTGCGCGCATTGGATACCACGGTATAGCTGTCGGAATCTATCAGCTCGACCGTGGAGGAGGCGAACTTATTGAAGGCCTCGGGCACGGTTCCCGAAAGCTCCGCAAGGTCTATCAATGACAGCGTGGTCTGGTTGGAGGAGGACTGCTGGCGGCAGGCCGCCGTGTAGTCGTCTATTATTGTTTTGCCTATGGATACGGTATCCATGGAGGTGTTTTTGCTGAGCTCTGTCAGCCAGTTGGTATAGTACCAGCCGCAGCCCGGCTCAGTTTCCTCGCTGGCGATGAAGTAATCCGAATACTGCTCGGCCACCATGGCGGTCTCCAGCGTCGCCATAAGGCAGGCGTCAAAGCCTATGAAGTCGAAGGTGCAGCCCGCGTCCTTCAATGCCTTGTTGAACACGTCCAGCGTCATGGAGCCGTTGGGGAATTTCTGGTCGTAGCCGTAGCCGGTGTTGGACCCTCCGCCGTGATCCCACATTATGAGCGAATAGCGGTCGGCGGGGAAATTTGTCTCGCAGTATTGTATGAACTCGGTAAGCGTTTCGGCCTTTGTCATGGCCTTTTTGCCGAAATCGGCCTCAAGGCGCAGTATGCCCTCGTTCTTTACCTGGTATATCTGGTTGACCTTGCTGCTTATTACGGTGTTCTGCCACTTATCCGCGCCACCGGTCTCTACGATTATGTTGACCTTATCCGAAAGCTCGGCATGGAGCATCTCGTTTATGTCCGATGTGGCCATACCGTAGTTGCTCTCAAGGTCGGTTCCGCACATGTATACCATTATGGTATACACGTCCTGCCCGTCGCCCCTTATTTGGGTGCGCTTTTCCCTTGCGAGATTTGATACCGTGGTATCCGCCGCCACCGCCTGGGTCTGGGCGAGCTGGGGCTTGGGCGTGGGGGTGGGCTCCGCCTCGATAAGCTGTATGTCGCTGCTGCCGTCGTAGCCGCCGGTACCGTCCATATCTCCCGCGACGCACTGCACCACCATATAGCCCAGGGCAAGTATCACAAGAAGCAGTATTATTCGGGAAAGGCAGCCGCCCTTGCGCTTGCCGTTTCCGCCGCTGCCTCCCCGGCCTAAGAGATATGCTATGAGCAGGGCGATAAGGCCCATGCTGCCGCCGCCCCTGTTGCCGTCCCTGTCCCCAGAGCTGCCGGAGCTGCCCCCGAAGCCGCCGCCCGAGCCTACAGGCCCTGTGCCGAGGCCGCTGCCCCGCCTGAATACGCTGCCGCTGCCGGATATGCGCTTCTGCCGTCCTCCGCTTCCGGGTTTTCTTTGCATTTGTTTATTCCTCCAAATTATATGTGTATATTTGCTATGCCTGTTTTCCCGCGTCCTTCCTGAAGAAGGCGTAAAGCTTCGGGAAGGCGGGGGAGAAGTCTATGTATCTGTGCATTACCTTTGCATAAAGGCCTATGAGAGTACCGGAAAACAGCGCGCACACCACCGTCCCCACACCTATTGCCCTGAGCTTCCCGAAGAATATCAGGGAAAGTATTACGGAGGACAGGCAGCAGCACAGGTCGAAGCCGGTCTTTACCCTATGCAGCCGCCAGCCGGTGCGCTCCACGATGCCCGTCACGAACAGCTCATACACCTGCAATGGCAGGTAGGTCTGGAAAAATAAGGCCACGCCCAGCGAGTTTATCAGCATCCCCATTGCGAAGAAGAGTATGCGCTGTACAAGGGTTGCCGCCTGAAGGTCCCGCATCACCCACATTATGCCGTCCAGCACCACGCCGAATATAAATGCGGAGAAGAAGGAGAGTATGTTTTTCCAGTCGAACCTGCGTACTATTATATAGTACCCTATGAGCAGCAGCCCCTGAAGCATATAATCCGCCATGCCGAAGGTCAGAAAGGGCACAGCAAGGGAAATTATATAGGACTGGGACGTTACCATTGACATGCCGAGGCCGCCCTTTTCCATAAGCGAAACCCCCAGCGCTATGAAGAAGGTGCCCAGCGCGAAGGCAAGCTCGCCCCACCTATGGAATAGCTTTTTATCCTGCGGTTCACGCTCCACGCTATATTTCCCTCGTATATTCCCTGAGCCACGAAAGTTCTTCCTCCCTCATATTGGGGGCAAGCTTGGCGTAGACCTCCTTATGGTAGGCATTGAGCTGCCGCCTTGTCGCTTCGGTCAGCGTCTCCTCATCTATGGCGTCAAGGTCTATGGGCGCGAAGGTTATGGGCCGGAACTCCAGATACCTTGAGCCGGGCTCAGCCTCCACGCACTCCACCAGGTTCTCGTGGCGGACGCCGTATTTGCCCTCGATATATATGCCCGGTTCGTCCGAGGTTATCATGCCCGGAACGAACTCCGCGTCCTCGGACTTCACCCGCCGCTGCCCGCGTATGCCGTTGGGGCCCTCGTGTACCGAAAGCATATAGCCTACGCCGTGGCCTGTGCCGTGGTTGTAGTCCATGCCCCTGCTCCAGAATGGAGCCCGGGCTATGGCGTCCAGGTTAAAGCCGGCGCAGCCCTTTGGGAACCTGAAGGTGAGCAGGGCGAGCATACTTTCCAGGACTATGGTAAAGGCCTGCTTTTCCTCTTTTGTCAAGGGCCCCAGGGCTATGGTGCGGGTTATGTCGGTGGTGCCGCCCATGTACTGCCCGCCGGAATCCACCAGCAGCAGCCCCTCCGGCTTTACGGGTATATCCGTCTCAGGGGTAGCGGAATAGTGTACTATGGCTCCGTGGGGGCCGTAGCCCGCGATAGTCTCAAAGCTGGGGTACATATACCCTTCCTGCTCTTTGCGGAAGCCCTCAAGCACATCTGCGGCCTGCATTTCGGTATATCCCTCTTTTGCGTGGGTCTTTGCCCAGTGCATGAAGCGGGTAACGGCCACGCCGTCCTTTATGTGGGTCTTGCGGAAGTTCTCAAGCTCCACAGGATTCTTTACGGCCTTCAGCAGCTGCACCGGATCCATATCCACCACCCTGCATCGCGCTATGCCCTGATACAGCTTATAGTTCAGTATCGACAGCGCGCACATGACGGCGTCCTTCTCGCCGTAGCGGCCTATGAACTCATATATGGCGTCATATGGCAGTATCTCTGTATCCAGAGCCTTGAGGTGGGCCGCTATGGGGGCCGCCTTGGCAGCATCCATGAATACATATGCCTTCTGCTTTTCAACTATGGCGTAGGACAGGGCCACGGGAAGATACTTTACGTCGTTGCCGCGTATATTGAACAGCCACGCTATATCCGCAAGATCCGTAAATATGCATGCATTGGCATCGCACCTTGCCATCTCGGCGCGCACCGCGGCGAGCTTATCACCGGCGGATACCCCCGCAAGCTCCATAGGCAGCACATACGCCGGCTCCCTTGAAAGCTCCGGCCTTCCCTCCCAGCAGCCGTCTATCAGGCTGCGGCAGTCCTTTAATATGGCTCCGCCCTTTTCAAGCTCCATGCCCTCGCTGGCGGATATGGTGCGAAGGTCAGCGCCCAGCACGCCTCCCTTTATGTTTTCCGCTATGAACTCATCCACCGTGGGAACGCCCGGCTCCCGCATCTTGAACAGGTCTATGCCGCTGCCCTCAAGCTGCCTCTCCGCCTGAAGAAAATACCTTCCGTCCGTCCAAAGCCCGGCGCCCCCCTGCCATATGAGCAGAGTTCCGGCGCTGCCCGTAAAGCCCGAAAAGTGCTTGCGTGCCTTGAAGTATTCCTCCGGGTACTCCGAACCGTGGGGGTCTGCCGAGGGTATCAGCAGCATGTCTATATCGGCAGCCTTCATAGCTTTCCTGAGTTTTTCCAGCATATATTTAAGCCTCCTGTCGCTTTTTTAATCATATATAGTTTACACTACGCCACGGTTTTTTTCCAGACGCTATGATGATATTGGGACGGATATGTGTTATTATAGGTGCTGAAATAGTATGGCATGAGATGCCCTTGGAGTAAATTGACATGAGAATTTCCGTAAACGCAGACAACCGGGAATACAGCGTACAGATAGGTCCCGGCATGATAAAGGAAGAGGGCCTGTTCACCGGCTTCCGCAGGGCGGCGGTGGTGACGGACGAGACTGTGGCAAAGCTGCACCTCGATACCATCATGGCCACGCTGGAGCGGGCAAAGGTCAGAGCCGGCAGCATCATACTGCCCCCCGGCGAGGAGATAAAGAGCCGCGACAGGCTTTTCGACATATATTCCGGCCTTATGGACAACCTGATAGGCCGCTCGGACGCGGTGATAGCCTTTGGCGGCGGCACCGTAGGGGACGCGGCGGGGTTTGCCGCAGCCACGTACAGGCGGGGCGTGCCACTCGTACACTGTCCCACCACGCTGCTGGCCCAGGCGGATTCCTCCATCGGGGGAAAGGTGGCCATAGACCATCCCCGGGGCAAAAACCTCATAGGCACATTCTACCAGCCCGTACTGGTGGTGACAGATACAGCCCTCCTTTCCACACTGCCCAGGGAGCACCTCGCCTCCGGCATGGCTGAGGTCATAAAGTGCGGCGCCATATCCTCGGGCGACCTTAACTCAGGGGAGGACGACCTCACCCGAACCGTATACCGCACCGCCATGATAAAGGCGGGCTACGTTCAGGCTGACCCCAAGGATACCGGCATTCGCCGGGAGCTGAACTTCGGCCACACCATAGGTCACGCGCTGGAGCGGGCAAGCGGCTTTGAGCTGCTGCACGGCTGCGGCGTATCCATAGGCATGGTAGCCATGGCAAAAATAGGCGAGAGCATGGGGCTGACCGAGCCGGGCACGGCGGAGCAGCTCATATCTGCCCTTTCCGCCGCCGGGCTGCCCACAGAGATGGAGAATATAGACAAAGATGCCTTCCGCGCCGCCATGCTGCTGGATAAGAAGGGGGACGGCGAAACCGTCAACGCCGTGTTCCTGAAGAAGATCGGACAGGCTGCCGTGATCGCCATGCCCATAGGGGAGCTTTGCGACAGGGCGCTGAGTCTGGCCCGATGACGCGGTTTTCCGGGCGGCCCCATGGCTCCGTGACAGCCATACCCTCAAAGAGCGCCGCACACAGATACATGATATGCGCCGCCCTGGCCCAAGGCAGAAGCGTCATACGGGGTCTGCCGGGGGAGCTGCCTGACGACCTGACCGCTACCCTCGACTGCATACGCGCCCTCGGGGCCGCGGCCGTATTCCGGGACGACACCCTTGAAATAACAGGCATAAATGCAAAGCCAGACGTCCTCCGCCTTGACTGCCGGGATTCCGGCGCCACATACAGGCTGCTTTACCCCGTTGCTCCCCTCATTGGGGGGAGGGCGGAGTTTATGCTGTCACCGTCGCTGGCCGCCCGGCCAATGGAGCCCGTAACAGAGCTTCTCAAAAGCAAGGGTGTAGCAGCGGAGAAGCTCAGCGTCTCCGGGAGCTTCGGCCCCGGGGAGTTTCCCATAAGGGGAGACGTTTCTTCCCAATATATAAGCGGGCTGCTGTTGGCGCTGTCGCTGCTGGAGGGGGAAAGCCGCATACGGCTCACCACTCCCCTACAGAGCAAAAGCTACGTCGAATTGACCCGCGCCTCGCTCTCCGCATTCGGCGGCGAGAGCCAATGGATGGGCCAGGACACCATACTGGTAAAGCCCCGGCGGCTCAAGGCCGCGGACGTGACCGTTGAGGGGGACTATACCCACGCATCGCTGTTTTTAGCGGCGGGCGCGGTATACGGTCCCGTAACCGTGACGGGCCTGGACCCCGGTTCCATACAGGGAGACAGGGCAATGCTCAGCATACTGGACCGCATGGGGGCAAGGGTGGATATGGGCGGCGGCAGCGTCACGGTATCCCCCGGCCGGCTTCGCGGTATAGACGTAGACGTATCCGACACTCCGGATCTTGCCCCCGCCATAGCGCTGGCGGCTCTGGCGGCAGAAGGCAGCACCGTGGTCAAAAACGGCGGGCGGCTGCGCTTCAAGGAGTGCGACAGGATAAGCGCCATCGCAACCGAGCTTAAAAGGCTGGGGGCGGATATAGATGAGGCTCCCGACGGATTCACCATAAGGGGCGGCGGGAAGCTGCACGGCGCAGCCTGCCTCTGCCATAACGACCACCGCATAGCCATGCTTTTGATAATGGCGGCGGGCCTTTGCGGCGGGATAGAGCTTAATGGGACGGAGTGCGTCAGCAAATCCGCGCCGGGGTTCTTTGGTGAATACAGACAGCTGGGAGGCAGCATATCATGAGGCCATGGGGGAGCATAAAGCTTGATATCTACGGCGGCTCACACGAAAAGCGGATGGGCCTTACCATGGAGCTGCCAAAGGGGCTGAGGCTGGACGGGGAAATCATTTCCCGGGACATTGAAAGGCGCAGGGGCGTAAGCAAAAAAGGCGTTACCTCCCGGACGGAGGCCGACGTTCCAATATACATTTCCGGCGTGCGCGGCGGCGTGACCACGGGAGATACGCTTCGTGTGGAATTTGAAAATTCGGACTTCAGACCGAAGGATTACGCGGACATATCCTCACTGCCCCGTCCCTCCCACTGCGACTACCCGGCGTACATAAAATACGGCGGCATACCCTCCGGCGGCGGTATATTCTCCGGCCGCATGACGCTGCCTCTGGTATTCGCAGGGGCCGTGGCCCGGCAGCTGCTGATGCAAAGGGGCATGACCGCAGGCGGGCATTATTACGATATCGGCGGAGCTTTGGACTCTCCCTTCGACCCGCTGCAGGTGGACAGACATACGCTGGACAGGTTGAGAGGCTCCGACTTTCCCGTTTTGGACGTAAGCGCCCGCAGGGCCATGGAGGACAGGATAGGCGAGGCGGCGGAGCGGGGCGATTCCGTAGGCGGCAGCGTGGAGCTTTGCGCGCTGGGATTGCCCGTAGGGACCGGCGGCCCTCTATGGGAGGGGCTGGAAAGCTCAATAGCTTCAATAATGTACGCCGTTCCCGGGGTGAAGGGCGTCGAATTCGGCGCGGGCTTCCGCATGGCGGATATGCATGGCAGCGACGCCAACGACGGCATAAGGATAAAAGACGGCAAAATAGCCTTCGAGAGCAATAATTCCGGCGGTATAAACGGCGGCATGGCCAACGGCGCGCCTGTGCTTCTCAGGGTGGCTTTCCGGCCTACCCCTTCCATAGCTCAGCCCCAGCACACGGTAAACCTGCGGGAGCTGCAAAACGCCCGGATAACTGTAGGGGGCAGGCATGACAGCTGCATAGCCCTCCGGGGCCTGGCTGCGGCGGAGGCGGCGCTGTGTTTGGGAATATTGAACTGCATGGAGGGGCTATGATATACCTCATTGGCATGATGGGCTGCGGCAAGACCACCAAGGGCCGCGCCGCGGCGGAGGCGCTGAAGCTGCCCTTTTACGATATCGACGAAATCATTCAGCGTAGTTCCGGAATGACGATACCCGAAATTTTTAAGGAATACGGCGAGGCGCATTTTAGAAAGATGGAGCAAAAAGCCCTGTTTTCCTTGGAAAACCAGCCCTGCGGCATAGTCTCCACGGGGGGCGGCATAGTGTGCCAAGGTGAGAATATACAATTCATGCGCCGCACCGGTGATATAATCTGGATATTCCGCGATATCGAAGAAACCGTGGCGGATATAGACGCCGCAGACAGGCCGCTCCTTTCTGGCGGAGCGGGCAGGCTCCGGGAGATATTCGCACAGCGGCGGCAGCTCTATGAGGACGCCGGGGAACTGTTTTCCGGCAGCGCGGAGGATCTTGCCCGGCTTATTTCTTTAAAACTGAGGAGATAACACTTACCGTATGACTACAAAACGCATGACACGCATCGCCCTCTGCGCGGCCCTTCTCGCCCCCTGCGCATGGCTGTCGATACCCACTCAGCCCCCCTTCACCATGCAGACCTTCGGCGTTTTCCTGACGCTTTTGCTGTTGGGCGCCAAGGGCGGTGCCATAGCCATAGCGCTGTACATACTGCTGGGCGCTATGGGCGCGCCGGTGTTTTCCGGCTTTAACGGCGGCATGGGGGCGCTTCTCGGGCCCACCGGCGGCTACATAGCCGGTTTCCTGCTCCTATGCCCCATCTATGGCCTGCTCTGCCGCAATAAGGCGGGGCTTTGGGCTAAGACGCTGGCGCTGTTCCTCGGCCTGCTGGCCTGCTATGCCTTCGGCACCCTCTGGTTCGTAAAGGTTTACGGCGACACGAAGGGGCCCATAACGCTTCTTGCCGCCCTCTCCAAGTGCGTATTTCCCTTCATAGTGCCGGACCTCGCCAAGCTGGCGCTGGCTCTGTGGGCAGGGAAAAGGCTGGAAAAATATAGGCAATAAAATAATAAATATCCCACGGCTGCGCCGCGGGATATTTATTTTGTACTTCATCAATAAAAAGTTGCGACCTCCTGCTCGGGCTTTTCGGCGGGCTCCACTGAGATTATGTTTAGTACCGGGCCCTTGCGCCCGTAAAACTTGCTGAAGCGCAGCTCTATCTTTGCGGTCACCGTGCCCCAGGTGCGGTTCTTCAGCTTGTTTGCGTCCAGCCACTTGCATACGAGGCCGCTGTACTGTATGTCCTGCACGCAGCAGGTCATGACGTGACGGCCCGCCACGAACATGTTGTCGGGCATTTTGGCGTTTTTGGCTATGAGGGCCTTGAAGCGCACCGTCTTGCCCGAATACTTTTCCATCTCCTCGGACATATCCCTGTACCAGAGGGCATAGTCGCTGTCCTCTATTACTATGGGGTCGGCGTTCACGTCGAAGGGCAGGGGGTCTTCTATCTCGTCGTACTCTACCCTCCCGTCAGGGTACTCGTAGGCGATGTTCACACGGCGGGACACGCCGCGGATTACCTTGTGTATCTCCATCTTGTCAAGGTCCGGCGTGGCGCGGTTGAGCACTATGAGCTCGGCTGTCATCAGCTTGTCCACCATGAGGCTCCTCATGTTGGCGTTGTAGCTGAGGAAGCACCTGGCATCCGCAAACATGAATTCCTGATAAACTATCCAGTTTTCCGGCATGGCCTGAGCAAGGTCGTTCAGGTTCCACATGCCGTTGTACTCTATGAGCACCCGCTCGGCCTTTGCTTTTTTCGCCAGCTCGTTCAGGTAATCGGCGTTTATCTGCTCCGGGGAATCTATCTCCTGTATCAGTATGTTCTTTCCGCCGCCAGGGAACCTTGAGGGGTCCAGCTCCTCAATGCCCTCCTCGCACTGCAAAAGCAGCGTCTTTTCGCCGGAATTGAACCTTTCGTCCTCCAACGTCTCCTGCATAAAGCGGGTCTTGCCCCCCTCCAGGAAGCCGGTGAACATGTATACTGGGATCTCCTTCATAAAGCGCTTACGTTCCCTTCATCAGACGCCGAACAGCTCGGAAAGCTCATGCTCGTTGAGCTTGGAGCCTATGACGCAGAGGCGGCCCATAACGGAAGCGGAGCCTGTGCGTATATTGCTCTCGCCGGGCACGTAGTCGAAGTGTATCCAGCAGCCCTCGCCCTTTACTATGCCCTTGGCGCGCAGCACGGCGCCGTACTTCTCCCCATCGTCCAGCGCCGCAAGGTCTGCCTTGAGTTCGTCCATGGTAAAGGCCTTGGGTGTCTCCACTCCCCAGCTGGTAAACACCTCATCGGCGTGGTGGTGATGGTGGTGATGGCACTCGCATTCGGGATCGTCGCACTCCCCGCCGTCGTGATGGTGATGATGCTCATGCTCTTCGCCGTCATCGCCGTCATGATGGTGATGCCCGCAGCACTCGTGCTCATCGTCATCGTCGTGATGGTGGTGGCCGCAGCAGCACTCATCGTCGTCATCGTCGTGATGGTGATGTCCGCAGCACTCGTGCTCATCGTCGTCATCGTCGTGGTGGTGATGCTCATGCCGGCTCTCCTCCCTGAGAAGCTCAAGCTCTGCCTCAAGGGTGTTGCGCTTTTCCATGGCCTCCAGTATCTGGGCGCCTGTCAGCTCGCTCCAGGGGGTGACTATGAGGGAGGCATTCGGGTTGTGCTCCCGGAGAAGGGCTATATCGGTATTCAGCTTATCCGGGCTTATCTCGCCGGTGCGGCTGAGTATAATTGCGTTGGCGTGCTCTACCTGGTCGTTGAAGAACTCCCCGAAGTTCTTCATGTACATCTTGCACTTGTTTGCATCCACAACGGCCGTGAAGCTGTTGAGCTGCAGGGCGTCAGAGCCTACGTTCTGCACCGCCCGTATAACGTCGCTGAGCTTGCCCACGCCGGAGGGCTCTATAAGTATGCGGTCGGGGGCGTACTCGTCCACAACCTTCCTGAGCGCCTTGCCGAAGTCGCCTACCAGGCTGCAGCAGATGCAGCCGGAGTTCATCTCGGTAACTTCTATCCCGGCGTCCTGCATGAAGCCGCCGTCTATGCCTATCTCGCCGAATTCGTTCTCTATGAGCACCAGCCTTTCGCCCTTGTAGGCCTCGGCTATGAGCTTCTTTATAAGGGTGGTCTTGCCAGCGCCCAGAAAGCCGGAAAAAATATCAACCTTGGTCATTTGCTTTTACATCTCTTTCCCATAGTTTTTTCTTATTGAAAAGGCAAAGCCTTCACAACTTTGTATTATAGACCAGCCCACGCCGATTATTCAAGCCGTTTTGCCCAACTTCACAGCCTGTTGACAATGTTTGGCGGATGTAGGTACCATCAGTTGACAAGGACACACAAGGTTTTAGGAGCCAAACAGCACGGCATAACTGTGTCGTCCTCATTTGAAATACAACCAGTATTTCTGCACTCGTCCTCCTTGTTCTGCCATACTCTTTGGCTTCTAAAACTCAAAGACCCTAAAGAGCTTGTTTTGAGGGCGATCCAAGGCCGAGGAGCGCAGTACTACTGGATGTAATACAAGCGACGAGAACGCAGGAGCGTCCCAAAACAAGCCTTTCGGGCTTGTGTGCTCTTGTCAACTGATGGTATTATAATTTGTATAAACACGCGAAAGGAGCCCCTGCCATGGATACCCCTCTGGAAGAAGTCACTCATACAGATAACATAAAGCTTTCCGACGACGGGCGCTCGGTGGTGATAATCGATCAGACGCTGCTGCCCAACAGGCTGGAATACATAGCGCTTACCACAAGAGAGGAGATGTTCGAGGCGATAGCCATGCTCCGCGTGCGCGGCGCTCCGGCAATAGGCATATGCGCGGGCTACTGCGCCTACTGCCTGGCCCTTCAGGCCCCCCACGATTCCTTCGACGATTTCTACGACCACTGGGTGGAGGACTGCCGCTATCTCAACGGCTCCCGCCCTACGGCGGTAAACCTCAGCTGGGCGCTGAACCGCATGCTGGACGCCGCTGAGGATCACCGGGATATGCCTGTGGAGGCGGTGCTTTCGGCGCTGAAGCGGGAGTGCCTTGCCATACACAGCGAGGATATGGAGATGTGCCGCAAAATATCCGAATACGGCCTTTCCCTCCTTCACGATGGGGACGGGGTGCTGACCCACTGCAACGCCGGGCCGCTGGCCACCTCCCGCTACGGCACGGGGCAGGGGCCGCTGTTCCTTGCAAAGGAGCGGGGCATGGACATAAGGGTATTCGCGGACGAGACCAGGCCCCTTTTGCAGGGCGCGCGGCTTACGAGCTTTGAGCTGTACAACGCCGGCGTGGACGTCACCCTTATATGCGACAGCATGGCGTCAATAGTCATGAAAAACGGCTGGGTGCAGTGCTGCATGGTGGGCTGCGACAGGGTAGCCGCCAACGGCGACACAGCAAACAAAATAGGCACCAGCGGCGTAGCCATACTTGCAAAGCACTACGGCATACCCTTCTACGTGCTGGGCCCTACCTCCACCATAGATATGAGCTGCACCACAGGGGAGGACATAAAGATCGAGCTCCGGGACGGGGAAGAGATCCGGAGCAGATTCTTCGCAGAGCCCGTGGCGCTGCCCGATGTCAAGTGCTACAACCCCGCCTTCGATGTGACGGACAATTCGCTTATCTCCGCCATTATCACGGAAAAAGGCATATGCCGCCCGCCCTACTCCGAGAGCCTTAAAAGGCTGTTCGAATAAAAAAGAAGGAGCGAAAGCTCCTTCCTTTGCTTTTACAGGTTACAGGCCCATCTCTTCCTTGACTTCCCTGAAGCACTTGACCGCGAAGTCAAGATCCTCCTTGGTATGGCCGGCGGAGATCTGGGTACGTATGCGGTCCCTGCCCTTGGGCACCACGGGATAGCAGAAGCCTACCACGTATACGCCCTTCTTGAGCATTCGGGCGGCGAACTCGTTGGCTACCTTGGGGTCATAGAGCATTACGGGGACTATGGGATGCTCGCCGGGCAGCAGGTCGAAGCCGCACTTTTCCATCTCGGCGCGGAAGTAGCGGGCATTTTCGTGTACCTTGTCCCGGAGGGCGGTGCTCTCGGTCAGCATATCTATGGTCTTGCAGGCCGCGGCGCAGATAGCGGGGGCAACGGTATTTGAAAAGAGGTATGGACGGCTGCGCTGGCGGAGCAGGTCCACTATCTCCTGCCTTGCGGCGGTGTAGCCGCCGGAAGCCCCGCCCAGAGCCTTGCCCAGGGTACCGGTGATGATGTCCACCCGGCCTTCAACTCCGCAATACTCGGCGGTGCCCCGGCCATGCTCGCCCATGAAGCCTACTGCGTGGCTGTCGTCCACCATTACCAGCGCGTCAAACTCGTCGGCCAGGTCGCATATGCCCTTGAGGTTGGCTATGTAGCCGTCCATGGAGAACACGCCGTCGGTGGCGATTAGCTTTATCTTGCAGCCGGAATCCTTTGCGTCCTGAAGCTGGGCGCGAAGGTCTTCCATATTGTTGTTCTTATAGCGATACCTCTTGGCCTTGCAGAGGCGCACGCCGTCTATTATGGAGGCGTGGTTCAGCTCGTCGGATATCACGGCGTCCTCGGGGCCCAGCAGGGTCTCAAACAGGCCTCCGTTTGCGTCGAAGCAGGAGGAGTACAGTATGCAGTCGTCCATCTTTACAAAGTTGGCTATCTTATGCTCCAGCTCCTTGTGCAGCCCCTGGGTGCCGCAGATGAAGCGCACGGAGGAGAGGCCGAAGCCCCATTTGTCATAGCTGGCCTTTGCGGCCTCGATAAGCTCCTTGCTGTCGGAAAGGCCAAGGTAGTTGTTCGCGCACATGTTCAGCACGTTCTTCGCCTCGGTGGTGTCTATGCGCGCCTTCTGGGGGGTAGTGATTATGCGTTCGTTCTTATAGGTGCCGGATTCCCTGATGCTCTCCAGCATCTCGCCGTAATGCTTAAGTGCGGATTTCATATACATTTCCTTTCTGCGTTTTTTCGCCGCGCCTTGCTTATTTCGTCCAGTCCAGAACTACCTTGCCGCTCCTGCCGCTGTTCATGGCCTCGAAGCCCTTGTCGAAATCGCGATAGTTGAAGCGGTGGGTGATCATAGGAGTCATGTCAAGGCCGCCCTCCACCATGGTTATCATCTTGTACCAGGTCTCGTACATCTTGCGGCCGTATACGCCCTGAAGGGTCAGGCTGTTCCAGATGACCTTGTTTATGTTTATCTCTATGTTGCCGGGGTGTATGCCCAGAAGGGCGATCTTGCCGCCGTTGCGCATGTTGTCTATCATGGTGTTCAGGGCCGCTACGTTGCCGCTCATCTCCAGGCCTACGTCAAAGCCCTCTACCATGTGCTGGGGCCCGAATATGCTCTCCAGCTTGTCGTGCGCTACGTTGACCGTGGCTGTGGCGCCCATCTTCTTCGCCATGTCCAGCCGGTAGTCGTTCACGTCGGTGACCACTACGCTGCGTGCGCCGTTGCGCCTGCAGATGGCGGTGGCCATCATGCCTATGGGGCCTGCGCCGGTGATGAGCACGTCCTCGCCTATCACATCGAACATGAGGGCGGTATGTGTGGCATTGCCCAGCGCGTCAAAGAAGGATACCACGTCCTCCGGGATGCCATCGGGTATTGGCACCACATTGCTTGCCGGTATGCAGAGGTATTCCGCAAACGCGCCGTCACGGTTCACGCCCACGCCCTTTGTGTGGCGGCAGTACTGACCGTTGCCGGCACGGCAGTTGCGGCAGTGGCCGCATACAATATGGCCTTCGCCGGATACTATCTGGCCTACGTGGTAGGCCGTTACGCCGGGGCCCAGCTCCGCTATCTCGCCCACGTACTCGTGGCCTATCACCATGGGGGGCTTTATGGTCTCCTGCGCCCACTGGTTCCAGTTGTAGATGTGTACGTCAGTGCCGCATATAGCGGTCTTGTGGATCTTGATAAGCACTTCGCCCATGCCGGGCACAGGCTTTGGTACCTGAGTCAGAACAAGCCCTTTTTCCGGTGCCGCTTTTACCAATGCGTCCATCATTTCCATTTTTTTGCCGCTCCTGTTATAAAATAAGATTTGCCGGGGAATTGACCTTCTCTGTGTCCGTATTCAAAGGACATCTAATAATAGTATATATCAAATTTTGCCGTTGTAAAGAGCTTATATCATGTTTTTCCATGTTCGTGTCCTGCGGACTGTTGTCTTTTTCGCGGCCACCTCAGGTTTACAAAGTCTTAATAGCGCAAAACGGCGACATGTGATATAATAATCTTAAATATGGATACTCATTTCATTTCCCTACATTCTGAAAGGAGATATATAACAACATGGGTCTTTTACAGGCAGGAATAGGCGCGCTGAGCGGCGTACTGGCCGATCAGTGGCGCGAATACTTTTACTGCGACTCCATGCCGGAGAACGTCCTGATGACCAAGGGCGTAAAGCGCACGGGCAGCCGCAACGCCAACGCCAAGGGCGAGGACAACATCATCACCAACGGCTCCATTATCGCCGTAAACGAGGGCCAGTGCATGATGATCGTAGAGCAGGGCGCCATAGTGGAGTTCTCTGCGCAGGCGGGAGAATTCGTGTGGGACAATTCCACCGAGCCTTCCATATTCTACGGCAACCTTGGCGACAACCTCAAGTCCACCTGGGAGATATTGAAGAAGCGCTTCACCTTCGGCGCTAACCCGGCGAAGGACCAGCGTATCTATTACTTCAACACCAAGGAGATAATCGGCAACAAGTACGGCACCGCCAACCCCGTCCCCTTCCGCGTGGTATATAACAACATAGGCGCGGGGCTGGAGCTTGAGGTATCCGTAAAGTGCTTCGGCGAATATTCCTATAAGATAACCAACCCCATGCTGTTCTACAAGAACGTATGCAGCAACGTCACCGACAGCTACACCCGGGACCGCATAGACTCCCAGATGCGCTCCGAGATGATGACCGCGCTCCAGCCCGCCTTCGCCCGCATAAGCGACATGGGCATAAAGTACAGCTCCCTCCCCGGCCACACCACAGAGCTGGCCCAGTGCCTGAACGAGGAGCTTTCCGCAAAGTGGCGGGATCTCCGCGGCATAGAGATGGTTTCCCTTGGCATCAGCTCCATCAAGGCCAGCGACGAGGACGAGCAGCGCATCAAAGAATTGCAGCAGAGCGCAGCCCTCAGGGATCCCACTATGGCGGCTGCATATCTGGCAAGCTCTCAGGGCGCGGCAATGCAGAATGCTGCCAAAAACGAGGGTGCAGGCGCATTCGCAGCCTTCGCCGGCATCAACATGGCTCAGGGCATGGGCGGCAACGTTGGCAACCTGTTCCAGATGGGTCAGCAGCAACAGCAGTATCAGCAGCCCGTTCAGCAGCCCGTTCAGCAGGCGGCTCCTGCGGCCCCCGCAGCCAACGGCTGGAAGTGCGAGTGCGGCGCGGTGAACACCGGCAAGTTCTGCATGGAGTGCGGCAAGCCCCAGCCCAAGGCTGAAGGCTGGACCTGCACCAGCTGCGGCGCGGTGAACAAGGGCAAGTTCTGCATGGAGTGCGGCGCGAAGAAGCCCGACTCCGCACCTCTTTACAAGTGCGACAAGTGCGGCTGGGAGCCCAATGACCCCAAGAACCCGCCCAAGTTCTGCCCCCAGTGCGGCGACCCATTCAACGATAACGACGTAAAGAAGTAAAACGATGCTTTTTTCCACAGGGGGTGAGCCAGCTCGCTCCCTGTGTTTTGAATTTAAGCGAAAAACCGGTATAATAAAAATATACGGAGGAACAGGCAATGCGCCGCAAGGACAGGGAGATAACCGACATATGCGCAATATTGGAGCTTGTATCCGAATGCAAGGTCTGCCGCCTCGCCATGACAGACGGCAGCGTCCCCTACATAGTGCCGCTTAACTACGGCTATGAGTACGCGGACGGCGCGCTGACCTTCTACTTTCACAGCGCCAAAGAGGGCCGCAAGCTGGAAATACTAAAAAAGAACCCCACGGTATGCCTCGAGCTGGACGGCCGGGGCGAGCTTGTTGAAGCCGTGAACCCCTGCGCCTATGGCTACACCTTCGCCAGCGTCATAGGTACCGGCAATGTGGAGTTCATAGAGTATACGGAAGAAAAAATATACGCCCTGAACAGGATAATGAAGCATCAGGCGGGCATAGAGGCACCCTTCACCGCCAGTATGGCGGATGCCGTATGCCTGTATAAGATGACCACCAATGATTTCACCTGCAAGATAAGAGCAAAGTAATGTAACATACCATATACGCACATACAGATGAATTAACCGGCAGAAATGCTGTATAAATACTGATTTTATAAAATACACTCACGAAAGGCGCCATAAATGATACGCTGCGGCTTTGAGCAGGGTGCGGCCCTGATAGGCTGTACCTCTGTGCAGAACATCTTCATACTGGAGTACATGCCCAAGGCACCCGAGCTATACTGCAAGGTATACCTTTTCGGCCTTATGCAGTGCGGCTGCCGTAGGCTGGAAAACGCCGACCTCTGCGCGTCCCTCGGCATCGACAGCGCCAAGGCGGTGGAGGCCTTCTTATACTGGCAGGACATGGGCCTGCTGCGCATAGTGGAACAGGAGCCGTTAAGCGTTGAATATTTATCCGTTCAGGCAGGGCCCGTCACCGGCGGCACCCGCAAGTACGCCCCGCTCGTTTCGGCGCTTCGTCAGGTATGCGGCGCGCGGGTGCTCACCCCCGGCGAGCTTTCAAAGATATACGATTGGATAGAGGTATTCGGCCTGGAGGAGGCGGCGGCAGTAATGCTTGTACGCCGCTGCATGGAGCTGAAGGGGCCCTCCGTCAAGATACAGTTCATGGACAAGATGGCCCGGGAATGGGCCAAAGAAGGGGTGCTTACCGCCGCAGACGCGGAGCAGCGCATAAAGCTGGACACCGAGCTTCAGGGCGGCGCAAAGGCCATACTTGCCCGCTGGCGCAAGGGACGCATGGCCACTGAGGACGAGCTTGCCCTGTATAAAAAATGGACCGAGGAATGGGGCATGACGCTGGACGAGATACTTTCCGCCTGCCCCGCCATGACCTCTTCAGATAAGCCCACCTTCGCATACCTGAACGCCATACTGGAGGGCATGCGCATGGAGGGAGGGGTGCAGGAGGCCATTAAGTCCGCCGCCCTCACCGAGGAGCTTGCCCGGGAGATTTATTCCCGCGCCGGGCTAAAGGGCGCGCCGGGGCGCAGGGAAAAGGAAGCGGTAAGCACATGGACGGTATCCTGGCACATGCAGCCGGAGGCGGTGCTGCTGGCAGCTGAACGCTCAGCAGGCTACAGCCACCCCTTCGACAGGACCCGCCGGCTCATAGAGCAGCTGCACGAAAAGGGCGTTACCACTCTGCAGCAGGCCAGGAAGGCCATAGAGGAGCTGGAAAAGCAACCCGCCGCAGAGGGCGGCAAAAAGCAGCAATCCTCTTACTTTATGAACTACGGCCAGCGCAAATACTCCGACGAGGATCTAAAGAGCATCGGAATAACCCTCTTGGAGGACGAGGAGGACAAAAAATGAAGCCTACGCCGGAGCTGATATACGAATACAGAATGAGGCGCGAAAGGGCGGAGCGGGAGGCCGGGGAGCGCCGGGAGGCCGCATGTACGGCCATACCGAGGCTCAGGGAAATAGCCGACCAGCGCCGCCGTCTGGCCTTCGACACAGGCCTTATGATAATGCGGAACGAGGACTCGTCTGAGCTTCGCAATAAAGTTGAGCAGCTGGACAAAGAAGAGCTGAATTTGCTTCTTTCGGCCGGTTTGCCGCCAGACCATATGTTGCCACACTATCGCTGTAAAGCCTGTAACGATACCGGTTATGTGGGGGATACGGTGAAAAAGCTCTGTCCCTGCATGAAAGCCCGCATTCTGGAAGAAATGTACGCTACGTCGGGTATCGATACGCAACAGAGTTTCGCATTGTTTCGCTCCGACATATACCCGTGCGACCGCCAGAAGCGCATTGCCCTGAAGGCAAAGGAGCTTTGCCAGGGGTACGCAATGGCCTTCCCAAAGTGCGACCCTATGGGGATACTGCTCATGGGCGGCACAGGTCTCGGCAAGAGCTACCTGCTAAACGCTATAGCTTTGGAGGTATCCTCCAGGGGCTACGACGTATACAAGGCCTCCGCCTACAACCTCATCAACGCCTTTATGGAGAGCATACGGGGCAGGGGCGAAAGTCCGGACATCCTCGGCCCTGATCTCATGATAATAGACGACCTGGGCACAGAGCCCATGATAAACTCCGTCACCAGAGAGACGCTGTTCTCCATCCTCAACGAGCGGCAGAGCGCCAGGAAGGCCACCCTTTGGGCCACCAACAGGAGCCTTGACGACATTCTCGCAAGCTACGGAGACAGATTCTTTTCCCGCCTCGTAGCGCCCCGGGAGACCATGGTGCTGCGGCTGGAGGGAGACGACCTCCGGCTCAGGCTCAAATAAAGCTTATTGCATTACGCTTATATATACCAGTCTGTCGAAAATCCCGGGGTTGATAAGGGGCCGCAGCCCCTTATATTCAATCCGGCTCTGACGACATGTGCGTCAGAACGGATGAAAACCCAGAGGTTTTCGTACTTTGCGGGTTTTGCCGCCCGGGAGCTAATGCGAGAGGCAAAACCCGTAAAAGCTCGAAAAAGTGGCGTTCAGCCACTTTTTCGAAAGTCTCATATATTTTAAGGAGTGACTTTTTTGATGTTTAGGGTAAGACGCTTACTGGCCCCATTTGTGCTGTGCATTGCGCTTTTGTTCTCAGAAGCACAGGCCTTCACCATAGCATGGCTCAGCGATACCCAGAACTATCACAATGCCTACAAGCCCATCTTCGACGGCATGACCCAGTGGATAGCCGACAACAGGGCGGCTCTGGATATACGCTTTGTTTTCCATACCGGCGACGTGGTAGGCAGCTGGAGCTCCGAGGACCAGTGGCGGCAGGCCAGGGAATCCATGGACATACTCAGCGGCGCGTCGATCCCCTTCCTTGCGGCATGCGGCAACCACGATATAGGTTATAGGATGAACTACGCCAACTTCCTGAAATACGTGCTCAGCCTCCGCCCCGCCTCCATGTCTCAGGAATACGGCGATACCGGCAGCCGCTACGAGCTGTTTTCAGCAAACGGCCGGGACTACATATTCATGGGCATAGCCTTCTCCAACAAGGGACCCGGTGAAGACGAGGTAAACTGGATAAACGGAGTATTGCGGCAATACAGCAGCAGGGACGCCATAATAATTACCCACAGCTACCTTAAAAAGAGCGCCGCCTATACCACCCAGGGAAAGGCCATATTCGAAAAGATAGTAAAGGCCAACCCCAACGTTTTTCTGGTGCTGTGCGGCCACTGCCGGGATATCTCCTACAAAAACGTGCAGCTTGACGATGATGGCGACGGCGATCCGGACAGGACGGTATACGCCATTCTCTCCAACTTCCAGGGCAGCAAGGCCGGCGGAGGCGGGTACATGCGCATACTGGACTTCAGGGACAGCGATATATACATCTACACCTACTCCCCCTATTACGATTCCTGCGAATACCCCAAGGGCAAAACCGAGGCTACCGTGCCCCTGCCCTGATTGCGGTATATGGCGAAATAGGGTATAATACCGCCATGGAAGAAGAAAAAGACATCTTAACTGAAGAAAATAACGAGTCGGAAATACCCGTGGAAGCCGAAATGATAGATCAGGCGGTTGAAGAGGCGGCGGAGCACGCCGGCGGGGGGGACGACGGCTTTTTCGGCAAGTACATATGGGATGAGGAAACGGGCAGGCTGTACGAGATAACCGAGGATCCAAAAAAGAAGTGGGACAGGCTGCTCCCGCTGCTGCTGATTGCGCTGCCAGTAACAGCCCTTGCGTTTGGCATCGCCAAGGGTTCCTCGCTTCTGCCGCCGGAATGCTACAACGGCACCTCCATACTGTCCGAAAGCAATGTGGGAGAACAGCTTGCCCAGCCTAAAGCTTACGGAGTAAGCGACGCTGAAGAGGCAACGGCCGAGAACAGCCCCGACACAGAGCAGGCCATGGCGCCGGAACAGTATACGCCCTGCGCCATAGTCATAGACGGCAGGACAAGGGCGGTGCTGGCCAGCACCGAGGCCGCGGAATCGCTGCTGGAGGAAGTCAGGAGCTACTTCGACGGCAAGGTGACGGAATCCGGCGACCGTACCACCGAGCTTTACAGTGGGGTAGAGATGCAGCCCCAGCCCGATGCAAAGCCCGAAGACATTTCCAGCTACGACCGGGTATACGAAAAGTTCACCTCCTCAAGCAGTCCTCTGAAGGTCATTACCACTGTGACGAGCAGCGAAACGAAGGAGCTGCCCTTCGACTCAAAGGTAGAGAAAGACCCCACACTGGTGGCCGACACCGGCATTACCCTCACCTTAGGCAGGGCGGGCAGCAGAACCACCGTGAACCATACGGTATACATAAACGGCGAAAAGAGCTCCAGCCGCAGCAAGAGCGAAACAGTTACGGTGGAACCCCAGGATACGGTAATACTTCAGGGCACCGATAAAAAGAGCGGCGGCGAGCCGGGCAGGCACGAGGGCAAAGAGGGCAGAAAGCCCGAGGCGCTCAGCTTTGCTTCCCCCGTAGCGGAGGGAGAGATAATTTCAAACTACGGACAGCGCGACGGCATACTTCATCTTGGCCTGGACTACGAGGCCAAGGCCGGAGACCCGGTGCTGTCCAGCGAGGGAGGCACCGTGGTCTGCGCCATAAATCGGGGCGGCTACGGCAACATCATAGAGATAGACCACGGCGAAGGGTTCGTCACCCGCTACGCCCACCTGAGCCGGTTCTCCGTGGCTCCCGGCGATAAGGTAGCCAAGGGCCAGATCATAGGCAAGGCCGGCGACTCAGGCAGCTGTACCGAAGCACATCTTCACTTTGAGCTGAGGATTGACGGCATAGCCTACAATCCAAGATATTACTTAGAAAAGTAACTCCCGGCGGGAGCGGCTGCGCCGCTCCTTTTTGCCGTCCTGTTTGTCTTGCCAAAAACACCGCAGGCATAGTATAATTATCAGGTTAGAGAGGGATTATCCCCTCGTTGGATAAAGAATTATTTTTTTCGGGAGCATAAATGGCGTATTACAGAATAAACGGCGGAAAACGCCTTGAGGGCGCGGTGACTATAAGCGGGGCGAAAAACGCCGCCCTTGCCATAATACCCGCCGTCATACTCTCAGGCGAAAGCTGCCTCTTGGAAAACCTGCCCGAGATAGAGGATGTGCGCATAGTGGAGGAGATACTCACCAGCATGGGCGCGGATATTTCCCGCACGCCGGACGGCAGTATGCGCATAGACCCCTCCGGCATAAGCACCTTCAGCGTAACGGGGGAAATGGTCAGCTCCATGCGCGCCTCATACTATCTTTTAGGGGCGCTGCTGGGCCGGTATAAGAAGGCGGAGATAGCCCTTCCCGGCGGCTGCGCCATAGGCCAGCGGCCCATAGACCAGCATATTAAGGGCATGCGGGCGCTGGGCGCGGATATAGTGATACAGGGCGGCTCCGTAAAGGCAAGGGCGGATAGGCTCAGGGGCGCGGAGATATATCTGGACGTGGTGAGCGTGGGCGCCACCATAAACATAATGCTGGCGGCGGTGGCCGCCGAGGGGCAGACCATAATCGCCAACGCCGCAAAGGAGCCCCATGTGGTGGACGTGGCCAACTTCCTCAATATGATGGGGGCGAACGTAAAGGGCGCGGGCACCGACGTTATCCGCATACAGGGCGGGCGCAGGCTCCATGGCTGCACCTACGCCGTAATACCCGACCAGATAGAGGCGGGTACATTTATGATAGCCGCCGCCGCCACCCGGGGCGACGTGATAATCAACAACGTCATCCCCACCCACCTTGAGGCCATATCCGCCAAGCTCATGGAGTGCGGCGTGACCGTCACGGAGGGGGACGACGGGCGGGACTTCTTCATACGCGTATCCGCAGACAAGCGGCCCCGGGCCGTCAACATAAAGACGCTGCCCTATCCCGGCTTCCCCACAGACCTTCAGCAGCCCATGATGGCGCTTCTGGCCACGGCGGAGGGCAACAGCTTCATAATGGAAAACATATTCGAGAACCGCTTCAACCACGTGCCGGAGCTTGCCAAGATGGGAGCCAGCATTTCAATAAGCTCCCGTACGGCCACGGTGGAGGGAGTGGAAAAGCTCTACGGCGCGCCCCTTTGCGCAAGCGACCTCAGGGCGGGCGCCGCCCTGGTCATAGCCGCCCTTGCCGCCGAGGGCGAGAGCACCATAAGCCAGATACACTTTATCGACCGGGGCTACGAGTTCCTGGAGCAGAAGCTCCGCGCGCTGGGCGCGGACATAATGCGAATAGAAGAATAGCTAAAAAAGAAAATCACAGGAGAATTCACATAATGGAAAACAAGCAGCGCATTGCCGCCGCAATAGCGGCACAGACCGGACTGGAAGCGGGGCAGCTCAAGGACTGGCTGGAAACTCCTCCCGACCCCGCCATGGGCGACTACGCCTTCCCCTGCTTCCGCCTGGCAAAGACCATGCGCAAGGCCCCTCCCGCCATAGCCGCAGAGCTTGCAGGGAGCATAGGCCACATAGACGGCATAGCCTCCATGGAGGCCAAGGGGGGATACCTCAACTTCTTCGCGGATAAGACCGCCTTCGTGCGGGATACGCTCAACAAGGTGCTTACTCAGGGCGACAGCTACGGCGACAGCGACCTTGGCGGCGGCAGGAACGTCTGCGTGGAGTATTCCTCCATAAACATCGCCAAGCCCTTCCATATAGGCCATCTGCCAAGCACCGCCATAGGCAACTCCCTTTACAGGATATACAAGGCTCTGGGCTACAACGCCATAGGCATAAACCACCTGGGGGACTGGGGAACCCAGTTCGGCAAGATGATAGTGGCCTATAAAAAATGGGGGGATAAGCCGGTGCCCCAATGCACCGTGCGGGAGCTGGTGAAGCTCTATGTCCGCTTCCACGAGGAGGCGGAAAAGCACCCCGAGATGAACGACGAGGCCCGGGCCTGGTTCAAGAAGATAGAGAACGGGGACAATGAAGCCGTCACCCTCTGGCAGCAGTTCAAGGACCTTACCCTCAAGGAGGTCGGCAAGGTATACGACCGGCTGGGGGTACGCTTCGACAGCTACGCGGGCGAAAGCTTCTATGAGGACAAGATGGGCGCAGTCATAGACGAGCTGCGCCAGAAGGGGCTGCTCACCGTTGACAAGGGCGCGACCTTGGTAGATCTTTCCGCATACGATATGCCCCCCTGCATAATACTCCGCTCCGACGGGGCGACGCTCTACGCCACCCGTGATCTTGCGGCGGCAATATACCGCAAAAAGACCTACGACTTCGTAAAGTCCCTCTACGTTGTGGCCTACCAGCAGAACCTGCACTTTAAGCAGTTTTTCAAGGTGCTGGAGCTCATGGGCAATGATTGGGTAAAGGACTGCGAGCACGTCAACTTCGGCATGGTATCCATGGAGGAGGGGACCCTCTCCACCCGCCACGGCAACGTGGTATACCTTGAGGACGTGCTGGACGCGGCGGTGGAAAAGACCGGCAAAATAATCGAAGAAAAGAGCCCCGACCTTCCCGATAAGGATGAGGTAGCGGCGGCCGTAGGCGTTGGCGCGGTGGTGTGGAGCATGCTCTACAACAGCCGCATAAAGGACGTGACCTTCTCATGGAAAAAGGTGCTGAACTTTGACGGGGAGACGGGGCCATACGCCCAGTACACCCACGCCCGCTGCTGCTCGGTGCTGCGCAAGGCGGGGAGCTATGACGTTAACGCCATGGACGTCTCCTGCTTCGCCGACGACGCCACGGCATCTCTCGCCAAGGCCATAGCGGCTTTCCCGGCGGCGGTGCTGGCGGCGGCGGAAAAGAACGAGCCTTATATCGTCTCCCGCGCCACGATGGAGGTCTGCACGGCCTTCAACAAGTTCTATTTCTGCAACCAGATAATCACGGAGGATGCGGGCGTATCCGCCGCCCGATTGGCCCTTACGGACGCCGCGAGGATCACCATAAAGAAGGGCCTTTACCTCGTGGGCCTTCAGGCGCCGGAGCGTATGTAAGGCGCCGATACTGCCTTTTTGCCCCCGAAAGCCCCAAGGGTTGTTAAGGGGCCGCAGCCCCTTAAATTTATTCCGGCTTTGACGGCGTGTACGTCAAAACGGATGAAAACCGGAGGTTTTCGCACTCTGCGGGTTTTGCCGCCCAGGAGCGCAGCGAGAGGCAAAAACCGAAAAAAACTCGCATAAATGGCGTTATGCCATTTATGCGAAAGCATATCTTTTAGGAGGAAAGAAAAATGCTGGATATAAAACGCATTCGTCAGAATCCCGAGGCGCTGGTGGAAGCCATGCGCAAGCGCCGCAATAAGGGCGCGGACGTCACCGCCCTT
>ERZ824488.369-NODE-369-length-61172-cov-10.687976_pt1 | contig 61172 bp, 54 predicted proteins | sample MGYA00519936_ERZ824488 | MGnify/ENA primary metagenome ERZ824488 (study PRJEB31778, sample SAMEA3449153) | human gut metagenome | biome: human gut; feature: human-associated habitat; material: faeces | place: United Kingdom | collected 2010/2012 ... | reverse complement strand
CCGAGCGCATGGAGTTTTTGAAATACAGCAAGGAGGGCGAAGAAAAAATGACTGATGTAATTGAAGAATATGCTGCAAGAAAGGCCGAAGCATTAGCGAAAGAAGCAGTGAAAGAAGCAGCGAGAAAAGCAGCGAAAGAAGCTGAAGAAAAAGAGCAGGCAAACAGAATAGAGCTTGCCCAAGGCTTACTGGCTGACGGTATGAGTATCGAGTTCACCGTCCGTCACTCTAAGCTTACAGAAGCAGAGGTACGCGAATTGGCTTCCAAGCTGTCTGCGTAAGCTAAAAGGGTATTACCGCAAAAACAAAAATACAGTAAGTACAGGCACCTGTTTATCAGCAAATGATAGGCAGGTGCTTTTTTGCTATTTAACATGCTCTTAACATCGGCATAATACTTCCTTAACAATGATATATTATACTAGCATCATAAACCACGAATCCTACTGATGAGGCGCAGACCTTATCGGAAATAATTTTTTTGACGATGGTTGAAGGAGGAAATATATTATGAAATTGAAAAAAGTCGCATGTTTAGGTCTGGCAGCTATGGTAGCACTCGGTGCTTTGGGCTGCGGCAGTGATAACAAGGCTACTGATAACAAAGCAGGCAGCAAGGTTACCGGCAGTGTAACCGGCAGCGGTTCTTCCGCACTTCTGCCGTTGGCAAAGGATGCAGCAAGCAAATTTAAAGCTCTGAACCCGGATGTTTCCATCACCCTTAACGGCGGCGGCAGCGGCACCGGTCTGAAACAGGTTGCAGACGGCAGCGTTAACATCGCTAACTCTGACGTACCGGCAGAAAGCAAGCTGAAACCCGAAGTTGCTAAAGGACTTGTAGACCACAAGGTTTGCGTAGTTACCATGGCTCCGGTTATCAACAAAGACCTGGCAGCTAAAGTAAAAAGCCTGACCAAGGCTCAGATGACTGACATCTTCACTGCTAAGGTAACCAACTGGAAACAAGTTGGCGGTCCGGATGAACCTATCGTTCTGATTACCCGTCCTGCTACCAGCGGTACCCGCGCTCTTTTCCAGGAGTTCGCTCTGGGCGGTGCTAAGGAAGCAACCAACAAATCTCTGGAAACTGATGACTCCGGCACTCTGCTGCAAAGCGTAAAGGATAACAAAGGCGCTATCGGTTATGTTGCTCTGTCCTATCTCGTAAATAACAAGGACGTTGCAACAGTTGCCATCGACGGCGTAGAGCCTACTCTGGACAATACTTACAACGGCAAATATCCTGTATGGGGTTATGAGCATATGTATACTAAAGGCGAAGCTACCGGTGCTGTAAAAGCATTCCTGGACTTCATCCTCTCTGCTGATTATGGCAAGGAAATTGAAAAACAGGGTTATGGTGTTACTGCTAAGATGCAGATTAAACGTTAAGCTGGACTTCGGATAAGGCGCATTAGCGTCAATCCCAAAACAATTATTACGCTTCCATCTAAACGAGAAATAGGAAGACAGCATACGCCGAGAGATGCGTCTTACCGGTCTTCTCATCCCCTTTAGAATAAACATCAAGGCTGTGCCGGGCAGGAGCTGGTAAGTTATCAGCTGCGAGCCTCTGCATAGCCTTTAGCTTTGAAAAGACAAATATATTCACGAGTTACATCAGAGGAGAATAGTTTATGCAACAGGTTACAACAAATGCTTATAGGCAGGATGCGTTGTGGCGCTACATTATTACCGGCTGTGGCCTGGCGCTCATTGTTCTGACGCTGTCTATCGGCGCTTTCCTGTGCTACAAGGGCTTAGGCACATTCACTACATATAATCACAGCATCAGCGAGTTTCTTTTTTCGGCAGATTGGGCGCCAAGTGACAGTGCTGAGGGCGGCGGCAGTGTTGGCGCAGCCATCTTTATCTTCGGTTCTGTTATTACCTGCGCGTTGGCGCTGGCGATTGCTACACCGTTCAGCTTGGCAACCGCAATTTTTATGACGGAGATTTCGCCGGAGCTGGGCAAGCGCTTTGTCCAACCGGCTGTGGAAATTTTTGTCGGCATTCCTTCCGTAGTTTACGGCTGGATCGGCCTGACCATTTTGGTACCGCTGATTAAAAACATTTTTAACCTGCGCTTCGGCTTTTCCGTATTGGCTGCAGGTATTGTGCTGGCGGTCATGATTTTCCCGACCATCACCAGTCTGGCGGCAGATGCGTTGCGTAGCATCCCTAAAAGCTACCGCGCTGCTTCCTATGGTTTGGGCGCAACCCGTTGGCAGACTATTGCCAAGGTGGTAGTGCCTGCGGCAGTCAGCGGTCTGATGACGGCAGTTATCCTGGGCTTGGCGCGTGCCTTCGGCGAAGCGTTGGCTGTAGCGATGGTTATCGGCAAGATGCGTGCCTTTCCGAGTTCGCTGCTTGATCCGACCAACAATCTGACGGCGGCGATTGCGGCGGATATGGGCGGTGCAATGGAGGGCAGCGAATACAACATTGCTTTGTGGACGATGGCGTTGCTGCTGTTTATCATCTCCCTGGCCTGCATTTTTGCCATCCACTTTTTAACTGCTAAAGGAGGGAAGCAGGCATGAATGACAGTATAGCGCGTGCAAAGTTTATTGATAAGCTGATGACAGCTGTGTTTTATTGCGTAGCAGGCTTCTTTATCCTGTTGCTCGTAGCCTTTGCCCTGTATGTTATCATCAACGGCTTCAAGGATTTCAGTTGGAGCATGATTTCCTTTGAGGGCAGCGGCATCGGTAATTTGTTCTTCAACACTATTTATCTGGTTTTCTTGTCGCTGCTGGTGAGCGTGCCCTTGGGTGTCGCTGCCGGCATCTACATGGCAGAATATGCTAAGCAGGGCACGTTCACCAAGTTCCTGCGCATGTGTATCGAAACGATGTCCTCACTGCCGTCCATTGTTGTCGGTCTGTTCGGTTACCTGGTATTTATCGTAATGACCGGATCACAGTGGAACCTGTTCAGCGGTGCGCTGGCAGTTTCTATCCTCAGTATTCCGCTGATTATGACGGTCACAGAGGATGCCTTCAAATCGCTGCCGCAGGGCTATAAGCGCGGTAGCCTGGCCATGGGCGCAACTCTGTGGCAGACAATTTACAAGGTGCTGCTGCCGGCGTGCCTGCCGCGCATTATGACGGGTGTGATTTTGGCTGCTGGCCGTGGCTTCGGTGAAGCGGCAGCTCTCTTGTATACCGCAGGCATGAGCACCGATATCAACTGGAACAGCTGGAATCTGCTGTCGCCGACCTGCCCGCTGAACCCCTTCCGTCCTGGCGAAACGCTGGCGCTGCATATTTGGGCATCGCGGACCGAGGCGTTGGCTGCCAATGCGGCGCAGATGGCTAACCTTTCTTCAGCAATCTTAATGCTGCTGGTGCTGTCCTTTAGTCTGGGCGCACGTTACCTGAGCACTTATTTAGACACAAAAACCGGAGGTAGCAGAAAATGACAAATGATAACGCTGCAACTAAATTTTTAGTGCAGGATCTGGATTTGTATTACGGCAAATTCCAGGCGTTGAAAAAAATAAATCTTGATATTAAGGAAAAGGAAATTACCGCACTTATCGGCCCTTCCGGCTGCGGCAAATCCACCTTTTTGAAAACACTGAACAGAATGAACGACCTGGAAGAGGGCGTGCGCATTGAAGGCAGCATTGCACTGGATGGCAAGGATATTTTTGCGGAGATTGACCCCATCAGCCTGCGTCACCGCGTTGGTATGGTCTTCCAACAGCCTAACCCCTTCCCGAAAAGCATTTATGATAACGTTGCTTACGGTCCGCGTATCCATGGCGTGACGAAAAAGAGCGAGCTGGACGAGATTGTAGAGCGCAGTCTGCGTCAGGCTGCCATCTGGGACGAGCTGAAGGACAGACTGAATAAGAGTGCGCTGGGCCTTAGCGGTGGCCAGCAGCAGCGCCTATGCATTGCACGTACCCTGGCTGTGCAACCGGAGGTTATCCTGATGGACGAGCCTACCAGTGCGCTGGACCCGATTTCTACGATGAAGATTGAGGATTTGGCGTTGGAGCTGAAGAAGGATTACACCATCGTTATTGTTACGCATAATATGCAGCAGGCTGCGCGTATTTCCGACAAAACAGCCTTCTTCCTTTTGGGCGAGCTGATTGAGTTCAACGAAACGAAGCAGCTGTTTGCTAATCCGTCTAATCCTAAGACAGAAGAGTATATTACCGGCAGATTCGGTTAATGCAAGGAGAAAGGAACAATACAATGACACGTAACAAATTCAACGAGGAGCTGAAGCAGCTGCTCAACAGTGTGCGCGTGATGGGCGTAAATCTGGAGGATACCCTGGACAAGGTTATCGTCAATCTGGAGCAGAAGGATGCAGCTTTAGCGCAGCAGATTATCAGCGATGATGATAATTTTGACAACAGCGAAGTAAATATCGAAAAGCAATGCCTGGAGCTGGTGCTGACACAAACTCCGGTAGCAACTGACTGGCGTGAGATTGCCAGCTGCCTGAAGCTGGTGGGCGATATGGAGCGCATTGCCGACCATTGCAGTGATATCAGCCAATATACCTTGAAGCTGATTGAAAAGGAGCATGTGCCGCTGCCGGATAATTTTATGGCTATGCTGCAGGTTATGCGCCAGATGGTGTACGACAGCATCAGCGCCATCAGCGAAAATGATTTGGAGCTGGCCAATAAGGTTATTGCTACCGATGATGAGGTAGACAATTACTTTGCCGAAATGCGTCAGCATCTGACCACTGTAATGCAGCAAAAGCCGCAATATGTACCGCAATATGTGGATTATCTTATGATTGCCAAATATGTGGAGCGCATTGCCGACCATTCCACAAATATCGCCCAATGGGTAATGTTTGTGGTAAAGAACGAACTGAAAAACTGAGCTTTGAATGCCAATCACGCCCTCCGCAGCAATGCGGGGGTTTTTGCTTTGTTTCAGCAGTTGTCATAGCATTGGCAGCAGGTATCACTTTGCAGACTTGTTTTCTATATTCGTTGATTTGTGTTATAATAAAGTGTTAGAGTATTTACGTTCCGGACAGCTTCGGAAAATATTACAGGCTGTGGCTGTCACGATTCAGAAACTAAGATTTTAGAGCAAATTCAGGAGGGACGCAATGCATATTGATAGACGATTAGAAACTATTGCCAACCTGGTGCCGCAGGGCTGCGTGCTGGCAGACATCGGTACGGACCATGCGTATTTACCCGTGTGGCTGTTGGAAAAGCAAAGAATTGCGCGGGCGATTGCCGGTGATATTGCCGCAGGTCCTTGCCAGGCGGCACGCACTACCGTGGCGCAGTATGGGCAGCATGAGAATGTAGAGGTGCGTCAGGGCAGCGGCCTGAAGGTATTAAGCCCCGGCGAAGCAGACTGCATTGCTATTGCAGGCATGGGCGCTTCTACCATCATCAGCATTCTGGAGGATGATATGGAGGTAGCGCAGAGCGCAAAGCTTTTGGTGCTGCAGCCGATGGCCGGTGCCGCATCTCTGCGTGCGTGGCTGTGCAGCCACGGCTGGCAGCTGGCTGCCGAAGAGCTGGTGGATGATGCTTCGCATTTTTACGAGATTATCGCCGCTAAGCGTGGCTTAGCGCCTGTTTACAGTGCGGCAGAGTGCGCTGTAGGCCCGCTGCTGCTCGCACAGGAGCATCCGCTGCTGGGTAAACAGCTGGAACGCCAGCTTGCTACCTGCCGACAGCTGTTGGAGAATATGGGACGCAGCGAGCGCGCACGCGCGAGCGAAAAGTATAAGGAAATCGAAGCGTTGAAAGCAGAACTGGAGGTGCTGCAAAATGGCAAGCGTAGTGACAGTAAATAATATCATCAACCTGCTGGACGAAATGGCACCGCCGGAGCTGGCAGAGTCCTGGGACAACGTAGGTCTGATGCTGGGCAGGCGCAATAGGCCTGTACGCAGGCTGCTTTTGGCGCTGGATATGACACAGGAAACTGTGACGCAGGCCTTGGCGAAAAAGGCTGATATGCTGATTACGCATCATCCGGCAATTTTTCATAAGCTGGGCAATGTGACTGATGCCGATTGGCAACAGGAGCTTTTGCTGCAGCTGGCAGAAAACGGCGTTGCTGTTTACAGCGCGCACACTAATCTTGACTGCGTTGCTAACGGTGTCAACAGCGTGCTGGCGAAAAGACTGCGTCTGCAGGACGCAGATGTGCTGGATACTGTCAGCGGACTTGGACGTATCGGCGAGGTGGCGCAGCCGAGCAAGCTGCATGATTTTGCAGTTTTCGTCAAAAAGGCTCTGCAGGCCGATTATCTTACCGTAGGCGATGCAGGACGCAAGGTTAGGCGTGTGGCCGTTTGCGGCGGTGCCGGTGCCGATTTAATCGGGCTGGCTTTGGCGCAGGGTGCCGATACGCTGGTAACAGGAGATGTGAAGTACCATGAGGCACAGCAGGCTGTTTTCAGCGGTCTGAACATTATTGATGCAGGCCATCAGCCGACAGAGCTGCCGGTGCTCGATGACCTGGCCGACAGATTATCGCTGCGCTTTACGGAAAAGCATTGGGATGTAGCTATTCAGGTAGCACGCGAAACACTGCTGCTGAAGCATATATAGAAAACAGGTGATAGAAGAATGATTAAAGATTTTAAGGCCGGCACTAAGGTATGCCAGGCAGTTTTAGTAAGAGTACAGAAGGTTGGTAATTCCTCTAACGGCGGCGTTTTTGCCCGCGGTATACTGGAGGATAACAGCGGACGCATTGCCTTTATCTGCTTTGACGCAGTGCTGGTAGACAAGCTGCGTGAGCTGGAAGGCCCTACTGCCTTTATGATGGGCGGTAACGTTGACATCAACAAATTCAATAACGATATGACGCTGCAGGTTATAATCCAGCGTCTGGAAAACCTGCTGCCGCAGGATGATATCAGCAATCTGCTGCCGCATGGTGATTTTGATGTAGAGGCTTATAAAACCAAGCTGGCCAATTATATCAAGGCAGTACGCACTCCGGGACTGCGTATGCTGCTGGAAACTATTTTCAGCGGTGCAACCTATGAGCGCTTTGTGACTAATCCTGCCGGTATGCGCATGCATCATGCATATCTTGGCGGTCTGCTGCAGCATTCTGTGGATGTTACCGGTCTGGCAGTGGCCTTGGCCGAGCAGATTGAGGGCGTGGACAAGGATTTGGTTATTGCCGGCGCTCTGCTGCACGACATCGGCAAAATCCGCGAGATTTCTGCGGAAATCGGCTTCCCTTATACCAGTGAAGGACGTTTGCTCGGACACATTACCATGAGCTGCATGATGGTGCAGGAGGCAGCTGCCAAGCTGCGCTTGCCGTCCTCCCGTCTGGAGCAGCTGCAGCATATTCTGCTGTCTCACCATGGCGATAACGAAAAGGGTTCTCCAGTAGCCTGCTCTACACGTGAGGCCTTTGTTGTGCATTACGCCGACGAAATCAACGCCGTAATGAACCAGTTTGACGTGCATGACGGTAAAAGTGCCTGGGAGTTCAACCGTATGCTGGGACGTAATATCCTGGTAGACAAGCTGTGAACAGCAGAATAATCCGCGAGACCGTGCTGAGCCTGCACGGTCTGAAGATAAAGCTTCAGTTTAAACTGGTCAAAAATATTACGCTGCGCATAAAAGAAACTGGCGACATCTTTCTTACTGCTCCCATAGGAATGAGCGTAAGCGAGGTGCAGCGATTCTTAGAGAGCAGGGAGCAATGGCTGCGCCAAAAGCTGCAGCAGGTACTGCAGGCACAGTCGCAGCAAAAGCAGGAGCCGAAGTACAGCATGGGCGAGCTTCCCTTTGACGGGCAGCATGTGTGGCTGTGGGGCAGGCGTTTGCCGGCGCACTTTTTGCTTAGCAGCAAAAAGCATGGTACCTATGAGGTGCAGGCTGATGCTGTTAACTTTTATTACCGCAGTGAGCTGAATAATGAAGCTAAATACGCCTTTGTAGAATTCTTCTATAAGCAGGAGTTAGCTGGCAGAGGAGAGCAGCTGCTGCAGGCATGGGAAAAGAAAATGGGCGTGCGTCATACAGGGCTTAAGGTGCATCGTATGAAAACGCGCTGGGGCTCCTGCAACGTGCGCACAGGCGGCATCAATCTAAATACGCTGCTGGCCTGCTGGCCGCAGGAGTGTCTGGAATATATTGTGGTGCACGAGTTGGCGCATTTGCACGAGGCTAATCATTCACCACGCTTCCATGCGATTGTCGAACGCTATCTGCCAGAGTGGCGCGAGCGCAAAAAAATGCTGGCAGCCTTTAAGCCGCTTTAATAGCTGTCTTAAAACAAAAATTATAAGCATTTTCTGTGACAAATAATGCATTCGCGTTTACGTTTATGATAAAAGCAGTATATATATGTAAATCTTTTGTGAAAGCATACTAAGAAAGCAAGTATTTGTGCTATAATTATAGTAACATCTTGTAGGACTCTGACGTTTGCTCTGATAAATAAACGGTACGAGTCAGCTTAAAGGCAGGAGTGATGATTATGGCAAAACAGAAAATATTAATTGCTGATGATGAAGCGCAGATTCGCGAAATCTTGCGCATATATTTTGAGAAGGAAGGCTTTGAGGTTATTGAAGCCGAAGACGGTGCTGCCGCAATTTTGAAGGTGCAGTCCGAAAAACCGGATATTCTGCTGCTGGATATTATGATGCCAGTTCTCGACGGTATTGAGGTTTGCAAGCAGGTACGCAAGATGTCGGACCTGCCCATTATCATGGTTACGGCCAAGGATGATGATGATGACCGTATTGCCGGTCTGGAAATCGGCGCTGATGACTATATCACCAAGCCGTTCAATTCGCGTGAGGTAGTAGCCCGCGTGAAGGCTGTGCTGCGCCGTGCAGGCACGCAGGAGAAGAAGGGCGAGGTTTCGCGCATCACCTATCCCGGTCTGATTATTGATATGGACCAGTATCAGGTAACTGCATTCGGCAACAAAATGACCTTTACGACTAAGGAAATGGAACTGCTGTGGTGCCTGGCATCAAATCCGGGTAAGGCTTTCAGCCGCAACCAGCTGTTGGAAACAATTTGGGGTTACTCCTATTACGGTGATACCCGTACTGTTGATACGCACATCAAACGCATCAGACAGAAATTGAACATTCCGCCTGATTCCAAATGGGATATTACAACTATCTGGGGTGTAGGCTATAAATTCGAGCTAAAGGACGAATAACCTATGAAAAAATCCCTAAGCACACGCCTGATGTATAGTTTTATGACTATCATAATTATCGTCGTTGTGGGGATTACAGCAGGCATATCCTACCTGATTGCCGACTACTTTTTCCAGATTAAGGAGCAGGAGCTGGCCGAAAAGGGAAATGAGATGGGGGAAACTGTTGAAGCCTTCATCCGCTTGCAGGACAGGGATATGCTTTATCGTTATATTTTAGCTGTAGATAAGCTGGTTGGCGCACGCATCTGGCTGTTTGATGATAATTACGAGCTTTTGGCGGCCTCTAATTACGAAAATGTACAAGAGACCGGAGAAAATGCTTCAATGAAGGATTTCCTTAAGTATGGTGCTCCTTCGCAACAGGTATTGCAGGAAAGCGTCAAAAAACTGGATCAGGATATGAAGAGCAGTAATTTATCGTATCGCATTAAAGTGATACTGAATGATGTTTATGCCGGGAAGTCCTTCAAATCGCAGATTTATCATCCGTATTACAAGGAGCAGGTAATCCTGGTCGGCGTTCCTTATACCTTCGGTAAAGGACACACAGGCGCTATTTTGCTGATAGAACCCTTGAGCGGTTTCGAAAAATTCTTGCGAAATGTTTATATTTATATTATGATTGTAGGTATCATTGCCATTATTTTCAGTCTGTTCTTAGTCAAACGTCTGTCAGGTATGATTATCCGGCCGGTGCTGGATATGAAGGACAATGCGCAGGCGATGGCGGCGGGAGATTATTCCCACAGGCTGCAGGTGCATGGCGATGATGAAATTGCCGAGTTGGGAAATGCACTTAATTCTTTAGGCAAGGATTTGGGTGATTACATTGCCAAGATGGAGCGGACGGAAAAAATCCGCCGTGATTTTGTGGCTAATGTATCGCATGAGCTGCGTACGCCGATTACGATTATCCGTGGCTACAATGAGGCAATCTGTGACGGTATGGTAACGGATACTGATCTGATTCAGCGTTACCGTGGCCTGATAAATGAAGAAACAGTCCGTCTGGAGCGTATGGTACGCGAGCTGCTGGATATCAGCAGACTGGAGTCCAGCGACCCGCTGACTGTAAGCAACATGGATGAGCTGCCGCTGGCCGGTATCATCCGTAATGTCGCCGAAAAATTATCGGTGCGCTGCGTGAAGAATAATGTTACTATTAATGTTCATGCCGACGATAATATCAAAGTTTTGGGCGACGGAGACCAAATGGTACAGTTAATTATGATTTTGTGCGATAATGCCTTGAAATATTCGCCGGAAAATGGTACTGTATCAGTAGGTGCGAATAAGCTCGATGATGGCAGCGTGCTTGTAACGGTTTCTGACCAGGGCAAGGGTATTCCCGAAGAGGATATTCCCTTTATCTGGGAGCGTTTTTACAAGGTTGAAAAATCGCATTGCCGCAGTGTTCCGGGAACCGGTCTGGGGCTTGCTATTGCCAAAGAAATTATTCGTGTCCACGGCGCCAGTGCCGAGGTAATCAGCAAATGTGGTTCTGGTACCACATTTGAAATAAAATTTCCAAAGGATAAGGTAGTATGATTTTAAAGTATGTTTGCCCCGATTACAGAGTAAAAAGTTTATTTGACATTTCCGCAAAATGGCTGAAGCGCAATGGTTACACCAAAATTGTTGTTGATATTGACAATACCCTGCTGCCGCGCGACAAGAACCTGGTAGGCCCTCGTGCTATGACCTGGATTCGTCAGCTGCATCAGATGGGTATCAATGTTGCATTGATTTCCAATAACGGCGGTGACCGCATTAAAGGTATCACCCGTCAGACCGGTCTTGGCACCATTATGCGTGCCGCTAAGCCTTTGCCGATGGCTTATAAGCAGATTACTAAAGCTATGGGCGGCGGTAAAATTCTTTTTGTCGGCGATCAGCTGTTGACTGACGTTTTAGGCGCAAAGGTTGCCGGTCATCCTGTAGTTTTTGTTGAGTCCTTAGGCGGTAAGGAGCATTTCATTACCCGCTGCACCCGCAAGCTGGAGAAATTCTTCCTTGGCCGCCTGCACAGCAATAATATGATGCCTAAGGAGCGCGTATTATGAAAATAGCTTTGCTGCAGCTGGAAGTTCTGGAAAAGAATAAGGCGGCTAATGTGGCCCATGGTCTGCAGCTGGCAGCGGAGGCTGCCCAAAAGCATGATTTACTGGTGCTGCCCGAGGTGTGGACAACAGGTTACAGCCTGGGACACCTGGAGCAGGAGGCCGAAACGCAGGCCTCACCTGTGTTGGCCCGGCTTGCGGAAATTGCACGTAATGAGCAGTGTGCTGTTCTTGCGGGTTCTGTACCTATGCGTCATGCCGATGGTAAGATTTACAATACCTCTGCGGCTATCAATAAAAACGGTGAAATCGTCAATCTTTATGATAAAGTACATCTTTTCGGCCTTTTCCATGAAGAGGATTTCTTTGCTCCCGGAAATAATTTTCAAGCCTTTACATTAGATGGTCTGTGCTGCGGCTCGACTATCTGTTACGATTTGCGTTTCCCCGAGCTTTTCCGTCATCTGGCCCTGCAGGGAGCACAGCTCATTTTCTGCCCGGCTGAATGGCCTGAAGCAAGGGGAGATATCTGGCGCTTGCTGGTGCAGGCACGTGCTGCCGAAAACCACACCTTTGTGGTAGCGGTAAATTGTGCTGGCAGTTTTAAGAGTGCGCCGTTTTACGGTCATTCTATGGTTGTTGCGCCCAGCGGCAAGATTCTTGCCGAAGCAGGTATGCAGGAGGAAGTGGTTTCCTGCGAAATCGATTTGGCAGATGTTGCGAGAGTACGCAGCAGGCTTAATGCTTTAGCTGATGTACGCAAGGAGCTGATTCAATAGTGAATTACCGAAATCTGCTGGCCGGCCTGGCGGCCGGTCTGCTTTTCTATGCCCAGACGGGAGCGGAGCTTGCTCTGGCTTCCGTGCCTAAAGATGCGCCGAAGGATATCAAGTATATTCTTGGCTTTTACTATGGTAACGGCGAAAATATTCTTATCCGTGAGAATAACGGCCGTCTGGAGCTGTTGTACCGCACTGCATTGGAGGATAAGTCCTTTGCAGCGGCCAATCTTTATCCGCTCAGCAAGGTGCATTTTGATTCCTACACTTTGCAGGAATCAGGACCGATGAGCAATACCGAAGCAGGTGTCCGTTTTGAGCGTGATCCTGATGGCTACGGTATTTCCTGCCGCGTCGGCGGTAATACCTACAGCCGTTATTTTTTAGGTACGACTGCGGGCGAGAGGGCAAAGCCCTTCCGTCTGGAGGAGCGCAGTGCCGAGGATTGGGCCAAGCTGCGTGCGGAGGCTGCTAAAGCAACCGTTCCTGCTGCTTTGGCAGCAGGTGAGCAGGCACAGCTGGTGGACGCTGCAACTGTTGCCGGTGTTAAGGTTAATTCTGTCTACGCAGGCAGTGACAACCTTTTCGGTGCGCCGCTTTATACTACGCCCAAGCTCTTTGTTTCTAAAGAGGCAGCTGCTGCCTTAGGCAAGGTACAGCAGCGTCTGGCACCTTACGGCTACGGCCTGGTGCTGTGGGATGCCTACCGCCCCTGGTTGGTGAGCAAGCTGGCTAATCTGGCTTTGCCTGCCGATAATAAGGATATGCTGGAGAACCCGGAAACTAAGGGCAGCACGCATAACACAGGTAATGCTGTGGATGTGGGCCTGTACAGTCTGGAGAGCGGCGAGGAGCTGGATATGGGCTGCGGCTTTGATGAGCCGTCGCTGCGCCAGTACGCCAGCTATGCCGGCGGTACGTCGCGCGAGCGCTATTTGCGCAGCCTGCTGCGTGATGAGATGGAGCTGCAGGGGTTCAAGGGGATTGAGATGGAGTGGTGGCATTTTGAGTATGGCGACTGCTCTAAGTTCGCCCATTTGAATGTAGGTATGTGAGTGAATGAGTAATAGCGTCGCAAGCGATATACCGTTCCGCTCAGAGAAATTTTCCGTCAATCGCTTGATGAGATAAGTTTTCCTGAGAGGTTTGCGGAAGCGAGTTGACGGACGCAAATTTCGTGTGGAAGCAAGACGAAATACCGCAAAACTCGCGCTAAGCTAACAGATTCTTCTGTATGAGTTAAGCGTAGCGCTCAAACAGTTGCGGCATTTCTGTGCTTCCAGACACTCATTCGCTAAAATTGCTATTCGCTGCACGGCATACCGCTTGCTTGCGTTGGCGTGATATCTGCAAGCTTTAACAGTATAACCCGCGTATGTGTTTTGTTCTTTTTTCTATCTTTGTTTTTCTTACGTTAGTGTAAAAATATATCATTAGTGAGGTGTTTAATTATGAACGTATATGATAACGCAAATGAATTGGCTAAGGCTATGCGCGAAAGCCATGAGTACAAAAAACTGAAGGAAGCAGCTGTTGTTCTGGAGAAGGATCCGGATGCTAAAAAAATGGTTAACGAGTATCTGATGGTTGCTCAGGAAGTAGAGTTTGCTAAGCATCAGGGCAAAACTCCCGACCAGGCTTCTGTTGATAAAATGCAGAAGCTGCAAGGCATTTTGAATCTGAATGCAGATGCTGTTCAATATTTGAACGCTCTGATTCGTTTCCAGATGATGCTGATGGACGTTACTAATACTATTCAGGACGTTGTCCAAGAGGCAATGGGAGAGAAATAATGACGTTGCAGGAGATTTTCGCAGGCTGTACTGCCAAGCCTTTGCTGGCAGAGGAGCCGATGGCGAAGCATACATCCTTCCGCATTGGCGGTCCTGCCGATCTGATGGCTATGCCGCAGAGCGAGCAGGAGCTGCAGCAGCTGCTGCAGCGTGCCAGTGAGGCGAAAGTGCCGGTTACGCTGATTGGTAACGGTTCTAATCTGCTGGTGCGCGATAAGGGCATCCGTGGCCTGGTTATCAAGCTTGGTAATATGCTCAATGACGTTACTGTTGACGATTGCACGTTGACCTTTGGCAGTGGTGTTTCCTTGGCTGTTGCTTCCCGCAAGGCTGCAGAGCTGGGCCTTAGTGGCATGGAATTTGCTGTAGGTATTCCAGGCAGCATCGGTGGTGCTGTTTATATGAATGCCGGTGCCTATGACGGTGAAATGGCTAAGGTTGTTACCGGTGTGCGTGTGATGGAGCTTGACGGCACAATCATCGAGCTGCCGGCTGCAGCTCTTGATTTCGGTTATCGCCATACAGCGCTGCAGGGCAGCGGTAAAATTGTTACTTCGGTAACTGTGCGCCTGATTGCAGGTGATAAGCAGGCTATTGCCGATAAAATGGCAGATTTCAGTAATCGCCGCATCACTAAGCAGCCTTTGGAGCTGCCGAGCGCAGGCAGTATGTTCAAGCGTCCGCCCGGATATTTTGCCGGTACGCTTATCGACCAGACAGGTCTTAAGGGCTACACTGTCGGCGGTGCGCAGGTTTCCAAAAAGCATGCCGGTTTTGTGGTGAACATTGGCGGAGCTACGGCGGCAGATGTGCTGCAGCTTATCTGCGATGTGCAGGACAAGGTTTTTGCGGCGCATGGTGTGCATCTTGAGCCGGAAGTGTTGGTGCTCGGCGAAGAATAGCTTGTGGGAGAGCGCCCATAAGACGCCATCTGCGTCGTCAGGGCTCCTAGGAGTATAAGGATATACGCCGTCGTCGCCCTTCCTCGCATCCGGCATCTTCTTGACGCTCTCTGAGTGAGTGTTTATGAAATGTCACCGCGTGGTCAGGGCTCCTGGGAGCACACTAATTTTTTACAGGAGAAGAGAATTTTGGAGCAGCAGCTTTTAACAGAGCAGGAAATTCATGAGCTTGGCTTGCAGGCTCTCGTTCCCTGGCTGGAAAGTCATAATTTTAAAATTGATTATATGCAGACTGATATGAATACTGTACCGCATATTTTTGCCCTGAGCGGCAAAATCCTGACGGTTATCATTGCAGCAACGGCAATGTACCCGCATAAGGGCGTTGTCGGTGAAGCAGACAAGGCTTATGCTATGCGTGTAGCAACACAGCTTGGTGCTCTTTGTGCTACTGCTTCTATCGGTCTGGTAAATGTAGATGGTTTGCCTGACGATAAAAAGCTCATGGGTACGCCTATGCGCAACGGTCATTATAAGGCAGATTTTAGTGGACTGGAATACATTCACTATACCGATAATGCACTGTGAGGTGACGTTATGGACTTGTTAACAGTTAATCAGGAGAAATGCCTGCGTTGTGGCATTTGCGTAGAATGCTGTCCTTCCTGCATTCTTTCTATGGGTGAAAACGGACCGGAATGCAATTTTGACCGTGGTTGCATGAGCTGCGGTCAGTGCGTTGCTATCTGCCCTGTAGGAGCGTTGGATAATAAATATACGCCGCTGGCGGAGCAGCGTCCGGTGACGATGCCGTTGCCGACGCCTGAGGTTGCTTATGAATTTTTGCGCATGCGCCGCAGTGTGCGAAACTTTAAACCGCAGGCACCGACGGATGAGAAAATTACCCGTATGCTGGATGTGGCACGCTATGCGCCGACTGCCGGCAATTCACAGGGTATGTACTATATCGTTATACGCGATAGGGAGCAGATCCGTGCAATTGCTGACGCTGTTGCCGACTGGATGGAGGCTGAGGTTGCGGCAGGCACCGAAAATAAACGCTATTTTCAGGTGGTGCTGCGCGCTTACCGTGAGCGTGGACAGGATATTATCGCGCGTAATGCGCCCTGTTTGATTTTTGCGCTGGCACGCCGTCTGAATATTACCGGTGTGAGCAATGCAGAGCAGAGCTGGGCCTATGCTGAGCTGTTTGCTCCGACCATCGGTTTGGGCACAACGATTGCCGGCTTTATCCAATCCTGCGGCATTGCTGGCTATCAGCCGCTGCTGGATCTGATTGCTGTGCCGCCGAAGCACAAAATTGTAGGCACACTGATGGTTGGCTATCCTAAATATAAATATCAGCGGATGCCGGAAAGACAGCATCTGAAGGTTGATTTTCGCTAAGGATTATTTAAGCATGAACTATTGCCGTGGTTCATGCTTTTTGTTTTGAATTTTATCTGAGAAAGGATTCTTGATTACACAGAGTGTGGTCTGCGATTTATTGTAGCGGATGCCTCTATGTGGTATAATATATAAGATTGAGTAAAGTATAGTATACCTAAATTTATTTGAATTTTATGATGAAGTATGAGCATGAGGTGTATGTATGTCAGAAGCAGTATTGAGGGTTAATCATTTATCTATAGGCTATGGCAGCCGCTGCGTTATCAGCGACGCCAGCTTTACTATCGGCAAGGGTGAGCTTGTTGGTATTATCGGCTGTAATGGTGCCGGCAAGAGTACTCTCTTGAAAACAATCCGCGGCATGCTGCCGAAGCAGAGCGGTGAGGTTTTGTTCTTTGGTAAGCCGATGGAGGAATATACCGATAGAGATTTGGCGCGTGAGGTTGCCTATCTGCAGCAGCAGGTAGAGGTCGGCTTCGGCTATACAGGGCAGGACATTGTTATGGCGGGTCGTTATCCTTACCTGAAATGGTGGGAGCGCGAAAGCGAGGATGATAAGCGTCTGGCGTTGGACTGTATGGAATATACCGGTACGCGTGAGCTGGCAGAAAAGCCGGTGACAGAGGTTTCCGGCGGTCAGAAGCAGCGTATTCTGCTGGCGAAGGTTTTGGCGCAGCAGACTCCGGTGCTGTTCCTCGATGAGCCTACTACCGGTCTGGATATGGTTTATCAGGAGGAGATTTTCCGTTTTGCGCGTGAGCTGGCGCTGATGGGCAAGACGGTACTGATGGTCGTACATGAGCTGAATCTGGCAGCCAAATACTGCAGCCGTATCCTGCTTTTGGGCGAGGGAAAGCTGTTGGCAGACGATACTCCGGAGCGCGTATTTACGGAAGCTTTGCTCAGCAGAGCATATGCGGCTGATATTGCCGTAAGCCGCAATCCGCTGAATAATAATCTGGAGATTACAACGCGTGTAGATGAGGCAAGTAAAGAAAAGGATGCAGCGTTACTGAAAAAGATTTGCTGCGAATAGGTGAAGTATGAGAATCTTATATATTCTGCTGGTGCTGCTGTGCCTTGCACAGCAGGCCTTTGCGGGTGTGAAGCTGGAGGCAGTGTACCCCTACAATCTGGATAAGAGTGCCGCGCATGTAGTACATGGCGGCAGCACAATGCCTTTGTTTATCGATATCACCGGCTTTGATGTACCGCATGAGCAGCCGGCGCATTTGCGTGTCATTTTACCGGAAGGCTTTAAGGCGCTTGCCAATGACAAATGGCGTTTGGGAAGCGCTGACGGCCGCCAGACGGCGGAGGCAGATTGGGTTCTGCCGGCAGATTTCGGACAGAGCTTTGATTTGCTGTACATTCAGCCGCAGACGGACCTTGAGCGCGGTCAGAAACAGCTGTTGGTTGAGGTCAGCGGTGAAGGCTGGAACGAGCGTAAGGAGCTGAGCTTCAGCTATGAGCCGGCGGCGTCAGCAGCGGTAGCTGCGGAACCGACGCAGGGGAAGAAGCTGGACCGCAGCAAGTTCAACTGGTATATCCAGAGTGTTACTTTGCCGGTAGATAATTTGGGTAATAAGGATGACCGCGCGGCAGAAGGCGTGGTTTTTATTCGCGATACTACGCTCGAAGGCTTCCGAAACCGCATGATGGGCGACGGTGCGACGAACTGGTCGGCAGTGTTTAACCATCCTGCGACTTTTCTGGTGCTGGATATGCGCAATCCGCAGCGTGATGTGCGCTTGCTGAAATTTAAGGCGGAGCTGATTGATAAAAAGACAGGTAAGGTTATGCCCGGTCTTTGTACCGCCGGCAAAAACAATGAGGATTCCGAGCATGGCTGGGCCGGTGATACCGGCAGCGTCAACGAAACTACGGCGCTGATTTCGCTGGACGGCAAGAAAACCCAGGCCTTTATCATTCCGTTATACGTAGATTATTTTACAGTGTTGGAGGGTGATTACAGCCTGCGTGTGACCGTAAGCGGCAACGGGCAGGAGAAGGTGCAGGAAGTACCGCTGACAATCGCCAAAAAGCATAATCTGGGGTTGCTGGCAGTAGGTTTTTCCTTTATCTGCCTGCTGGCTGTGCTAGCCTTTAGCTACAAGCTGAAGGGCTGCATTTACCGCATCGGTGCGCGTGGTGCTATTACTGTGGCACTCTTTGCGGCGCTGGCCTTTGGCGGTATCACACTGCCGACAACGCTTATCGGTGATTTGCTGCATGTATTCTTAGGTCCTTTCTCCGGCTTGGTGACAGGAATTCTGAGCGGCATGCTGCTGTATTTGCTGGTGGTGGCGCTGCTGGTGCTCTTCCGCGCGCCGGGCGTACTGACGCTGATGTATTTTGTCAAATATATGCTTGCCGGTCTGATGTTCGGACATTTTACGCCTCTCGGACTGCTTAGCATGTGTGTCAATGTAGCGATTCTGGAAGCGCTGCTGTATCTTTCCGGCTTCTACCGCAGGCAGGAGCTTGGCAAGGGATATATGCTGTTCATCTGCCTGCTGATGGGCGTGGGTGACGCGCTTGTAACCTTCGTCAACATGGAGCAGATGATGTTCTTCTACCGGCTGTATTACGCAGATTGGTATTTGGCGCTGTACATGCTGGTCAATGGTTTGCTGTACAGCAGCATCGGCGCGTGGCTGGGTGCTAAGACGGGCAGCAAGCTGCAGCAGGTTATGGGGGAATAGAGATGCTGAAAATAGACAATTTATCTTATCGCTATCCCTCAAGGAAGCAGTTTACCTTAAAGAATATCAACCTGACGCTGGCAGACGGTGAAATGCTGCTTTTGGCAGGTCGCAGCGGCTGTGGCAAGTCGACGCTGATTAAGGCTGTCAGCGGCCTGTTGGGCAGTGAGGAGCGCGGCGAGCTGCAGGGAGCAATTTATCTGCAGGGTGAGGATATCAGCAAATGGCCGCCGGAAAAAACAGGCCAGTTGGTTGGTACTGTGTACCAGTCGCCTGATGACCAGCTATTTGCGATGACGGTGGCGGATGAAGTGGGCTTTGCACTGGAGAACCAGGGCGAGGAGCCGGAGATTATTGCGCGCAAGGTGAGCGAAACCTTGCAGATGGTAGGCTTGGGCGGCTTTGAGGATTACAGTATCCACAAGCTGAGCGGCGGCCAGAGGCAGCGCTTGGCGTTGGCTTCAATTCTTGTTACCAGGCCGGGACTTTTGATTTTAGACGAGCCTGTCAGCCAGATGAATCCGCAGGGCGTGCAGAGCTTTATGCAGCTTTTGGTGCGCCTCAACCGCGAGGCAGGCATTGCTATTTTGATGATTGAGCATCGTGTAAACGAGCTTTGCAAATATTTTTCACGTCTGGCAGTAATGCAGGACGGACGTATTGTTTATGACGGTCTTGTTAAAGATGCCTGGCAGGCGATGACAGGACGCACGGATTTAGGTTTGCGTGAACCGCAGACAGTAAAGCTGTGCCGCGCACTGCAGCTTTCGGAGCTGACAACAGATCAGGGAAAAATAGTGCAGATGCTGCGCAGCGAATGCGAGCCTGCCGCTGCTGCTGCGCAGGCACAGCCTGCAGGGCAGCAGCAGCCTCTTCTCGAAGCGCGCGATTTGTATTACACCTATCCCGGCAGTAAGGAGCCGACGCTGAAGAATCTGCAGTTTACGCTTTATCAGGGGCAGATTACCGCAATCATGGGCTTTAACGGCGCCGGTAAAAGCACGCTGATGAACCTTTTGGGAGGCCTGACGCAGACGCAGCAGGGAAGTTTGCTGCTGGCAGGACAGCCCGTAGGCAAGCAGCTAGGCAAAATCGGCTATCTGCGGCAGGAGCCTGACCTGATGCTGCTGGCGGATACGGTGCGCGAGGAGCTGTGCTGGAAGAACAACACGATTACGCAGCAGGAGCTACAGCTGCTTCTGAAGCATATGAATCTGGAGGAATATGCCGATGATTTTCCGTTGGCATTGAGCAAGGGACAGCGCCTGCGCGTTGTTTTGGGCGCTATGCTGGCGAAGAAGCCGGCACTGCTGCTTTTGGACGAGCCTACGACAGGACAGGATGAACAGAGTCTGGCGGAAATCCGCCGTCTGCTTTTGGCTTATAAGGAGCAGGGGGGCAGTATTTTCATCTGTACGCATGATATGGAGCTGGCGGCACAGGTGGCCGACCGTGTAATTGTTTTGTGTGCGGGGAAGATTATTGCCGACGGCACGACAGAAGAGGTTTTGAGCAATAAGGAGCTGGTGGAGGCCGGCGGTCTGACACCGTCAGCGCTGCTGCCGGTGTGCGAGCAGGCGGGGCTTCCTCCCTGCATCACGGTAGAGGGGGTGAAGCGTTATGTCCGTAAGACAGCTGTGGGAAGGCACTGATGCAGCAGGTTGGGTACAGAAGCTCAACGGGCGTACTAAGCTGCTGTTCCTCTTCCTATTTGCTATTCTGATGATTACCGTGGATAATCCGCGGACACTATTTATTTTATTTACGTTTACCTTAATACTGCATCTGGCAGCAAAAACTTCTATCTACAAATGGAAGGTGATGGCGATTCTGTTGCTCTTGGGCCTGTGGGGTTCCATGTTCAGCCAGGCGCTGTTTTTTGCGCAGACACCGCGCACACCGCTTTTCGTGCTGATTGCTCCGGAGGCAGGCTTCATCGGCCAGCTTACGGGCGGACTTTTCATCTATCGCGAGGGCATTCTGTACGGTGCGGTTCAAGGCTTGCGCAGTGCCAGCATGCTGGCGCTGGGACTTTTGGTCTGTTGGACGAGTGATCCGCGACAGCTTCTGCAGTCATTGCTGGCTTGGAGACTGCCGCCGCAGCTGGCGTTCATGCTGGTGACGGCAATTCGCTTTTTGCCAGTACTGGCAGCCGAAACAGGCGAGGTTATCACAGCACTGCAGCTGCGCAGTGACAGCCAGAGCAGACGCACTGCTGTTCTGCGTCACTTGCCGTATATTGCCAAGCCACTTTTGGCGCGCTGCCTGAGGCGTGCGCAGACGCTGGCGCTTTCGGTTGTGAGCCGCGGCTTTTTCGCAGGCGGCGCTGCAAAGCGACGCCAACAGTGGGATGCACGCGAAAAGGCAAGCTGCCTGCTGCTGTTTGCAGTAGTGGTAGCAGTTGTTGGCAGTAAAATTATTTACCTGCTGTCGGAGCAGGGCTTCTACTTTGGCGTATTCCGCCAAATCTATGATTGGACGGTGCTGTATCTATGAATAAGCTTAAAGGCTGGCTGGCACTTGTGCTGCTGCTGCTTTCCTGGTGCGCACTGTACTGGATTACCGGCAGCAGAACGCCATGGAACCAGTTTCATGTTAATAACGACGGCTCTGGCGTGAGCGTCTATCTGGGTGATATCCCGACGCAAAATTATGATCGTATGGGCTTTACGAAGGCGGTGGTGCGCTACGCCGCTGAGGAAGAAGGCTGGATTGTCGGAACGGAGCGTGGCGAGCTCTTCCTCTTCGACAACGAGGGACGCCAGAAATGGAAGCGTTCCCTGGGCGTCGGCAAGCTGATTGCACTGTGCCTTACGCCTGACGGCAAGCTGGCGATAGTAGGCGAGCAGAGCGCGGAGGGCAGGCTTTACGCCGTTGATGTGCACACAGGCGATATCCGTTGGCAGTATAAGAGTGCTGATTTCGTCGGCTCTGATGCTTCGCAGCGCTCCTATCCTTCAGTGGTGCATATTGCAGTCGACAAGGAAAACAATGTCTATGCCAATGCCTACCGTTTTTTGATGCGCAAGGACGGCAGCAGAGGCTATAATGCCAAGATGCTGGCGGTTAACGAGGAGGGCAGGCTGCTGTGGCAGTTTCCCAAGAACGAGGTTATCGACAGCTGGATAAACTGGTGCGATGTCAATGATAACAACGGCAGAGCTGTTTTTTCTACATCCGCCTACGATTACCGCGAGGATATGAAGTATAAGGATACGATGTATTTCCTCGATAAAATAACTGGCGAGCTGCTCAATTCGACGCATGTGCCGCCGATTCCGCCCTTTGATAACACAGTTATGCGCGGCAGCCCCAACTACAGCGCGGACGGCAAATATCTGGCAGCAGGAGCCAGTGACGGACGCGGAATTTTGTTTGATGAGGCAGGCAAAATCCTGTGGACGCGTTCTGTTTCTAAGCCGCAGCAGGTGGATGGTGCATATGTCAATGCCAGCGGACGTGACGGTTTTGTAACACCCTACGGCGTACTCTTTACCACGATTAACACCTTTAACCGTGAAAATTGGCAGCTGCCGACGCCGGTAGAGCACCCGAGCAATAACAGTATTTTTGTATTCAATACAGATGGTACCTTCCGCTATCAGTATATGGCAGACGGTACGATGGAGGAAATAGCCTTCGCCGGCAGGCTGGCGGCCTGCGCAGTGGGGCGCAACGTGCGCACACACAATTACAAGGCGCATGGAGCACTGGTGCTGGACCTGGAAACAGGCAAAAGGTACAGCTATTTCCCGACCGAAGGACCTTGCCAGGCAATTGGCATCTCGCCGGATGGCAAGTGGTTAGCAGGCGTGGAAGCGCCGGCACTGACTCCCGATGGCAAGATTATCGGTGCTTACCGTTTACATATCTGGAAAAATAACGCAGGAGGAGCAAAGTAAATGCTAGAAAAAATAATTCATTATTATAAGCCCTATAAGATGATTTTGCTTTTGGTGCTGATGGGCTCATGCTTCTCGGCCTTAATGGAGCTGCTGTTCCCTTATATCGTAAGGCAGATGCTTAATGTTCAGATTCCTCAAAAGAATATTGACGAGCTGCTTTACTGGGCTGGGATACTTTTAGCCTTATATGTTGTAAACTTCGGTCTGCTTTTTTCTATCAACTATTATGGTCATGTGATGAGTTCCGGCATTGAGAACGATATGCGTCGCGATTTGTTCGGACATATGGAAAAAATGTCCTTCCGCTTTTTTGATAATGCCCGTACAGGACAGCTGCTGTCGCGCATTACAAGCGATATCGTGGAAATCAGCGAGCTGACATTTAAAGGACCTAATGACCTTCTTGTCTGCACTATCAGTATGCTGGGTACTATTTTCATGATGCTGTATCTAAATCCGTATCTTGGCTCTATTATCGGTGCTATGCTGATTATTAAGGCGGTGCATTCTGTTTTCGTCAACCGCAAAATGAAGAGTGCCTTCCGCCGCAGTCGTGCAAAATCCGGTGAGGTTTCCGCGCAGGCAGAGGAGGCGCTGAGCGGTATCCGCCTGGTAAAGGCCTTTGCTAATGAACAGCTGGAGCTGGAGCGCTTTATGCGCAAGAGTAATGAGCTTTTGCGTGTGCGTACCGAATCATTTGCGATACTTTCATATTTTTCGGGAACTATTACCTTTTTTACCAACGCAACCAATTTGGTAGTTTTGGTTTGCGGTGGTATGATGGTTGCCAATGACCAACTGGCGCTCAGCGATTTTGTTGCCTTCTTCCTTTATGTTAATATCTTTATGAAGCCTGTTTTCCGTCTGCTGATGTTTACGGAAATGTACCAGCGTGGTATGGCCGGTTACAACCGCTTCAATGAGATGATGCAGCATGAGGTGGAGATTGACGATGTGCCTGATGCGATTGCTGCAGGTAATATTAAGGGCCGCATTACCTTTGAGGATGTAACCTTTGGCTATCTTGAGGATAAGCCGGTACTGAAGCATTTTGACCTGGACATCGCTCCCGGTGAAAAGGTGGCTTTTGTGGGTGCTACGGGTGCAGGCAAGACAACGCTGGCAAGCCTGCTGCTGCGCTTTTACGAACCGACGCAGGGCAGAGTACTGCTTGACGGCGTGGATATCAGAAAGTATAAACAGAGCTACTTGCGCAACCATGTAGGCTTGGTGCAGCAGGATGTTTTCCTCTTCAGCGATTCGGTAAACTTTAATATTGCTTACGGCAAGATTAAGGCAAGCGAGCAGGAGATTGAGCAGGCTGCCAAGCTGGCGGCTGCTGATGACTTTATCAGCGCGCTGCCTGAGGGTTACGAAACCAAGGTGGGCGAGCGAGGCGTGAAGCTGAGCGGCGGCCAGAAGCAGCGTATTGCGATTGCCCGTGCCTTCCTGAAGAATCCGCCGGTGATGGTTTTTGACGAAGCGACGAGTGCGCTGGATACCAAAACGGAAAAGCAGATTCAGAAGTCACTGGATAAGCTGGCTGAAAGCCGCACGACGCTGATTATCGCACATCGTCTGTCTACGATTATCAACGCTGACAGAATCGTGGTGCTGCATAACGGCGAAATTGCGGAAATCGGCACACACAAGGAGCTGATGGCTTTGGGTGGTATTTATAAGCATCTGTATGAGTTGGATGAACAGGATTAAGCTTAAAAATTAAATTTAAGCAGACGGAGCAGTTAAATTGCCTTTCGGGCAGATAATTGCTCCGTTTTTTATGCTATGTATACACTTGCGGAGCTTTGCGCTTATTGACATTCACAGGCAAAAATTATATAATTTTTTTATATGCAATCTTTGTTTACTGCGGCATTTCCGCAGTAATGCAGTATTATTTTTCGAAGGAGCGAATGAACTACTATGAAATACATGACTGGTAACGAAATCCGCGAAAAGTTTTTGAAATTTTTCCAAGATAGAGGCCATCTTATGCTTCCGAGTGCTTCCCTGATTCCTCAGGATGACCCGACTCTGCTGATTATCGGTGCTGGTATGGCACCGTTCAAGCCGTTTTTCACCGGCAAAATGAAACCGCCTGCTACCCGCATCACCACCTGCCAAAAATGCGTGCGTACCGGTGATATTGAAAACGTTGGCCGCACTGCGCGTCACCATACCTATTTTGAAATGCTGGGCAACTTCTCCTTTGGTGATTACTTTAAAAAAGAGGTTATCCCCTGGAGCTGGGAGTTCCTGACCAAGGAGCTTGGCCTGCCTGCTGATAAGCTGTACATCACCATCCACACTGAGGATGATGAAGCTTTTGATATCTGGCACAATGTTGTAGGTGTTCCTGAAGACCACATTGTACGCCTGGCAGATAACTGGTGGGAAATCGGAAGCGGTCCGTGCGGCCCTGACTCCGAAATCCACATCGACCTAGGTCCTGAACGCGGCTGCGGCAAACCGACCTGCGGCCCCGGCTGTGACTGCGACCGTTTCCTGGAAATCTGGAACCTGGTATTCACCCAGTTCAACCAGATGCCTGATGGCACCTATCCGCCGCTGAAAAACAAGAACATTGATACCGGCGCTGGTCTGGAGCGTCTGGCAAGTGTTGTTCAAGGCAAGCCGTCCAACTTTGAAACTGACCTGATTTTCCCGATTATTGAATATGCAGCTAAAATTGCCAATGTTGAATATGGCAAGGACAAGGCTACCGACGTTTCCCTGAAGGTTATCGCTGACCATGTACGCAGCATGACATTTATGATTGGCGACGGCATTCTGCCATCCAACGAAGGCCGTGGCTATGTACTACGTCGCATCCTGCGCCGTGCTATCCGTCACGCTCGTCTGCTGGGCATCAACGAGATGTTCCTGACCGGTGCTGTTGACGTTGTTATCGGCATGTTCGGCCATGCTTACCCCAACCTGGTAGAGAAGGCTGACTTCATCAAAAAGGTTGTGGAAATGGAAGAAACCAGCTTCCTGCGCACTCTGAAGCAGGGCTGCGAGCTGCTGAACGAGGAGATTGAAAAGCTGAAGGCTGCTAACAAGACCGTTCTCGACGGTGCAACTGCCTTCAAGCTGAACGATACCTTTGGCTTCCCTTGGGAACTCACTGAAGAAATTCTGGAAGAAGCAGGCATGACTATGGATAAAGAAGGCTTCGACGCTGCGCTGGAGGTTCAGCGTAAAATGGCGCGTGAAGCACGCAACGATAAAGAGGGCCGTCCGGTTGTTTATAACACCAGCGGCATCAATGTTGCTGAGCTGAAGGTTGACGAAGCTGCAACCGAAGCTAAGATTGTAAAAATGTATCCTGCGCATGACGCACAGCCGATGGAAAACGCTGCTGACGGAACTGATGTTGCTGTTATCTGCGACGTTACCGCTTTCCATGCTGAGGGCGGCGGCCAACTGGGCGATATCGGTACTATTACCGCTCCTACCGGCGTTATCGCTGTAAATGTTACCAAAAAGCTGCCTGACGGCGCTGTTATTATGATCGGTTCCGTAACCGAAGGCACTGTTGCTGTAGGCGACGCTGTTTCCTTTGCTGTTGACAAGGCACGCAAGATGGATATCGCTCGTAACCATACCGCAACCCATCTGCTGCACGCTGCTTTGAAGCAGGTGCTGGGTGCTCATGTTAACCAGGCTGGCAGCTATGTAGGTCCGGATCGTCTGCGTTTTGACTTCTCCCACTTCTCTCAGGTTACCGCTGAGGAGCTGAAGAAAGTAGAGGCTATTGTCAACGAGCAGGTGCTGGCCGGCAAGGCTGTTAATATTGAAGAGCTGCCGATTGAGGAAGCTAAGAAGAAGGGTGCTACTGCTCTCTTCGGTGAAAAATACGGCAATATTGTTCGCGTTGTTACCGTTCCGGACTTCTCTATGGAGTTCTGCGGCGGTAGCCATGTAAGCAATACCGCACAAATCGGTATGTTCAAAATCGTGAGCGAAGGCTCTAGCGGTGCAGGCGTGCGCCGTATTGAGGCTGTTACCGGTCATGGTGCTGTGGCTCATGTGAATGCTACCGAGGAAATGGTAAACGGTCTGGCTGCTGAGCTGAAATGCCGCTCCTGCGACGTTCCGACTCGTCTGGAGGCTCTGCAATGCGAGCTGAAGGCAGCACAGAAGAAGGCTGAAGAGCTGGCTGCAGAAATCGCTAAGGCTCAGGTAAGCAATGTTGCTGACCAGATTAAGGATGCTAACGGCGTTCCTGTTCTGGTGCAGAAAGTTAATGCTGACAGCGTTGACGCTCTGCGTAATCTGGGCGACCAGATGCGCGATAAGGTTGGCGGCGTTGTTGTGTTGGCTGCTGTTATGGGCGAGAAGGTAAGCATTCTGACCATGGCTACTAAAGATGCTGTTGCTAAGGGCGTTCATGCGGGCAACATTGTTAAGGCTGTTGCTAAGCTGTGCGGCGGTGGCGGCGGCGGTCGTCCTGATATGGCACAGGCTGGTGCTAAGGACGTTGCTAAGGTTGATGAGGCTCTGGCTGCTGCATTTGATATCGTTGCTGCTATGGTGAAATAATTACTTCGTTTAGCAGACGTTGAATTAAATATTACCTAAAAATAAAACTGACGAGGCAAATTTTGCTTCGTCAGTTTTTGTATCTCTGTAATAGTGCTTTCAGCCGGTTTGATTGAAGTTGTAAAGATCGCTTGCCGAGGAGCATTTTTTTTGTTAAGCGTTATTGAAACACTGCTGAATTTTTCACTATGTATTTTTTGACAAAGAGTCCGAATCGTGATAAATTCATATTAGCAGGAGTTTTTATTTTGAGCGGAGGCTATGTCTCCCTATGTGTATATGTTATGAAGGAGGTTTTTCTTATGGCAGAAGATTTTGTTGGTGTAAGCGGTTCTCTTAATGAAAGTTTTGTCGGGGCAGCCAATGATAAGCTGTTCGAGGTTCCTTTTGAAGCGCTGGAAGTGCGCATGGCTAAGGAAAAGCCGCAGGTTATGCCGGGGCTGACGGCTTTGAAGAAGGCGATGTCTGAGCCTGCGTTTGCGCGTCTTATTAGCCCGCTGCTGAATATTAACCTGGGCGAGGATGCGTTGCTGCTGGTTGCCGGTGACGAAAGAGTACGCACGGAGCTGATCGGTAAGTATCTGCCGGTGCTGAAGGCGGCGTTTAATGTCAGCAATGTGCGTGTTGTCGGTGGCGCGCGTAATGGGCTGGATGCTTATTGAGGGTGTTGGGGTGGATGCCCGTGCCTTTGTAGTGTGAATTAATAAAGAACGTCGTGAGGCTATGGGCTTGATGTGTGCCCCCGATACCAGATGCATGGTATTGGGGGTATTTTTTGTTATGCAGCCAGCAGTATAAAAAAGGCGTGTAGAATTATATCGACAGAGGAAATGGTCGCAGGCGCTAAAAGATGTTATAATATAGGAAGAAGCAAAGAAAGGGGAATTCTTATGCAACAGACAAGACTGCCGCTTCCTGTCGGCACTACTGACTTCAAAAGAATCTGCCGGGAAAATTATTATGTCGACAAGACGTTGCTTATAAAGGACCTGCTTGATGAAAAGGTGAGCAACATTCTTTTTACGCGTCCGAGGCGTTTTGGCAAGACCTTGAACATGGATATGCTCCGTACTTTCTTTGAGAAAACAGACGCAGATACCAGCAGATATTTCAAGGATAAAGCAATCTGGCAGCAGGGCGAAAGCTATAGGCAGCAGCAAGGGCAATATCCTGTTATCTTTTTGTCGCTGAAGGATATAAAGGCGCAGGATTGGGAAACAGCATATGAACTGTTGAAAATGATTATCAGCTCCGAGTATTCAAGACACATGGAATTGCAGCCTGGTAATGAGATATCTCAACAAGACAAGGATTTTTACGAAAAAATAGTCAATAAAAATGCTAATAAAGCAGATTATATGCTCAGCCTGCAGATTCTCAGCAGAATGCTTTATCAGCATTACAAAAAGGCTCCTGTGATAATCATTGACGAGTACGATACTCCTATCCAGGAAGGCTTCGTCAATAATTACTATAATGAAGCTATTGAGTTTATCAGAAATTTCTTTTCGGCTGCCTTGAAGGATAATCCCTATATAACTATGAGCATTATGACGGGTATCTTGCGTGTCGCTAAAGAAAGTATCTTCAGCGGGTTGAATAATATCCGCGTTGATTCTGTACTTGATGATACTTTTAGTGGTTATTTTGGCTTCACTGAGGGTGAGGTCAAGCTTATAACGCAGTATTATAATGTAACTGAAAAGCTGGCAGAAATCAAAAGCTGGTATGATGGCTATAGGTTCGGCAGCACTGAAATCTATAATCCGTGGTCGGTGATTAATTATATAACAAGCAGCTGTAAGGCTATCCCGTATTGGAGCCAGACTTCGGAGAATACTATTATTCATGAAATACTGAAGAAGTACAATGAAGCAACTTACAGGAATCTTCATGAATTGCTTAAAGAAAACGGGCAGGTAAGCTCTGTAATCAAAACGAATATTATTTATCCTGAGCTTAAGGGGCCTCAGACAGATATTCTTGGTTTTCTTCTGATGACCGGTTACCTGAAGGCAACTGATATGACACTTAACGAAGACGGAGAGCATTTATGTCGGCTTAATATTCCTAATAAGGAGATACGCACAATCTATCGTAAGGAAATTATTAGTTTGCTGATAGCGGAAGTCGGTGATATGACGGTAACGGATTTAAGAGACGCTTTATTAAATAAGGATAGTGCTGTCATCAAAGAGACGCTGGGAAGATTTATGATGCAGACAATCAGCTATTATGACGGGCTTAGGGAAAGCTATTATCATGGTCTGATGCTGGGACTTATAACTATATTTGAATATACTCACTTTATCCGCTCCAATAGAGAAAGTGGAACTGGCAGATATGATATTCAGCTTATTCCTAAAAACGCAGGTATGCCAGGGATTATTATTGAAATAAAAGCAGGTGAAGCAAAGGACGATGATTGTGCTTTGAGCAAGCTGGCGCAGGTTGCGTTCGACCAGATTGAAGAAAAGAAGTATGATACTGAGTTGCGTTCATTGGGCGTAAGTGTTATACACAAATACGGTATTGCGTTTGCCAATAAGAGGGTTGAGTTGAAGACGAATTAGATATTGTTTTTTACAGCAAAAAAAGCCGCCTGCAAAGGCGGCTTTTGGTATGTAGGCTTGCTAAGTTGTTCCAAGCACTCAGCTGCTATGCATGCACCCCCCCTTTAGTCGCTATCGCGACAGTTCCCCCGAGGGGGAACCAAGAATGTGCTAATGAAGTTTATCGAAAAGCTATTAGTCTTGCCTGCCCCTTGGGGAAGGTGCCGAACGTAGTGAGGCGGAAGGGGGCTGTGAACCGCGAGAAACTTTCAGCATTATCTTACAAAAATCTAACCTGTATTTTAGAATATTTTTAACTTAATCCGCTATATTATATATGTATACTGCTGGTACTGAATGCATTAAATAAAAAAGATATCGTGTTAAGTTTACTTTAAGAAATACAAGGCGCAATAGTGCGTTGTGTGATGTATACAGAAAAAAATCTTATTTGGACTGATTGACTATAAATCTTCAAAGTAGTACAAGATTCTTAAATATAACTGAGTTTGATTCTTCTTATTTTTGTACATTAGTATTACGAAAAATAAAATCAGGCTCTAGTATAAACAAAGGTAAGATTTCTCTTGATTGATATTCACTCTCATATCATTTCCGGAATAGATGACGGCAGCAAGGACGAGGCAATGAGCCTGAAAATGTTGCAGAAGGCTGTGGCTTCCGGTACGACTTCCATTTTTGCAACGTCGCATTTGCTACAGGCTGCACACAATCCTGCATGGCAGGATTTTTTAGTTGGTGCAGAAAGGCTGCGCCAGCTGGCGGGTGAGCACAACTTACCGCTGGCGATTTATTCCGGCTGTGAAGTGTTTATGGATTGGGATTTGCTGGACATCATTGCTGAGAATGGCAGCTTTTGCCTGAACGGTGAAAATTTTGCTGCAGCGAGGACCAGTTATCTCCTGGTGGAGTTACCTATGTATTTCATACCGAATTATGCTGATGATTTTTGGTATGAGCTGCGGTTGAAGGGGGTTGTGCCGATTTTAGCACATCCGGAGCGTTATACTGAATTAATGGCGAAGCCGGACCTGCTGTTGCGTTGGCGACGTGAGGGCTTGCTGCTGCAATGCAATATTGGCAGCTTTGCAGGGAGCTTTGGCGCGCAGGCCGAGCAGGCAGCGAAGCTGCTTTTGACGAGCGGTTTGGTTGATTTTGTGGGCAGTGATGCGCACAGTGACAGTGGGCGCGATACGGATATGCGCGCCGGTGCTGCTGTAATTAGGGAGCTTGCCGGTGAGGCTGTGCTGCAGCAGCTGACGCAGATTAATCCGCAGAGGATTATTGATGGCACTCCTCTGAAGGTTAAGGCACCGCAGCAGTTAATTGCAAAGGAAAAGAAATCTAAGTGGTGGAACAGGTTATTTAAATAATAAATATACCGTTTTTTTTGTTTAAAATTTTTTATTAAGGAGTATAAAATGAAAAAGTCATTAGTAGTATTGGCATTGGCGCTGGCTTTAGGGACAGGCAGCGCTGCACAGGCGCAGGTGCAGGATTATGTGATGTGTCCGGGCGATGTGCTGCAGGTTGTGGTATATGGTCATGAGGATTTGAGCACACTGGCGGGTAATACGCAGAATTCGCCGTATGTGGTGCGCCCCGACGGCAAGGTGTCCTTCCCGCTGATTGGCGATGTGGATGTTACGGGCAAGACGGTGATGCAGTTCCGTGAGGAGCTGGTGAGCCGCTTCGGTTATTACCTGGTGAAGCCGCAAATCAGTGTGAATGTGGTGAAGCTGGGTACTACGCGTGTGTATGTGCTGGGCGAGGTTAAGCGCCCCGGCCTGTTTGAGCTGGAAAAGAGCCACCGTGTGCTGGATGCACTGGCTAAGGCGGAGGGCTTTACCGAAAAATCTGCCAAGAGGAATATCTTTTTGGTGCGTGCCGGTTCTACCGAGGTGCAGCAGCTGAACATCAACAATTATCTGAGAAAGGCTGACCAGAGCGCGAACCTGGAGCTGCATGAGGGCGACTGCCTGTATCTGACCAGCAACCATAAGGTTATCTTCAGCAAGGATATTATGCCGTTCCTGACCGGTGCATATTACATCAACGAAATTAAAAACGATGATTGAGGAGAATAGATGTGAGTAAGGATTTACATAATGACGAAGAGATTACTATAGACCTGCTGGAAATAGCCAATATTTTGAAGCGCAATGCAGGCAATATCGCCCGCGTTACCGGTATTTTTGTGGTGGCAGCAGGCGTATACCTGGCTACAGCAACGCCGGTATACGAATCGCAGGCTTTGCTGCGTGTTAAGCAGCCTAAGGGCATTGGCACCAGCCTTTTGGAATCCATGCCTATGGGCAATGCAATGGCCAACACCCAGCTGATGAACACCTATGCGGAGATTTTGAAGAGCCGCAGTGTTGTGGTGCCCGTAATCCAAAAGACGGAGCAGCCTAATAAGGAAGGCAAGTATCCTGCTTATGATGCTTATGTGAAGGGACGTATTACTACCGCGCCCTTTAAGGATACCGAAATCATGCAGCTGACGGTGCGTGCAAATACGCCAGAAAAGGCCCAGGAGGCTAATAAGCTGATTGTGGACGGCTTTTTGAAGCGTTTGACGGATCTTTCGCGTGACCAGCAGAAGGCTACCCGCGGCTTTTTGGAGGAGCGTGCTGTGGCTGCCAAAAATGAGCTGCAGACTGCGGAAGATAAGCTGACAGATTATAAGAAGAAAAATAATATTATTGCTCCCGATGATGCTGTGAAGCTGGCGAGCGAAAAGATGAGCATGGTAGATAAGCTGAGCGCGGAAAACAAGGTGGCGCTGGCTACTGCCAATGCGCGCCTGGCAGCGGCTAACGGCCAGCTGCAGGGCGAGGCTGTTTCCATTGCGGATAACAAAACGATTCAATCCTATAATGCGAAGCTGGCAGAGCTGGAGGGCGAGCGCATCAGCTATATGGATAAATATACTGAAAACCACCCGAAGGTGCAGCAGGTGAATCAGGAGATTGCCGGCCTGAAGGCTAAAATCCAGAACGAGATTAACAAGGTCGCCGCTTTGCAGGCTCCAAGTGATAACCCGGTGCACCAGCAGCTGCTGGCCAGCAAGTTCAGCAGCGAGGCTGAGGCGAGCGTGGCACAAAGCAACCTGGCCAAGCTGGCGCAAATTGACGGCGAAAACAAGAACGGCTTAAAGGAGCTTTCCGATAAGGAGCAGCAGTTTGTCGGCCTGCTGCGTGATGTGACGGTGGCTAACGAGATTTACGTTATGCTGGCCAAACGCCTGGAGGAGGCCAAGGTTGCGGAAGCAAGCGTTGCTACCGAGGTGCAGGTGGTGGACAGCGGCACGCTGCCGGAAGCCCCTGTGAAGCCGCGTAAGGCGATGACACTGCTTTTGGCAGCACTGCTGGGCATTTTGGCAAGCAGTGGCTTTGTAGTGGTGCGCGAGCTGCTCAACAGAACAATCAAGACTGCCGATGATGTGGCACAATATCTGGATTTGCCGCTTTTGGGCAGTGTTCCTGATTTGGAGGATTTGCAGAAGAATATGCAGGAGAAGGATAAAAAACCTGGCCTGGCTGTGAGAATGTGGAGGAAAATATGGAAGGCATAAACCTGATTGCACATAATGATTTGAAGAACCCGGCGACGGAGGCATACCGTGTTATCCGCACCAGCATCCAGTTTGCGCAGGCCGGTAAGGAGCTGAAGACGCTGGCTGTTACCAGCTGCATGCCTAACGAGGGCAAGAGCATGACTGCTGCCAATTTGGCGGTGGTGCTGACGCAGGCAGGCAAGAGCGTGCTGCTTTTGGATTGCGATATGCGTAACCCGACTGTGCACAAGAATTTTGGCCTTTCCAATAAGCTGGGGCTTTCCAGCTGCATCAGCATGGGCACACCGCTGAGCGCTGCAGTGCAGGCTACGAAGGTGGACAACCTGTATGCGGTGACAAGCGGCGTGATTCCGCCGAACCCGAGCGAGCTGCTGGGCAGCGAGCGCATGCGGGAGCTGCTGCAGGAGGCCAGAGAGATTTATGATTATGTGCTGATTGACCTGCCGCCGGTGCTGCCGGTTGCGGATGCACTGGTTTTGGGTGCTGTGGTTGACGGCGTGGTGCTGGTTATCGACAGCGGCGAGGTGAAGGTTGACCTGGCGCGCGATGTGAAGAAGCAGCTGCAGCATGCCGGGGCGAATATCCTGGGCGTTGTGCTGAACAAGGTGCGCAGTGAGCACCGTGGCTATGGTTATGGCTATGGCTATTACTATTACTACGGAAGCAAGGAAACTTCCAACGGGGAGGGAAAGTAAGCTAAACAGCTGAGCTGACTGATTTAAGTTGTTATGTTAATTGATGTGTTTTAAAGAAAGTGTTCGTGATGGATTCGTATGAGTATTAATGAAGTTAGCAAAAAATTAAATATAAGATGGCTGCTGATGGCTTACGACATCGCAATTTTCCTGCTGGTTGTGTTTTTTATGGTCAGCGCTTACGGAATTCATTCAGAAGATATAACGGAGTTTGTGGAGACTGTTATTGCCACGCTTGCTTGTCTGCTGTTTTGCCGCATTATGGGTAATGTTTACCATATGGTAATCCGTTATGGCGGCGTAGGCGTGTATATGCGCCTTTTTGCGACAGATTTGACAGCGCTGCTGTTTTACTTCCCACTGAAGTATGTTTTTGGCCTGCGCAATGTTGAAAGCAAGACCTGGCTGATTGTTATTATGCTGAACTTGCTGTGTGCTGTGGGCATCCGCCTGATGTACCGCTATTGCTACCGCTACGGCGTACGCAGGGATAAGAAGGGTGAGTTCCTGCGCTGGCTTTTGGTGCTGTGTGCCGGTGAAACTGTTATCAAGGAGCGCCGCAATGAAAATAAGCGTATCCGTGTGGCGGTGCTGGGTGCAGGGCGTTTGGGCGCTGTGTTGGCTGATGAGCTGTTGAGCAATGACAGTGCTGCCTATGTGCCGGTTTGCTTTATCGACCAGGATCCAAACAAGGCAGGACGCGAGATTATGGGCTTGCCGATTTTGGCTGAAGGCGAAGATACCCTGGATGACCTTAAGGAGATGGGCGTGCAGGAGATTGTTTTTGCTATTACCAATATCGTGAATACGAATAAGGAGATGCTGTTCAACTTCTATCGTAAGGCAGGCTACAAGGTTAAGGTTTATGACTTTTCCGTGGCGGACGTTGCCAAGAGAGGCAAGCGTATGCTGCGTGAGTTTGATATTGATGAATTGCTGTTCCGCCAGCCTATTGTAGTAAACAATGAGTTTGTTGCTGATTATTATAAGGGCAAGGTTATTCTTGTTACCGGCGGCGGTGGCAGTATCGGCAGCGAGCTGTGCCGTCAGCTGGCGAAGATGCAGCCTAAGCAGATTGTGGCGCTGGATATTTATGAGAATGGCGTTTATGACCTGCAGCAGGAGCTGCGCTTGCGTTATGGCGATGAACTGGATTTTAAGGCAGAAATTGCCAATATCTGCTGCGAGCGTTCCATGCGCAGGATTATGGAGGAATACCATCCGCAGATTGTGGTGCATGCTGCAGCACATAAGCATGTGCCTTTGATGGAAAAGAACTGCATTGAGGCGGTGGAAAACAATGTTTTTGGTACGCTGAATGTGATTAAGCTGTGCGAGGAGTATGGTGCGCAGCGCTTTATGATGGTTTCTACAGATAAGGCGGTCAACCCCACGAATATTATGTGCGCGACAAAGCGTATGTGTGAGATTATCGCAAGGGCGCACAGTGCATCCGGCAGCAGTGTTGTGTTCAGTGATACGCGCTTTGGCAATGTGCTGGGCAGCGCAGGCAGTGTTATACCGCTGTTTAAACGCCAGATAGCCAACGGCGGACCGATTACGCTGACGGATAAGCGCATTATCCGCTATTTTATGACGATTCCGGAGGCCAGCCAGCTGGTGCTGCACAGCGGTGCCATCGCCAAGAACGGCGAGCTGTTTGTACTGGATATGGGCCAGCCGATTAAGATTTATGATCTGGCGGTGAATATGATTAAGCTTAGCGGGCTGGAGCCGTTCCGCGATATTGATATTATCGAGACAGGCTTGCGCCCCGGTGAAAAGCTTTATGAGGAGCTGCTGGTGAAGAGCGAAACGCTGCGCAAGACGGATAATGATTTAATCTTTATCGAGAAGGACGAGCCGATCAGCATGGAGGATTTGCAGGAGCGCTTAGAAATTTTGCGTGAGGCTATCCGTTCTAATGATGATGAGACGGTGCGTGCTGCAATGCGCAGGGTTGTGCCGACGTACAAAACGCCGGAAGAGGTTAACTGCAAGGCTGCGCAGGCAGTAGAGATGCAGAATGCGAAGGTTGTAGTTAAATAAAATTTAGATATATTTTTGAAAGAAGGCAATGTAAAAATGAAGGCTATGAATATTTCTTTTTCTCCCCCTGATATGAGCGACATGGAAATCCAAGAGGTAGCGGATACTATTAAAAGCGGTTGGATTACTACAGGTCCGAAAACAAAAGAGCTGGAAAGACAGATTGCAAAATATGTTGGCGTTAATCGCTGCGTTTGCCTGAACAGCCAGACAGCCTGCGGTGAAATGGCACTGCGCGTGCTGGGAATCGGTGCAGGTGATGAGGTTATTGTTCCTGCTTATACCTATTCTGCATCTGCCTCTATTGTCGACCATGTGGGCGCAAAGATTGTGTTTGTAGATGTGCAGGAAGGCTGCCTGGAAATGGATTATGACAAGATGGAAGCAGCTATTACGGAAAAGACTAAGGCTATTATTCCTGTAGACCTTGGCGGTGTTCCCTGCGATTATGACAAGATTTTTGCAATTGTAGAAAAGAAAAAGGCTTTGTTCCAGCCTAAGAATGAAATTCAAAAGGCCATTGGCAGGGTTGCTGTTTGTGCAGATACCGCTCATGCCTTTGGTGCAAGCTGGCATGGCAAGATGTGCGGTTCTATTGCCGATTTCAGCTCCTTTAGCTTCCATGCAGTAAAGAACTTTACTACTGCTGAAGGCGGCGCATTGACTTGGAGAACTATTCCTGGTATTGATGACGAGGATATTTACCATAAGCTGCAATTACTTTCCCTGCACGGCCAATCTAAGGATGCTTTGGCAAAGACTAAGCTGGGCGCATGGGAATATGATATTGTAGGCCCTTGGTTTAAATGCAATATGACGGATATTATGGCTGGTATTGGTTTGGCGCAGATGAAACGCTATCCTGGTATGCTGGCAAGACGTAAAGAGATTATCAGCAGATATGATGCAGCGTTCAAGCCGCTGGGTATTGATGTGCTTGACCATTATAATGACAAGCATCAATCTTCCGGCCATCTGTACATTACCCGTATTCCGGGCGCAGGCTTGGAGGAGCGTCAGGAGATTATTGTGAAGATGGCAGAAGCAGGTATTGCTACTAATGTGCATTACAAACCGCTGCCGATGATGACTGCTTATAAGAACATGGGCTTTGATATTAAGGATTACCCTAATGCTTACAAGCGTTTTGTTAATGAAATTACTTTGCCGCTGCATACCTGCTTAACGGATGAAGAGGTTGAGTATATCATTGAAAATTACTGCAAGATTGTGAAGGAGTATATTTGATGCTCTGTAAATGGGAAGAGTTACCACAGAATATGCAAAATGACGCTGTGCGTCCATATTATGACAGCTTGCAGGATAAAAAGTTCAGCCTGCTTTTGAAGGCTGTTTTTGACAGGGTGGTATCCTTACTGATGCTTATTGGACTGTCACCAATCTTTTTGCTTTTGGCTATTATGATTAAAATGGATAGTCCGGGTGAGGTTTTCTTTCGTCAGGAGCGCGTTACGCAATACGGCAAGAAGTTCCGCATTCATAAGTTTCGCACGATGGTGAAGAATGCGGAGGCACTTGGTACGCAGGTGACAACTAAAAGTGATATGCGTGTTACTAAGGTTGGAAAAAAACTGCGTGGCTGCCGTTTAGATGAGTTGCCGCAGCTGATTGATATTTTGCAGGGTAATATGAGCTTTGTTGGTACTCGTCCTGAGGTTACTAAATATGTTGAACAGTATACACCGGAAATGCTGGCAACACTGCTGTTGCCGGCAGGTGTTACCAGTGAGGCGAGTATCGAGTATAAGGATGAGGAAAGATTGCTTGCAGATGCCCAGAATGCAGATAAGACTTATGTTGAGGTTGTGTTGCCGCAAAAGATGCAGTGGAATTTGCAAAGCATTAAAGAGTTTAGTTTTGTGAAGGAACTGCTGATAATGATAGAAACTGTTTTGGCAGTTGTGAGGTAGAAGAGTTTATGGTAGATGGGTTAGTTTCAATTATTATGCCGTCCTGGAATACAGGCAGATTTATAGCAGAATCTATTCAGTCGGTATTGAATCAGACATATCAAGATTGGGAGCTGCTCATTGTAGATGACTGCTCTACTGATAATACAGATGAGATTATTGCGGGCTTTAGTGACAAGCGCATCAGATATTTTAAGAACGAGAAGAATAGCGGTGCGGCTATTACCAGAAATAGGGCAATACGTGAAGCTAGGGGTGAATGGATTGCTTTTCTTGATTCTGATGACCTTTGGAGCCCGGAAAAGCTTGCTAAGCAGCTAAACTTTATGAATGAGCACGGTTATGTTTTTTCTTATCATGATTTTGTGAAGATTGATGAGGAGTCTAAGCCGTTGAATGTATATGTAACTGGTCCTGATGTAGTTACTAAAAGCAAAATGTATAACTATGGATATCCTGGTTGCCTGACGTTTATGTATAGTGCAAAAGCTTGTGGACTCATTCAAATTAAGGATATCAAGAAGAATAATGATTATGCTATTTTACTGAAGCTTTGTAAAATAGCGGATTGTTATTTATTGAAGGAAAACTTAGCACAGTATCGCATTCGTAAGAAGTCTATTTCTCATGACAAGATTACTAAGAAGCTTAAAAGCCATTATGATTTATTCCATTTTTGTGATGAGCAATGTGCACCAGTAGCGTTTTGGTATGCTTGCTGGAATATGTGGTATGGGTTGATGAAGAAGAGAATGTATGAGAAGAATACGTAGTGATGATAAGATATTTTTTACAATTAAATATATGAGTGAGGTATATTAAATTATGATTATAAAGATGTTGTATGCAAAAATTTTAAGCGTAATTTCTTTTATAGCAGGGATTGATAGTGCAAAAAAATTTGATGCTAAATTAAGATTTCGTAGAACGTTAGATTTAAAAAAACCTAAATCATTGGCTGATAAAGTAACATATATAGAGTTGCATGAGCAGTCTCCGTTAGCACCTATGTGTACTGATAAATATGCAGTACGTGAATATATTCAAAAAAAAGGCTTGGACTACATATTAATACCGTTGGTAGGTGGACCATGGGAAAAAGTTGATGAGGTAGATTTTGATAGTCTGCCAAATAGTTTTGCGTTGAAAGCAACACATGGTTGTAAAATGAATTATCTTGTTTCGGAAAAAAGCAATTTTGATATAAAAGAATGTATTGATGAAATGTCTATGTGGTTGAAAACGACATATGGAACGTATTCGATTGAACCACATTATTTTACGATTCCACACAGAGTTTATGCAGAAGAGTATTTGGCAGATGCAGATAAATTAATTGATTACAAATTTCATTGTATGAATGGAGTGCCACAGTTTGTTTTAGTATGTGGTGATAGAGTTACAACAGAAATGGGCAACAGTACAAGTCGTCATATTTTTGATATGAATTGGAATTTGTTGGAAGGATTGACTGATGAAACTTCTAATATAGTAAAAAAACCGGATCATTTTGAGCAGATGGTAGATATTGCACGTAAACTTTCTGCTGATTTTAAATTTGTTAGAGTTGATTTATATGACATTAATGGTAAGGTTTACTTTGGCGAGTTGACTTTTTCGCCAACAAGCGGCGTATTTTCACACTATACAGAAGAGTTCCTTTTAGCAATGGGACAGAAGTTGAAATTATAAATTGGAGGAAAGCAATGAGAATTGGCATTATTGGCCACTTTGGTGGAAATGAAAAATTTAACGATGGTCAAACTGTCAAGACCATTGCAATATATGATGCGCTAAAAAGATATGGAATTGAGGGTATCGATAAGATTGATACGTACTATATCAGGAAAAATCCACTTAGATTTTTGTGGCGGTTTATGAGTGGATTTTTTCGGGATAAGAAGTATATAGTATTACTATCGTCTAATGGGAGAAGGGTGTTATTCCCTATCTTAAGCTTTATGAGCAGATTCATGAATAAAGATGTTTATCATTATGGAATAGGTGGGAGACTTGCCAGGGAAGTTAGTGAGAAGCCATCTTGGAAGAATTATGTGTCTTCTTTTAAAAGTAATTGGATGGAAAGCACAGAATTGGCAGAACGGTTGCAGAAGCTTGGTGTCAATAATGCTATTTATCTTCCAAATTTCAAGAAGTTAAATATTATGACTGAAGCAGAGCTTTGTACGGAGTATCAAGAGCCGTATAAGCTTTGTACTTTTAGTCGTGTTATGAAAGAGAAAGGTATCGAAGATGCTATTGATGCAGTTCGTGCAATAAATGCTGAATATGGGAAACCGGTTGTAAAGCTTGATATTTACGGACCAGCTGAAGAAGCTTATCTGAAGTATTTGCAGAAAGTTATTGCTCAAGATTCTGCATGTTCTTATCGCGGTGTGGTGCCTGCAAATGAAAGCGTAGAGGCACTAAAAGATTATTATGCTCTATTGTTTCCGACGCATTGGAGGCATGAAGGTATACCTGGAACGATTATCGATGCTCTGTCTGCAGGAGTGCCAGTTATTGCACGTAGATGGCAATATTGCGATGAAATGATAACTGATGGAAAGACGGGCTATGTTTACGATTTTGACAAACCTGAAGAATTAAAGGAAAAAATAGAATTTGCGATAAAATGCAAGAGTGAAACTATTGAAATAAAGAAAAACTGTATAAAAAAAGCGCATGGTTACAGTGAAGAACGTGTAATTAAATATATAGTAGAAGCAATGAATTTATAAATAATGTCTTTAGACTTGGTAAATGTAATTTTGTAGTATTATCCTATAAAGGTCATTTGAAGAAAACTTATAGAGTTAAGGAAGGAAAAACATGAACGAAACGCGATTACTGGTTATAGTAGCAGTATTAGATGCTGGTGGGGCAGAGACTTTTATGATGAAAATTTTCCGTAATTTGCCAGAAGGATATAAGCTAGATTTTATTGTATCTGCTAATAGTGGTTTTTATGAAAAAGAGGTATTAGAACTTGGTGGACGTATACACAGAGTTCCATTGAGAACTAAGCATCCGATAGCTACCTTTAAGGCTATATATAATGTAGTAAAGAATAATAAGTATACTAGAATATTGAAATTATGTGATACACCTATAGGTTTATATGATTTGATGGCTGCTAAGTTGGGTGGCGCTAAAGTTTTATGTGTTCGTTCTTGCAATTCTAATGCTTCAAATGGCAAGTTAGGCAAATATGTTAATGATTTGCTACGACCATTTTTTAATTATATTGCAGATGTTAAAATTGCTCCTTCTAGTTTGGCTGCAGCATTTACTTTTGGAAAAAGTGAGATAAAAAACGTCCAATTAATTCATAATGGCGTTGACTTAAGCGTTTACAGATATAGTGCAGATAATAGAAAGAAAATTAGAAGTGAATTTTCTTTAGACGAAAATAGATTAGTTGTTGGACATGTTGGTAGATTTACTTATCAAAAAAATCATAGATTTTTGCTACAAATCTTTGCGGAGTTATTAAAAAAAGTACCTGATGCAATGTTAATATTAGTGGGCAAAGGTGAAAAAAGAGAGGAAGTAGAGATTCAAATATCTGAGTTAGGTATTGAAAAATCGGTTATTTTTACCGGTGTTCGTTCTGATGTACCAGCATTGCTTTCGGCAATGGATGTTTTCGTATTTCCGTCCTTTTATGAGGGTATGCCTAATACCGTAATAGAAGCACAGGCCACTGGTTTGCCTTGTGTGATTGCAGATACGATTACGAAAGAAGCAGAAGTTACTGATTGCGTTAATTTTATGTCTTTAAGTGATTCTGCTGAATCTTGGGCTGATAAAGCATTAACATTGTTTGAAAAAGATAAGGAGAATCGTTTTTGCTATGGCGATAAGATGAAGAAAGCTGGTTATGATATAGGTAGTTGCGTGAAGAGATTTATTGGTTTAGTATTTAATGGTAAGAAATGAAATGCTTGAGTAAAATAAGTTAGTAATACATTATGTAAAAGATTGGACGATAAAATGCTGAATTATATTTTGAGAAATATTAAAATAACACCAGTTTTTTGTGTGGTAAGCAGTTTTTTGTTACTGCTAACTTTGAGAGACTTTTGTAAAGTTTTTATTCCGTTGGAGTTATTTGTAATAATCTTAATCCTAGCGGTGTTCTTCTTTAAAAAAAGTGATTATGCTATATTAGGTGTGGTTACGATTCCTCTTGGTCATGGTGTGCAGGTACCTTCTTTGTTATTAGTATGCTTGTTAGCGATATTCTTCAAATTTGTTGTCTCTAATAAAGTCAGAATAACCAAAATAACTCTTTGTATTTTAGGCTTGTGCTTCATAGAGCTATGTAATGTTATAATTCATCCATATTCCGACTTCATTGAGTATATCAGATATGCTGTTTCTTTACTGTTTCTTGCTTTTGTTTTGGATAATACTGATGAAAGTGATAAAAAGCTGGGTTCACGTATATTCAATTATTATATTACTGTTTATACATTTGTGATGTTCGATATCGTTTATCAATTGATTGCAAGGTATGGTTCAATCGTATATATAATAAACAATGGTATTCGATTTGGCAATCTTGCAGAAAAGGGTGAACACTTAGTTTCTCTCTACGATAACGAAAATAATATTGCTTTATTTTCATTGATAGCAGTTATGGCGTGTGTGGCAGAGCTATGGAAGTCTAGTACTAGGGAAAGAAAAGTATTACTTTACGTATTATTAATAAGTTCTTCGTTTTTTGGGTTTATGACTTTATCAAAAGCATATTTGTTTTCATACGTGTTTTTAGGAATTTTAATATTTGCTAAGATTTTAAGACAAAGTAATACCAGCATCCTTCGTAAAATTATGATTTTTTGTAGCAGTATTGCATTATCTATTTTTGCCTATATTGAAATATTCGCTGATATAATCAATAATATTTTTACTAGAATTGATACTACAGAAATTAGTAGTGGTCGTATGAATATTTTTAATTTATACAACGAATATATATTAGACAATATAGAATTATCTGCTTTCGGGATAGGCATTCAAAATCCAGCAGAAAAAACAGGGATTTGGAATAGTATGCATAATGGCATTCAGCAAGTTTATGTAAGCTTCGGTATAGTTGGATTAATTCTTTTTATAATCTTAATTTATAGTATCTTAAAAAAAGGCAATGTATATAGAAAGTGTAAAATATCTTTGATTAATGCAACTGTTTTTTTTGCACTTTTCATTTACACACAAAGTATTCAGTTCATGTCCAGCAGTTCTATATTTTTATTTTTAATAATGGTGTATTATTATATGGCGTATCCGTATAATAAAAGAGTATAGATGAACTTAATCAAATATGTTAGAAAATGTACATTTGAAATGACAAGTATTAGATTTTTGGGATGGTGAACAATGAAAACAAAAATCTTATTATTAATAAATCAGCTTGGAATAGGTGGAGCCGAAAATATGGTTTATAACTTAGCAAGAGAATTAGTTGCTATGGGTGAGGAAGCTAGTATTGTATGTTGCGGTTCAAAACTTAACAATGCACTTGAAGCAAAGGCAGAAAGTGTTTGTAAGGTTACTTACTTGAATTTAACTGGTAGAGTTACTTTGCAAGCTTACCGTACTGTTTTTAAAGAGATCAAACGGCAAAAGCCGGATGTTATACATGCGCATATGGGAGGTGTTGTTTTTGCTGCACCATTGTCTCTTCTTTTAAAAATACCGTTAGTTATCACTGCACATACTAGACCGGATGTAGCGTTTTCTAAGAAAATTGTTCCAGTGTTGAAGTTTTGCATGAGATTCACTAATTATAAAATGGTTGCTGTATCCAAGGAGAATTTTACGCTGCTAAAACAATATTTTGGAGGAAGCGAGGGAAAATATACGTATGTAAATAATGGTATTGACCTGAGCAGGTTTTATAAAAAAAAGCACGAGGATTTTACCTTTATCAATGTTGCAAGGCAGGATGAGAATAAAAATCAGATTGCGATATTAAAAGCGTTTACTGAGCTTTACAAAGAGAATAAAAAAATAAAATTGTATTTAGTTGGCGATGGGCCTTGTCATCAGATGCTTCAACAGGAGATTTGCAGGCGTGGTCTGGATAATGGTGTTACAATGCCAGGTAACGTTTCTAATGTAGAGGATTATTATGCTTTAGCAGATGTTTATGTGCAAGCATCACATAGAGAGGCTTTGCCGTTGACTACGTTAGAAGCTATGGCTGCAGGCTTGTCAATTATTTCTACTGACGTAGGTGGTATGAAGGATATTGTTAAAGATAATGGGATCTTGATTTCTGATAACGATGATAATGCTTTGCTTTGTGCAATGAAAAAGTTTTTACAATGCAAAGTTAGCGAAAGAGAGCACTTAGGCACGATATCTCGTCAAATTGTTAAAGAATATTCTTCAGTAGAAATGGCAAAGAAATATGTGGAAATTTACAAAGATTTCTTATCATAGATAAGAATCTTTGAATAGAGGGAATAGAGGGATAGGTATGAAAATAGGTATTTTAACATTTCAAAGAACATCAAATTTTGGCTCTATGCTACAGGCATTTGCCTTATGCAAGGCAGTAAGAGATTTAGGGTACGATTGTGATATTGTTGATTATACATGTGTTGCTGTTGAGGATAGAGAAGCCTTGCATCCTAAATTTACGTCACTTAGAGCTATTGCTAAATTCTTATTATTCGATAGAAAATTAATAGCTAAAGGAAAAGAGCTTTTAGCGTTTATTAATAAGCAGAAGATGCTTAGCGAAAAGCGCTATTCCAAAAGTGAATTAAAAAAAGCTTGCGAAGCTTACGATATTTTTTTAGTTGGTAGCGATATTGTTTGGGATCCTAAAATTACTAATAATGATTTAACGTTTTTTCTAGATTTCGTACCAGAGGCCAAGGGCAAAATAGCCTTTGCTTCTTCCCTTGGTAAAGAGCCAGAGATTGGTTCTGAGTTTTGGACTGCAGCATTTAATAATTTTAAAAAATTTGATGGTGTGGCAGTACGTGAACAAAGTACAGCTAAGTCTTTTTCTGAACAGCTTGCTAAAAATGTAGAATGGGTTTGTGATCCTACTATGTTGTTGAGTGTTGAGGATTGGAATCTGGTTACATCTGAAAAATATAAGGAAGAAAACTATGTGCTTGTTTACTTCAATTCTGGCACAGCACTTGATGACGCAATAGCATATGCAAAAAAAATTAATGCTAAGGTATATGTAATTAATTATGGCTTACCTATTAAAGGTACAAAAAATATAAGTGTGAAGACTTTAGAGGATTTCTTATCATTAATTAAATATGCTAAATGTGTCTTTACAGGTTCATATCATGGGTTTCTTTTTTCAATTTATTTTAAACGCGATTTTTGGTTCTACAATAGAGCACATGCAGAAAGAATGTTATCATTAGCTGGTAAAATGGGTTTGCTGTCTAGAGACAGAGGAAATGCAGAGCTGGCATTTAATCATATTGATTACCAGTATGTAACACCTAAGGTTGTTGAATTTAGACAGCAATCACTTTCATGGTTAAAGAATGTAATTAATAAAGCTGGAGAGCATGTAGATGGATAAAATAGAATTATGCAGAGTTTCAGAATGTACTGCATGTAAGGCTTGCGTAAATGTATGTCCTAAAAATGCTATTCATATGGAAAAAGACGAATATCAACAGATGTATCCTATGATAGATAGCAATAAGTGTGTTAAATGCGGTTTATGTATGAAAACCTGTCCAGAGATTAATCCTGTGGCCTTAAATAGACCCAAAAAGGTTTATGCAACATGGAGTAATAATACTGAAGAACGGGCGACAAGTGCTTCTGGTGGTATTGCTGCTGAATTATATAAATTGTTCGCAGCGGGAAAAGGTTTATTTACTGGTGTTCAGTTTGATAAAGAGTTTTGCGCATACCAAAGCTTATATTCCGATTTATCTGGTGTAGCTAAATTAAAGAATTCAAAGTATGTATATAGTGATATGAAATATACATACAGAGAAGTTAATGCTGCTTTAAAAGATAATAAAAAAGTTCTTTTTATTGGAACACCTTGCCAATGTGCAGGCTTGAAAAAATATATACCTGAGATAAGACAAGATAATTTATTTATAGTTGATTTAATATGTCATGGTATGTCGCCAAGTAAGTATCTGCAGGAACATATTGCATATGTTGAATCTAAATCTAATAATAAGGCATCAGTATTATCTTTTAGAGATCCGGAGGCGTATACGTATACGTTTACATTTACGTTAAAAGATAAAGGCGGAAAGCGATTCTATTCTAAGAAAGTATATCGAAATGATGTCTATCAAATAGGCTACCATCAACGCTTGATTTATAATGAACATTGTTATAAATGTCATTACGCACAAATCGAAAGATGCTCTGATTTGACAATAGGTGATTTTAGCGGATTAGGTAGAGAGAAAGCTGTTGCTTACGATAAGCATAATGTTTCCTGTATACTTGTTAATACTGATAAAGGCAAATATTTAATTGAAAAGCTAGTAGCGGAAAATAGAATTTATATAGATGCCAGACCAATTCAAGAAGCAAGTAAATACGAACAGCAACTGCAAAGTCCATCTGTCCCTCACATTAAAAGAGATCAATTTTTGGCACTATATAAAGAAATAGGTTTTGAAGGGGCTGCGAAGAAGGTTCTCCAAAAAGAAATTGTTAAAAATGAGCTGAAACATTTTCTTTGCGTAGAAAAAATCAAGGGAATACTAGCATTGCTTCTTCCAAGACCAGTTAAGCAATTTATCAAAAGACTGATATTCCGATAAAGAGAGGCTTTAATTTTGGCAAATAGTAAAGGTAAAGATTTAATAAAAAATACTGGCATACTAGCGATTGGTAATATAGCAACAAAGGCTATTACCTTTTTACTATTGCCGCTATATACTGCTTTATTGAATGCTGAGCAGTACGGAATTATTGAAAACTTAACAACGTATGTTACATTATTAGTTCCTATAATAAACTTACAACTGTCACAAGCGATTTTTAGATTTGCCACAGAGAAGAGAGACAATAAGGCTTATGTATCAAGAGTATATAGTACATCAGCGTTTTTGTCTTTTGGTCTATTAATAGTTTATACAGGTGTTTTTTTGCTGATTCAGGGATTTTTAGAAATACCTTTTAAATGGTATTTGTTAATTGGAACTTGGCTGAACATTTTCATGCAAATGGTTTCCTATGCAGCGAGAGGCATTGGAGACAACCTGGCATATTCTGTTGGTAATTTTATATTAGGTGCTTCTGTTATATTTTTCAACATCTTGTTCTTAGCTGTTTTCAAGATGGGCATAATGGGTATGCTTACATCCTATTGCTTAGGTCCAATGTTAGGCATAACATTCATAACAATAAGAATTAAGCTTTGGAAGTTTTTAAAACTAGAATTTTGCAGTTTAAAAGAAGCTAAGACTCAGTTGTATTATTCTTTGCCGTTAGTTCCTAATGAATTATCATGGTGGGCATTGAATGTATCTAATAAAGTAGTTATTACGTATTTCTTAGGATATGCAGCAACAGGTTTGTTTTCTGTTGCCGCTAAATTTTCTATGATATTTTCTACGGCTTTTAGTGTGTTTAATGCTTCTTGGACAGAACAGGTTGTACTTCATTTTCATGATGATGATGGCATACAATTTATAAAATCAACAATTAATAGAGCAGTAAGATTTTTTATAGCTCTAAATCTGATGATTATAGCCACAATGCCGTTTGTGTATCCGTTTATGGTTAATACGAGCTACCAGAGTGCGTATAATCAGGTGCCTTTATTTTTGATAGCTACAGTGGGACAGGTCTTTATTGGCTTAGTAAGTCCCATATATTTGGTAAATAACGAAACAAAAAAAGTTGCTGAAGCTACTGTTACGGCTGCTATTATAAATGTAGTGGCAGATATCATTTTGGTTAGATATATAGGCGTTTATGCAGCAGCAATGGCTTCTATTATCGGGTACAGTGTTGTTGCTATAATACGAATTATCGATATCCAAAAGAGATATTTCAAATTAGAATTATCTAAAAAGCTTTTACTATCTTTATTGCTAATGTATGTGTTGGTTTGCGCTTTGTATTTTTATAATAATCTTATAGGAAATATTGTAGGATGGCTTGGCTGTATGGTATATTGCGTATACATAAACAAGGATATTTTGTACAAAATAAAGGCTTATTCGAGAAATAGGGTAGCTTAAAAGGTGGAATCAAAAATGAATATTTTAGGTTATGTAATTAGAAAACTAAAAGGCTCTTTGCGTTGCGCTAAAGAAGAAGGAATGGTTGTAGGGAAAAATGTTAGCATAATGGGTGGCGTTGATTTTGGCAGTGAACCTTATTTAATAATCTTGCATGACAATTGCCGAATTTCATGTAATGTTACGTTTATAAATCATGATGGTGGCACATGGGCTTTTCGTAACGATAACGAGCGGTATAAAAGTGTAGTTAAATATGGAACTATCTAAGTAGGTGAGTATACCTTTGTAGGGGCTAACAGTACGATAATGCCTGGCGTAAAAATAGGAGATCATTGTGTTATAGGAACATGTAGCTTAGTGAACAAAGATGTACCTAATGGAATAATTGTTGGGGGGGTACCGGCGAAGTTTATTTGCAAAACGATGGATTATGCTGAACGTTGTTTAAAAAATATGCCGGAAGATTTTGATGAAGAAGTATATTTTAAAGATAAAAAGAAATATCTTATTGAGCATTATATGAGGAAAAAAGAATGAAAAAATTCATTATTACCATAGATACAGAAGGAGATAATTTGTGGGAATGGCAGGAAGGTATGCAAATTTTCACAGAAAATGTGAAATATCTTCCACGCTTTCAGCATTTATGCGAAGAGTATGCCTTCAAGCCAGTTTGGTTAAACAATAACGAAATGCTTAATGATGCTGCTTACATTGATTTTATTGCTGATGTTGAAGAGCGTAAAACCGGAGAATTAGGCATGCATTTACATGCATGGAATACTCCTCCAGATTATGATTTGCCAATAGTGCAATCTGGACAGCCTTATTTGATTGAGTATCCTAAAGAAATTATGGAAGCAAAAATTGCATATATGACTGATTTAATAAAAAGTCGTTGCGGTATTAATCCTGTTTCTCATAGAGCTGGGCGCTGGGCTATGAATCAGACATATTTTGATTTGCTGATCAAATATGGTTATAAGGTAGATTGCTCCTATACTCCAGGTATTAATTGGAATACTAGTCTTGGTCGAAGCAGTGGTTCTAAAGGTAGTGATTATTCTTCTGTTTGTGAATCTGTACAAATTATAAAAGGAGCAGAGAATAACGGTTCGATTTTAGAAGTGCCAATGACTACTAGAACAAGAAATGTTTGGGTTAGTCAACCGGGAAGAGGCTTGCGTGGAATTGCTAGTTCTGCATATCATCTGATTAAAGGTAAACAACTGTGGTTAAGACCAATGAAGGATAACTTGAACGATATTAAGAAGCTTATATCGTTGGAGCGTGATTCAGACTATCTTATGTTTATGATTCATTCCTCAGAGCTTATGCCCGGAGGAAGTCCGACGTTTAAGACTAAAGAATCCATAGAAGAATTATATAGAGTTATTACAGAAATATTTGATATTGTTTCGAAAACGCATGCTGGATGTACTTTAAGAGAGTATGCTGAGAAATTATTGAAAGTATAGTTAACAGGTCTAGATTGCTGAATGGAGGGGGAAGATATATGAAGTGGATAAAATGCTTTTTATGTCGACTTCTGTTGGTAATCGACTCAACAATACTAGTTATAGTGATATTTCTTCTGAAAAATTACTGTCCGCAATATATAGAAACAGCGGATAACTGCATAATCAAACATATTGGAATTGTTTTGCTCATATTTTTTATGGTATTGTTAATCATTGTTTTAATAGGTAAAATGTCGATTAAATTAACAAGAAATTTAAGCCTTGATAATTTAAAACCACCATATAACGATATTAGCGATTTGAATAGTAGTTATTTGGCTGCGTATCTAGGATATTTTTTTGTTAGTTTGAGTATAAACGATTTAATTACTTTATCAATTGTGTACTTAATTATCTTATTGCTTTCTTACAAAACGATAAATCAATACTATAATCCGGTTTTTATTATATTAGGATATAAGTTTTACTCTATAAAAACCAAAAATAACATAGTCGTTTTAGTGATTACTAAGCGGTATATACATTCCAATAACACTTTAGAATTTAAGCACTTGCGAAGAATTTCTGATGGATGCTTTTTCGATGAGGAGGTAGAATAATGGGTTTGCTATTAGCTAGAAAAAAGATTGACAAAAAGTATTATAAAGTAGAATTTTATCAAAATGACGTATATGATAGAATTAAAGGCTATGAAGAAAATTCTATAAGATTTGATCCGAATACTAAGTTAGAAAGAGATGAATGGTACTATATAGATTGTTTTTCCAGCACGAATTATTTTTTACCTATAATGGGTGAAAGTTTTTCAAGCGCTGAATTAGATCAATTAAAAGAAGTTAAAAATATTGACATAGATGTAATATTAGAAAAAAGACAAAATTTATTATTGTTTCAAAAGATTACTCCCTCTAAAGTCGTTTACAGTAAAAAATTTTTTAAAGTAGTTAAAGATGGATGTGATATAAAGGAAGTATCGGATTCTATAGATATCAATGTTGTTCCTTCTGCAATCTACAATCAAAATAGTGATAAATTGTATTTTAGGAAATTTAGTGATATCAGTATAATTTTTGATGGAATAATAGATTTATATCGAGAAGCAACTGATGATGAAGTTAATAACTTTTTCGGATTGAAATTCATTAATACAGTTGATTTTGATATTTATGATGTTAAAACTGAAAATAGGAAACAAATATTAATGGTACAAAGAGATATGGAGGATTGGAGTAAATCGGAACAAAATTCAGTAATAGGGTATATCAGAGCTTATGCAACTGATCTTAGATATGAGAATAATAGATTTTTAATACATGATGAAAAGGAATTAAGGCTTTTATTATGGGGGTTAGAACAACGTTTTTTCACTACTATAGTTGGTGAAAGAAAGTATATTGCTAATTCTGTAAGAAACATATAGTTATACGGTTACTCTTAGTAAGGCAAAAACTGCCAAAAGTAATTATTTTACTTAGCTAAAAACAGGGAATGTATTTATTGTTTTTGGAATTAAGGTTGACAAAGTACATTTGCCGTTATGCTTTGACAGTTTTATCGTGAAGATGTGGCGGTTAATCGTAATAAACAATTTGGAGGGATATAATGGCTAAAAATATATTAGAGCAAGACTACATGCGCTATCCAAAAGCTTCAGATATGCCTGCTTTTCAAAAGTACTTTAGAAAGGTTCAGAGCACCAGTTTTTTCCCATTACAATTTATTTATAAGGTAATCTTTAGATTACTGAAGGAAATTCGTCATATCGAAATATCCAGAACAACACAAATTGGTGAAGGGTTATATATAGGCCATGCTTATAACATCACCATTAACCCAAATGCCGTTTTAGGAAGAAATATAAACATACATCGTGGTGTACTTATTGGACAAACAAATCGGGGGGGGAGACAAGGAACTCCTGTCATCGGTAATGAAGTTTGGATTGGTATAAACGCTGCTATCGTTGGTAAGGTAACTATTGGGGATGATGTGTTGATTGCGCCGAATAGTTATGTTAACTGCGATGTGCCAAGTCATTCAATTGTGTTTGGTAATCCTTGCATTATTAAGCATAGGGAGAATGCGACAGAAGGGTATATTAATAGGAGAGTTTTGCGTGTATAGGTATTATACGCGCAAGCAGTTCGTTAACCCTTTCTCAAAATCAAAATTCTGTTATAGTTGTATCGACAATATTTAATATGCTTAGTAGAATTAAGGCGTTGAAAATGATGTTTTACAAGGAGTGTTTTATGTGGATAATATAAGAACTAATACTAATGCGTCCGCATCTCTTTTGGGTTGGGATTTTCAAATTAATGCTGCTATTGTACTATTTATGTTAAATTTAAAAGCAGCAAAGTCGGTCAGGGTTGAAGGTAAAGTTGAAGATATAGAAATCACTCTTAATGATAATACTAAAATATATTCGCAAGCAAAGCATGTAGCTGATCCGGAGAATAATAACACTGTTCGCACTCATCTTATCAATGCATTGAGAACTTTAAATACGGCATCTAGACAGTCTGATATTAGGTCTTTGATATACGTTACGAATTCCCCCAATCCATTTTCTGACAAGAGAACAATGGCATATTTTACTCGAAGAACGGAATTGAGTTATATAGAGCTCCCAACTTTATGCAAAAATAAAATACATGAATTAATAGAAAAATATCAATATATAGAGTTAGATGTAAATAAATTAATGGTAAATGTTATACCCTTCTATGGTATAAATGAAGAAAATAAGTACAAAGAAATTAGAAGTGTTGTTGAAGATACGTTAGCTGATTTAAAAATAGATACTTTAGGAGTTGCTAAGAATATTTTATATAGATGGCAAAGATATTTTTTTCAAAATGCTACGGAAGTAAGTATTACTGTCGAATTATCAAAAAAAGAATTACTTTGGGCACTAATAGTTACAATTATGGAAAGTCCAGATTCTATAAAATATAAAATTGACTATAGTGATGATGATTTAGAATTCATAAAAGACAGATATTTAAAAGTTATCAATAATGAAACACTTAATTTCGAATTAATTACAAGAGTTTTGTATGATTATAAAAAAAGCAAAACGATAGCAACCAAATTCATTGAAGATAACTGGATTAATTATATGGATGTTGTAGAAATGCTTAATGATGATAATGAAACGTTATCTGTAGTTGTTAAAATGATATTGTATAAGATTTTAGTAAAACGTGATTCTATAAATAGAATTAAGATGGAGGTGGGATTATGATTCTAAGGAAAATCATTATAAAAAATGGCCTTTTAAAAAAAGAATTTAGTTTTTCTAAAAAAACGAATCTGATTTTTAGTACAAAAAATAGCTGTGGTAAAACTACCTTCATTAGAGCTATATTATACGCTTTAGGTTATGGAATTCCAAGTACTAAAGGTTTACCATTTAAAAAAATGGAATTTGAATTGGTTGTTGAAAGTAAAAATATTGAATATAAGTTAAGAAGACGTCATGAATATATGTCAATAGTGAATGCTACAGGGGAAAGGACCTATACACTTCCTGTTGACTTATATGATATACAATCAATGCTGATTGGAACTAGTAATAGTGATGTTTTAGATAGTATACTAGGTGCATTTTATGTTGATCAGGAAAAGGGGTGGACACTACTGAATAGAGGAAAAGCTATAGGTAGTATACATTTCTCTATTGACCAATTAATTCTTGGCCTAGCTGATCGTGATGCAAGTACATTAATTAATAAAATCAAAAAAATCGACAAAGAACTGGCAAAATATAAATATATGTATTCTGTTAGTGAATATCAAGAAGAGATAAATGATTTTGTTGGAAATATTTCTCATGACACTTTTGATGAAAAAATAGAAAAAGAATTGATGTTGTTGAAAATGGATAAATATAGTCTAGAAAACAGCATAAAACGAATAAAGATGATACTTAGGAAAAATAAGCAATTAATTGATCTTGTGGATGAAATGAAGTTAGTAGTAAAATTAGATGATGGCAAAGAAATTTTAGTAACAAGAGATAATTTATCGGGTTACCAAGACAATACTGATTTTTTACTTGCAAAGAGAAAAATATTAGAAGGTGACTTGACAGAATGCGATAAGAAAATTTTTAAATTGGAGACTCAACAACGAGATGAAGGTAGGCTGTTTGATTCAGAAACCATTATAGAAAACTTTGATGCAAAAATTAAAAATATAAATATTGATTCAGTTAGTGTGGCTAATGTTATTACATCTCTAACATCTGATAAGAAAAAAGCGAAATCTGAGCTTGAAAATTTGGCTAAGAATAACAACGATGCGATAACTACGTTATATAACTATATTAAGAAATATGGAAATGAATTTGGGTTAGAAGATGATTATTTTAGTAACATTTTTACGAGAGATTTAAAATCATTATCTGGGGCTATTCTACATAAATTAGTTTTTGCATTTAAGTTGGCGTATATAAAAGTAATTACCGATAAAATTGGTATAGCATTACCTATTATATTGGATTCGCCTAGTGGTAGGGAAGTTGAACAAGATACCATACAGTTGATGCTTGACGTATTACAAAGAGATTTTTCTGAGCATCAAATTATCATTGCATCTATCTACGATTTCAAATTAAAAGACAAGAATGTAATTAAATTTGATAAGAGATTGTTCGATTAATACTACTATAAATGAATAAAACAATAAGTATTACTAATAAGAGGAGCTGTTTAAGATGCAAAAAATAACCAAAGCGGTAATTCCCGCTGCAGGCTTAGGCACCCGCTTTTTGCCAGCAACAAAAGCGTGCCCAAAAGAAATGCTGCCAATCGTAGACAAACCCACAATCCAATACATCATTGAAGAAGCACTTGCTTCCGGAATTGAAGACATTTTAATCATCACCGGTCACAACAAACGCTCCATCGAAGATCATTTTGACTACAGCCCTGAGCTGGAACAAAACCTGCGTGAGCATGGCAAAGACGACCTGTTGGCGATGGTAAGGGATATTGGCAACATCAACCTGCACTACATCCGCCAAAAGGAACCCAAAGGATTGGGACACGCCATCCTGTGTGCCAAAGCGTTCGTAGGCAATGAGCCTTTTGCAGTCCTCTTAGGTGATGACGTTGTTTATAACGATGAATATCCCTGCTTAAAGCAGCTTATGGACGTATATAACAATACCGGAGCAAGCGTATTAGGCTGCCAAACAGTGCCGCAGGAAAAGGTTTCATCTTATGGCATTGTAGCAAGCGAAGCAACAGATGCAGAGCGTATCTATAAAGTAAATGACATGGTAGAAAAGCCTGCTGTAGAAGAAGCACCCAGCCGTTTGGCGGTATTGGGACGTTATGTAATCACGCCGGAAATATTCTCCATCCTGGAGCATACGAAACCTGGACGTGGTGGCGAAATTCAGCTTACTGATGCGTTGAAGGTGTTGGCAAAGGAGCAGGCCATGTATGCGTATGACTTTGTTGGCCGTCGTTATGACGTTGGCGACAAGCAAGGCTATCTGGAGGCGACTGTGGAATATGCGCTGCGCAGACCGGACCTGAAGGATAAGTTTTTGGAATATCTGAAGGGGATTGTAGGGTAAGCAGAGATTAGCATATAAAGCGAAACATCGTCAGTGATATGTAACCCAGAAATCCCTAAAAAAGACATTCTGCTGAATTAACAGTAAAGCGCAAAATAAATATCAACTGCGCCATAAATCATTAATAATAACAGGTAATTTTTTACGAAGTATTAAAGAACATTTTATTCAATAGTGGTATAATATAACATAGCATACTATTATGCTTATGTAAGGAGATTGTATATCATGCAAACAATTTTAGTAACCGGTGCCGCCGGCTTCATCGGCAGCAACCTTGTTCTGGAGCTTTTGCGCTCCATGTCACCGGTGCAAATCATCGGTCTGGACAACATGAACGACTATTATGACGTATCTATTAAGGAATACCGCCTGCAGCAGATTGCTGCCAGCGCTGCCGAGCACAGCGACTCCCAGTGGACCTTCATCAAAGGCAACCTGGCTGACAAAGCACTCATCGACAAAATCTTTGCCGACTACAAGCCTGAAATAGTAGTAAACCTGGCAGCACAGGCAGGCGTGCGCTATTCCATCACCAACCCGGATGCCTACATCGAAAGCAACCTTATTGGCTTTTACAACATACTGGAAGCCTGCCGTCACTCCTATGACAACGGCGCTAAGGGCGTAGAGCATCTTGTATATGCTTCCAGCTCCAGCGTATATGGCTCCAACAAAAAAGTTCCGTATTCCACTGATGACAAGGTAGATAACCCTGTATCGCTGTACGCTGCCACCAAAAAATCCAACGAGCTGCTGGCACATGCCTACAGCAAGCTGTACAACATTCCCTCTACCGGCTTACGCTTCTTCACGGTTTATGGCCCTGCTGGCCGTCCGGACATGGCGTACTTTGGCTTTACCAACAAGCTGCTGGCAGGCAAAACCATTGAAATCTTTAACTACGGCAACTGCAAGCGAGACTTTACCTACGTAGACGATATCGTCGAGGGTGTAAAGCGCGTGATGCAGGAACCGCCGGAGCGCAGGGTGGGTGAGGACGGACTGCCGCTGCCGCCGTATAAGGTATATAACATAGGCAACAGCCATCCCGAAAACCTGCTGGACTTTGTGACCATCCTGCAGGAAGAGCTGCTGCGTGCAGGAGTACTGCCTGCTGATTATGACTTTGAAGCACACAAAAAGCTTGTACCCATGCAGCCGGGCGATGTGCCTGTGACCTATGCGGATACTACGCCGCTGGAGCGCGACTTTGGCTTTAAGCCGAGCACACCGCTACGCGAAGGTCTGCGCAAATTTGCTGAATGGTACAAGAAATTTTATAACTGCTGATTATATAAACAAAAGGAGTATGATGAACATGAAAATTGCCGTTGCCGGTACTGGTTACGTTGGACTTTCCCTGGCTACGCTGCTTGCGCAGCACAATGAGGTAAAGGCCGTTGATATTATCCCGGAGAAGGTTGAACTGATCAACAACAAAAAATCCCCGATTCAGGATGATTATATTGAAAAATATCTGGCTGAAAAGGACCTCAACCTTGTTGCTACGCTGGATGCAGAAATGGCTTATAAAGACGCAGAATTTGTTATTATCGCTGCACCGACCAACTACGACAGCAAAAAGAACTTTTTCGACACCAGCGCTGTAGAAACAGTAATCAAGCTGGTTATGGAGTATAACCCCAATGCGATTATGGTAATCAAATCCACCATTCCCGTTGGCTACACCAAGAGCATCCGCGAGAAAACTGGCAGCAAGAACATCATCTTCAGCCCGGAATTCTTGCGTGAAAGCAAAGCACTGTACGATAACCTGTATCCGAGCCGCATCATCGTGGGCACCGACTTGGAGGACGAGCGCCTGGTGAAGGCTGCGCATACCTTTGCCGGCCTGCTGCAGGAGGGCGCAATTAAAGAGAACATTAACACCTTATTCATGGGCTTTACTGAGGCAGAGGCTGTTAAGCTGTTCAGCAACACTTATCTGGCACTGCGCGTATCCTATTTCAACGAGCTTGATACATATGCAGAAATGAAGGGACTGGACACCCAGCAGATTATCAACGGCGTTTGGCTTGATCCGCGTATTGGCAGCCATTACAATAACCCCAGCTTTGGTTATGGCGGTTACTGCCTGCCTAAGGACACCAAGCAGCTGCTGGCGAACTATGCAGACGTACCGGAAAACATCATCGAAGCGATTGTTGAAAGCAACAGAACGCGTAAAGACTTCATCGCTGAGCGTGTGCTGGAAATTGCCGGTGGCTATGAAGCTAATGCTGAATATGATGCACAGAAGGAAGGCAAAGAGCCTGTAATCGGCGTATACCGCCTGACCATGAAATCCAATTCCGACAACTTCCGCCAGAGCAGTATTCAGGGAGTAATGAAGCGTATTAAGGCCAAAGGTGCGAAGGTTATTGTTTACGAACCTACGCTGGAGGATGGCAGCACCTTCTTTGGCAGCGTTGTGGTAAACGACCTCGAGAAGTTCAAGGCTGAAAGCCAGGCGATTATTGCTAACCGCTATGACAGCTGTCTGGATGATGTGCAGAAAAAGGTATATACCAGAGATTTGTTCAGAAGAGACTAATATGGAATAAAGTGAAACACCGACGTCCGCCGTACCGAGGGTACGGCAGATGCCGGTGTTTTTGATCGCTTTAATATTTGAGAATTATACTCGAATATCGTGCAATAGAAAAAGCGCTTGCCAAATGGCAGGCGCTTTTTGAACAGGAGCCTACTGCTCCTTAGCTAACAGATCCTTGAAGTACTGGTGCTCTTCGGGCGGTGTTTTTAAAATATCCATGGCCTGGTCAATGGAGACATTCATTGTAGACATAAGATTTTTGATGCTTTCAGCTTTGCCTTCAGCTTTGCCTTCAGCCAAACCTTCAGCCTTGCCTTCAGCTCTTCCGTCATTAATGCCAGCCTCATAAATTTGCTTGCTGAAATTATCCATAGTTGCGAGTCCCTCCTTTGTGGTTTTGAGATTATTGATACATTGTGAAAGCTTTCCTTGGCTAAAATCACCTGCGTCGGCGGTAGCAAAATATTGCATAAGCTGCGCAATACTGCTGTTATCGTCAACCTCTGCGTTGATATAGCACATATGCAGTCCGTCATTGTAGGGAGTATTGGTATCGCCTAAAAATTTTAAGATTGGGTAGCAGGTTTTGCCGAGCTTCCAGATATCTGTCTGGCTGATATAAAAAATGTGCAGCTCGGGTACAGATGCATAAGTCTGGTCACCCTTAAAAAAGTATTCATTGATGATAGTTGATGCGTAATAAAGCATCCTCTTTTCGTGTGCAATGCCGCCATCTGCCTTCTGAATTTCAATTTCATAAAGCTTGTTGTTGGCATCCTCAGCGAGTACATCCATGATGATGTTGTGCGAGGAGAGCTTGCTGATGACATACTGCGTTTTGTTCTTTTTGATTACCAGTGTTTTGATACCGGTCAGAACACGCAGGATATGCTCGCAGGCCTCTTTGTCCTCTAAAACAGCTCTGGCAAGCAGGTCGTTGAACAAGGTCATGCCCAAGATGTGCTTTTGCAGCTCTTCCTGTGTCAGCAAAAGACTGCTTTTGGATAGTTTTTTGGTCATAGTTTCCTCCTTTAATTATAATAGTTGCTTGAGCAAAATACAACATTGAGGTGCTTAAGAAAAAAAGCAGTACACATAGCATCCGGAACTTCCGTATACCATAGGTACTGCTAAATACTACCGACATGAGCCGGTAGGCCCTGCTTATTTTGTTGTAAATGTGAAGCTAAGCTAAGTATAAATAAAAGGGCAACGAAAGTCAAGCGAAGATTCTGAAAAATCACATAATATTATGGTGCGGCGGTAAGCCATCGTTATATAAGATAATCTTAAAAGATAGAATGTAGTTTTTTCAACAGAACAGCTGACGCTGAGCATAATGTTCTTTATAAAACGAATAGTTGCATCTGAAATGTCTTTAACGTCTTTGGTAAAAAAGGCCGATTTTCCAAAAGACAGCAAACGTCTTTGGTAAAAATGGCTGATTTTCCAAAAGACAACTAAGATCTTGCAAATTGCTGTACATACCGTAGAAAGAAGATGTTAACGGTATACTTTTTCTCTTTTAATTAAAATATCTGCTACAGTAAAATACAACATAGGGTGTTTAACAAAATGGGCGTGATGTAGGTGAAGTAGGTTAGGAGAAAGAGTGTTAGTGCTGGTGTGATTGTAATAAGCATATTGCAGTGCTATAATTAAAATGTACACAGTTGTTTGTCAAAATTTAGGGAGGTGCAAAGTAATGAAATGTAAAAATACCGCCGCACGCTGATGCGCACGGCGGTGTTAAAACTAAACAATTTTATGCAGACTTGATTTCAGCCTGCAATTCTTGAATTTTACTAATGGGTAAATCAGTAATCAGCATAATATCTTGAAGGCTTTTGCCAAGAGCAAGCATACGCTTAGCGGTAGCAAATTTTTCTTTAGCCTCGCCTTCAGCTAAACCGGCAGCCCTTGCTTCAGCTCTAGCTTCATCAAAACCAAGCGATACAATCTTTTTCATAGTGATTTCATCTCCTTTGAGTTTGTTCTGCTTAAGATTATTTGTTGTCTGTTTTAATAATTGTTCATATTCGTCGTTGCCACTCATAATGCGCATAAGCTGTAGTAGCTCATGTACATGCTTGAGCTGGATAGGGGAGTATTGCGGCTTTCGGCCAAGGCGCGTATCACGCAGTAGCTCAACGAAATTTCGGAACTCTGTTTTGAACTTCATAATCTGCTCGTCACTTAGCCAGGCAAGCTCTACAACGTTAATCTTATAATTGCTGATAAACTTGCTTAGTCTTTCATCATACTTAAAGCAATCGGTGAGCTGTTTAGGGGCAGTCCAGTGCTTTTCTGTACCCATGTAAAGCACGAGCGTAATTACAGGATAAGTTTTCTTAGACTCCTCTGCGTTAAGCTGTGCTCTGTAGGAAGCGCCGTCATAGCAGATGACGCGTAGCGGCATGTTGTAATCGGGATCAGTTTGATTCTCCAAGCCGATTAAAGAGATGTGCAGAGAGTGGTGCCGCCACCTTTTAGCTACATCGCGTTCCACCTCGTGGATTTGATGTTCAACAGTGTAGGTGTCTTTAGCAGTGACGGTTTCAAGCTCGTTTTCCTTGATAACGTCTTCACCGTCGTAGAGAAGAACGTTACTGATATCTGCAAAGATATCCTCAAAGTCTTCTAAACGCTTTTGAGTAGTGTCTTTAGTTCCCATAGAAGAACTCCTTTCATTAATTATAACACATTTGTGTTTGAAAATATATAAACTGACAGTTCGTCAGGATATATTGTGTGCATGGAGCACGCAAAAAAACAAAAAAGCAGTACTCATAGCGCTCGGAAAACCGAGCACCGTAGGTACTGCTAAAAGCTAAAGTTGCATCAATAGCTTAATACTAACGACGTAAGTCGAGAGGTCCTGCTTATGTTGTTGTAAATGTTGTATCCATAGTCAAGTATAGAGGAGAAATCAAATAAAATCAAGTAGAATTCTGACAATAATAGATGAGTTAACAAATCATGAAAAGAAAACTTCTTCTAGTCGGTGCAGCTGGTTTTGGACGCGTGGCTTTAGAGCATGTAGTAGAGCAGTTTGACTGTGCATTTGCCGACGATGGCTGGGCAACTGGTGCAGTAGTCGATGGTGTCTTCTTTCATAACGGCGAAGACGGACTGCCGGTGCCTGAGTATGTAGATGAGAACGTATCTGCTAAGGTTGTGAAGATTATCCAAAGCTACACTGGTGTGGTGAATAAGATGGTCTG
>ERZ824488.367-NODE-367-length-61580-cov-5.618545_pt1 | contig 61580 bp, 56 predicted proteins | sample MGYA00519936_ERZ824488 | MGnify/ENA primary metagenome ERZ824488 (study PRJEB31778, sample SAMEA3449153) | human gut metagenome | biome: human gut; feature: human-associated habitat; material: faeces | place: United Kingdom | collected 2010/2012 ... | reverse complement strand
TGCTTGAAGAATTCGACAGCTTTATGAAGGAATACAAGGACAAAAACGGGGACAAGGAAAGTCCCAAGGTTCTTGTGCTCATGGGACTCCCCGGTTCCTATATCGTGGCCACCGACGGCAGCTATGTGGGAAGTCTCGTAAAGCTTGCGGGCGGAACCAACATCTACGGAGACGGCGGCGGCGAGGAATTTCTGACCGCCAACACCGAGGATATGCAGCAAAAGGATCCCGACATAATTCTCCGCGCGGCGCACGCGCTGCCCGATCAGGTAAAGCAGATGTTTGCCGACGAATTCAACACAAACGACATCTGGAAGCATTTCCGCGCCGTACAAAACGGCAGGGTTTATGACCTTGACCCCGCTCTTTTCAACATGAGCGCCAACTTCAGCTACAGCGACGCGCTCACGGAGCTGCAGCCGATGCTCTACGGTGAATCCTGAGCGAAGACACATCCCGGAAGGGACAGCCCGCCGCCTGCGCGGCGGGCCGTCCCCGCTTTCACAACCATCAGAAAGGACGGTGAACTGCCTTGATCTCTGCTCGCAGGCGGGTGGGGGCTTTTCTCCTCACGGCGGCGGCGCTTTTGGCGCTGCTGCTCTGGGCGGTCAATACGGGCAGCCTGCACGTCACTCCCGCGCAGCTTCTGCGGGGGCTGTTCGTGGAGTATGACCCGAACGTCGCCACGGTCTATGACCTGCGCTTTCCGCGCATCTTCATCGCTCTGTTCGGCGGGGCCGCCACGGCGGTGGCGGGCGTGCTGCTGCAGGCGGTGATGAAAAATCCGCTGGCCGACCCCGGCATCATCGGCATCAGCTCTGGCGCGAGCCTCGCGGCGGTGCTGGTGACGGCGTTTTTCCCGGCGCTGTATTTCTTCACGCCGCTTTTCGCGTTTCTTGGCGGCATGCTGGCCTTCGCGCTGGTCTACAGCCTGTCGTGGAAGGGCGGCCTGTCGCCGCTGCGGATCATTCTCGTCGGCGTCGCGGTCAACGCGATGTTCACGGGGCTCATGAGCGCGTTCAACTCCGGCACGGGGAGCAATTACTCCGGCGTGGCGAGCATCGTCAACGCCAACATCACGCAGAAGACGTGGGACGACTTCCGCACGCTCGCGCTCTATGCGGCCATCGGGCTGATCGCGTCCCTGTTCGTGACGGGGCAGTGCAACCTCCTCGCCCTCGAGGACAAGACGGCGCGCGGCCTCGGCGTGAACGTCACGCGCAGCCGCATTATCATCTCGGTCATCGCGGTGGCTCTCGCGTCCATCTCGACGGCCATCATCGGGCCGATCAGCTTTCTGGGTCTGATCGTGCCGCACATTGCGCGTCTGCTCGTCGGGAGCGACCACCGCGTGCTCGTGCCGTATTCGGTGCTGCTGGGGGCGTTCACGCTCCTGCTCGCGGACACGCTCGGGCGGACGATTGCCGCCCCGTATGAGATCAGCGCGGCGGTCGTCATGTCCGTTGTGGGCGGACCGTTCTTCATTCTGCTGCTAAGGGGGGCGAAGCAAAGCTATGGCGGATAGTATTTTCACGCTTGAGAACCTCTCCTTCGCCTACGGCAGGCACGAGGTCATCCGTAGTCTGGACCTGACGCTCCGCGAGGGCAAAATCACGACCCTCATCGGCGCGAACGGCTGCGGCAAGAGCACGCTCTTCTCCCTCATGACGAAGAATCTTCGCCCGGACGGCGGGCGCATCCTGCTGCGCGGACAGGACATCGCCGGGATGAAGCTGCGAGAGTTCGCGCGGCAGGCCGCGATCGTCCACCAGTACAACACCGCCCCGGCCGACCTCTCGGTCGAAAAGCTCGTCGGCTACGGGCGCACGCCCTATCACACGATGGGGCTCTCCCCCGACCCGGCGGCGGACGAGGAGAAAATCCGCTGGGCGCTCGGGATCACAAACACGGAAAAGCTCCGCGATAAGCCCGTCGCCGAGCTCTCCGGCGGCCAGAAGCAGCGCGTCTGGATCGCCATGGCGCTCGCGCAGGACACGAAGGTACTCTTCCTCGACGAACCGACGACGTATCTCGACATCCGCTACCAGCTGCAGATTCTGCGGCTGATCCGGCGGCTGAACCGCGAGTTCGGCATCACGATCATCATGGTGCTGCACGATATCAACCAGTCGCTCTACTACAGTGACGAGATCGTCGCCATGCAGGACGGGCGCATTCGGGCGCAGGGTCTGCCGGAGCAGATCATCACGCCGGAGCTGGTGCGCAGCGTCTATGACGTGGAGCTCGAGATCCGCGAGGTAGACGGCAAGCCCTTCGTGATCCCGGTCTGAGAATAAAAGGAAAGGCAGAAAAGAAACGAGATGATGATTAACAAACGGCTGATCGGCACCGTTCCGGAGAGCAAACGCTATGTGGCGGGAAACGTTATCCTACAGTGGTGCTCGCTGCTCGCGAACATCGCCATGATGACGGCCATCACACGTCTGCTCGCCGCGCTCTATCTGAACGCGGCGGACGGCGCGATGCCGACGGAGACGGGTCTGACGGCGCTCTGCGCGGTTGTGATCCGCTTCTTCTGCACCACGGGGAGTGCCCGGATGGGCTATCTCTCCTCCCGCGCGGTCAAGCGGACGCTGCGCGCGGCCATCTACGAAAAACTCCTGCGCCTCGGCGCGTCGTATAATGAGCAGGTCAAGACCTCCGAGATCGTGCAGGTCGCGGTCGAGGGCGTCGACCAGCTCGAGACGTACTTCGGCGCGTACCTGCCGCAGTTCTTCTACGCGATGCTCGCGCCGCTGACGCTGTTTGCCGTGCTGTGTTTCGTCAACGTTCCGGCGGCGGTCGTGCTGCTGATCTGCGTGCCGCTGATCCCCGTCGCCATCGCCGCGGTGCAAACCTGGGCCAAGAAACTGCTCTCCAAGTATTGGGGGCAATACACCGCGCTGGGCGACACCTTTCTGGAAAATCTTCAGGGCCTGACGACGCTGAAGATCTATCAGGCAGATGAGAAAAAGGCCCGGGAGATGGATGAGGAATCCCAGCGGTTCCGTCAGATCACGATGAAGGTGCTTACCATGCAGCTTAATTCTACCAGTGTTATGGATATCGTAGCTTACGGTGGAGCGGCTGCCGGAATGATTGTGGCCTCCCGGAGAGCTGGGAGATACCCTCTCGGGCGGTGAGAAACAGAGAATCGGAATTGCCAGAGCCTTCCTGCACGATGCGCCCTTCCTTCTGATGGATGAGCCCACCAGTAATCTGGATTCCCTAAATGAAGGAATTATCTTGAAATCTCTCAGAGAAGAAGGTAAAATGAGAACAGTTTTACTGGTTTCTCACAGGAAATCCACGATGAAAGTAGCTGATGTGGTCTTTCATATGGACCCTTCCGTCAGAAAGACGAGAACGTAAAAAATGAAATCTGCAGAGGGAAAAGGATGCGTAAGATTAACAGAGAAGATATGCTGGAGCTCACCAGGCGGATGACGGTAAAGAGAAACTGCTTTGACCGGATCGCCGGAGCTTATCTGGATGAGGAGGGCTATGTGGATGCCACCTTTAATCGTCATTTTCTGAAATTAAAACTGAATGAACAGGCGGAAAATCTGGCGATTGCAAAGGAGATTCCTTTTGCAGATACGAACAAAAATCTGAGAGAATATGCATTTCCGGAAGATGCTCAGAAGCCCGGAAGTATTTGGCAGCTTCTGATGGCATTAAAGAGCTGTGAGCTGAAAAATGATGCGCTTCTGGATGTGTTTTATGAGAAAGTCGGCGGGGCCTATAAGAGCAAAGGCCCCTACGCCGTCTATTTCTTTCATGGAAGCTACGACGTTCCACGAAAAGGAATGGACAAAGAAAGCCAGTGGGAGTCAGAAGAGGTCTATCAGTTTCTGATCTGCGCCATCTGTCCCGTCCATGGCGATTATGAACCCGGCAGGCCGGAATGTGGCTTTCTTTTTCCGGCTTTCACTGAACGCTGCGCCAATTTAAACGGTATTGACATCTTTCAGGCTGACACCAGCCATCCCCATATGGAACTGATACGGGAAATACTGGAAATGCCCGTTTAATCACGTCTCAGATGGACGGCGGAAGCTGCCTGACGGCGGCGATCCTCGCCCATGGCGGCGTAATGTTTACGGGTTGTATTGACATCTTTGTGTCCAAGCACCTCGGCTACCAGATAGATATCACCGGTTTCGCGGTAAAGGCTTGTACCATAGGTACTGCGAAGCTTATGCGGGGTGATCTTCTTGGTGGTCGTGATAGCCCGGGCATATTTTTTTACCATATTTTCTATGGCCTGAACACCTATTCGACGGCGCTGGGTAGAATAGAAGAGAGCGTTCTCGTGACCGGCGATGGGAGTGATCCCTTCCCGGACCGGAAGGTAAGCTTTCAAGGCATCGGCCACTTCATCCCCAAAATAGACGATGGTTTCATTACCGCCTTTTCGTACGATACGGATGCCGTTGTTGTCAAAATCAATATCCTGAATATCCAGGCCCACACATTCGGAGACACGGATGCCGGTGCCCAGAAGAAGGGTCACAATGGCCAGATCCCGTGCTTTTGTCTTTTCATAGTACATTTTCCTCTGGCCTGTAAGTTCGTCGCCTCCATGCTCGATATAATCCAGAAGAGCGGCCGTTTCATTGGCTTCCAGACGGATGATGGATTTCTCATGGATTTTCGGCATATCGACCAGGAGCGTGGGATTGCTGGAGATCACCTGGCGTTTGTAATAGTAAGTGTAGAAGCTCCGGAGAGCTGACATTTTTCGTTTCAAGCCACGTTCGCCGTTGGTGATCTGTTTGTCACAGCTGGAGGCCTCATAGACTTTTAAATATTCCTGATATTCCTCAATATCAACAGCTTCCAGCTGATCCAGCACATCCACAGGAAAATCCCGGATATCCATTGTGCGTAAAGCCGGATTTCGTTCCTTGAGAAATCGGAAAAACACGCGGATGTCGTAAGCGTAAGAGATACGGGTCTTCGTGGAAGTCGTCGGCTCCATGGCCCGGAAATAATCCCGGCAAAATCCGGGAAGAGTTTTTAAAACCTCACGAAGCTTTAAGGTGTTTTCCACATCCTGTTCATCGTGATAAGTGACTCGCTGAGGCATAAAAAATCCTTTCTGACAGGGAAAAGAGTACTCTATAGATCTATACGACAAACACATGTTTTTCAAATAGATCTATAGAAATTCACCAAATTCCCTGCATATTCTGTTGATTTCTAACTTTTAAAGCTTTTCTTATTTTTCAATAGCTGCCCAGGCTTTCAGATATTCCTTTGCCATAATTGCACAGCCAGGATCAGAAAGATGCACGCCATCGTAGCTCAACTCTTCTGTAGGCACTTTCTCGATGAGGCTGTTGGTCAGGATTCCATTCATTGGCAGATATACATCGGCGTACTTTCTGGCAAGCCTGCGTACGACTTCAATTTTGGGTCCGAGATCCTCCCAGAAGATTTCTTTTTCTGGATCTGTAGGAAGCAAAAACGGCTCGATTAGCATAAGCTTCGTGTCCGGAAGGCCTTTTTTGATCTTTTCCAGAAGCTCTGTCAGATTGGTCTCAAACTGTTCTTTTGAGGTAATATCGTTGGAATCATATCTTCGCCAGGTATCGTTGATACCGATCATAATGGACAGATAATCCGGTTTCACTTCCAGAATATCCTTCTGATACCGTTCCAGCAAATTCTGGCATCTGTCTCCGGATACGCCCCGATTGACAAAATTTACCGGATTATGCGGAAATAACAATTCATAAATTTTTGCAGCTCTATAGGCATAGCCTTTCCCCAGAGCTCCGCCTCCTTCAGGAAACATATCCATGAGCAAGCCGCCGTCGCGGCCCCAATCTGTGATGGAATCACCCTGAAATAATACCGTACTTCCTGCCTTAAAAATTGTTTTCATAGCTTTTCTCTGCCTTTCTGAGGGAATTTCCTCGTTTATTGTGTAAACCTACTCATCAAATTCTGCGGTGACGATGAAGCCTCTCGGCGTATTATCCACGCTTACAATAACACCTTCTCTGGATTTCAGCCGTTCCGGGGCTTTAAAACAGCCTGACATGGCCACAGCAGGCTCAATAATATAACTGTAATTCATGTTGGTCTGGATCTCTGTGATCTCTACATGGTCGCCTGGCTGTACCAGATTCGGCCGTTCCATCTTAAATTTTTCTCTGCGCATATACATGAAGTCCTTTCTGAAATCTAAGCGTGTCCCAAGTTCAAAAGCCTTATCGTGCAAGCACGAACAGCTTTTTGACCTTTTGACACTGGTATCATTATGATAATCAGACGGGCAGAAAAAAGTGTCCGCCGCAATATCCCTCGTTGTGCCTCTCTACAGTCTCACTGCAGCTGACGGAAGGTCTCTTTTTGCCACACAGATCGGAAAATCCGAAGCGCGGTAAGGACTCTCTCCCATGGTGATCTCGGCGCAGACCGTCTCATAAGCCAGCTCCTCGTAATTGTTTTCCTTACTCAGATGGCCAAGCATCACCGTGTTCATATCGTCATTGAGGATCTCGGAGAGAAGCTTTCCCGCATTTTCGTTGGAAAGATGACCTCTGTCCCCCAGGATTCTCTGTTTCAGGTAATAGGGATAACTCCCTACCTGAAGCATATTGATATCGTGATTCGATTCCAGAAGGACTGCATTAAGTCCTTTCAGGTGCTCGATGATATAATCGTCATAATAACCCAGGTCCGTACACACAGCCACCGTATGCTCCTCGTGGGCCACCCGGTAAGCCACGGGCTCCGCCGCATCATGAGAGATACGGAAGGGTAAAATATCCAGATCCCCGATCTGAAAATGTTCGTCCGCATGGATCTCATGAAGAAGCTCAGGGTCCAGTTTTCCAAGTGTGCTGGTGCTCCGGATCGCTTCCATGGTTCCGGGCGTCGCATAGATGGGAAGATGGTGCTTTCTCGCCAGAACCCCGAGCCCTTTGATGTGGTCGGAATGTTCATGGGTCACGAGAATCCCCTTCAGATCCTTCGCCGTGTGGTCAAAACTGTTGAGTCCTTCTTCCACCTTTTTGCCGCTGATCCCCGCGTCCACCAGGACGGAGGAAGAGTTGCTGCCTATGTAAATACAGTTGCCGGTGCTTCCACTGGCAATACTACAAAATTCCATGTTCTTTCAGTCCTCTATCAATTTGTTCATATGTATTCTGCACAATTTCACTGCTATTGTCAATTACAAATTGACAAGACTCTCGAAAAATCTCGTCCGGAAGCTGATTTTTCATGATGGAATCCGATTTTGCGCTGGTGTATCCACGGGAGGCGGCCAGACGTCTTCGACGCGCATCCTCATCCGCGTAAACGTACCAGAGCTCATCACAGATCGTATCGTAATGGTCTTCGATGAGAAGGGCGGCTTCCACCGCCACGAAAGGAACCTTTCCTTCCTTTCTCTCCTTTTCAATCTCCGACGCAATGTATTCTTTTACTGCCGGATGGACCAGACTGTTGAGCTTCACGAGCTTTTCCTGATCGTCAAAAACGAGTTTTCCCAGTTTCTGACGGTCAATGCTCTGATCCCCTCTTAAGATCCCGCTCCCGAAGGTCTCCACGATATGATAATAGACCTTCTGGCCGGGCTCCATAAGAAAATGGCCAACCTTGTCCGCCTCAATAATCCGGGCGTGGTATCTCCGGTTGAGATAATCCAGGATCGTGCTCTTTCCGGCCCCCACGCCTCCGGTAATTCCCAGTACTTTCATCTATATCCTCTCCTACTTGGCTTCGTACCAGTTCTTTCCTGTATGCATATCAATCTCCAGCCGGACAGAAAGCTCTGCGGCTCCCTGCATCTCCTCCCGGAGGATCGTTTTTACCTGTTCCAGCTCGCTCTCCTCGGCCTCGATGAGAAGCTCATCGTGAACCTGGAGGATCAACCTGGATTTCAGCTGTTCTTTTTTCAGCCGCTCGCTGACATGAATCATCGCAATTTTGATGATGTCCGCCGCGGTTCCCTGGATCGGCGCATTCATAGCCACCCGCTCTCCAAAAGACCGCTGCATGAAATTGGAAGATTTGAGTTCCGGCATCGGACGGCGTCTTCCGTACAGAGTCGTCACATAACCATTCTTTTTCGCATTTTCCACGAGTCCGTCCAGGAAGCTCTTGATCCCCGGATAGGTCTCAAAATATTTTTCAATATATTCGGAGGCCTCCTTCCGGCTGATGCTGAGATCCTGGCTTAAACCAAAGGAACTGATGCCGTAGACAATGCCGAAGTTCACGGCCTTGGCATTTCGTCTCTGAAGAGGCGTCACCTCGTCAAAGGGGATGTGGAATACCTGGGAGGCCGTAATCCGATGGATGTCCTCCGCATCCCGGTAGGCCTGGATCAGCCGTTCATCTCTGGAAAGATGTGCCAGCACACGAAGCTCGATCTGGGAATAGTCCGCGTCCACGAAGACACAGCCAGGCTTCGGCACAAAAACTTTCCGGATCAGCCGGCCAAGTTCCATCCGAACCGGAATATTCTGAAGGTTCGGCTCGGTACTGCTAATCCGGCCTGTGGCTGTGATTGTCTGATTGAAGGTGCTGTGGATTCTGCCGTCCGGTCCGATAAAACCTGCCAGACCATCTGCATAAGTGGATTTAAGCTTTGCCAGTGTCCGGTATTCCAGGATGGAAGCCACGATCGGATGCTCCGGAGCCAGCTTTTCCAGCACATCTGCCGCTGTGGAATAGCCGGTCTTCGTCTTCTTGCCGCCGGGAAGCTGCATTTTTTCAAAAAGAATCACGCCCAGCTGCTTGGGCGAATTGATATTGAAGGTCTCTCCGGCCTGTTCATAGATCGCGGTCTCCAGCTCACGGATCCGGCCAGCCAGCTGGTCGCCGTAGGTTTTCAGGGCCTCCGCCTCTACGGAGATTCCCGCCCGCTCCATATCCCGGAGGGTGTAGACCAGGGGCATCTCGATATCACGGAAGAGGTGCTCCATCTCCATTTCTCTCAGCTTCGCGAGAACTGGTTCCAGAGCCGCTGCCGCCACATAAGCCTGATAGCAGGCCCATTTTGCAAACACCTCTCCGTTTTCTTTTGCCTTTTCCAGGGGATCTTTCCCGAAAAGTTCCGCTCTGCCGGGAATCAGCTGATCCAGATATTCCTTCGCGATATCCTCGTAGGGATAATGGTCCTTCAGCGGATTCACGAGATAGGCTCCGATAGAGAGATCGAACAGTTTCTCCCGGTCGGGAACCGTGAAAAGATCCAACTGGGACTTGAGATCCAGCACAGCGGCTGTTTTTCCGTAGACCAGCAGTTCTTCCAGATGATCTCTCAGGAAATCAAGCGCCAGGCCATTTTCGTCAAAGCTTCCCTCCGCCAGAAGAAAAGCCGTTCCCTCATCACCGAGAGAGAGGGCCAGACCGTAAATCTTATCCCTTTCCTCGATCCAGGCAAAGCCAAAGCTCTCTGCTTTCGCCGCCTTTTCCAGGAATTTTTCCGCCTTTTCCCTGGTGTCTGCCAGCTCAAAATGGTCGGCCGCTTCATCCTTCGGCGCTTCCACATGGAAACGGCTCAGGAGATTCTTAAACTCCAGCTTTTTCATCCATGTGAAAGCCTCCGCCGTATAAAGATCGGTAAGCTTCGCCGCCTGGAGATCCAGCGTGACGGGACTCTCCGTATTGATCTTTGCCAGCGTCTTGGAAAGAACCGCCAGATCGTAATGCTCCTCCAGGGAAAGCTTTGCCTTGTTGGGCTTGATTTCCTCCAGATGATCATGGGCATTCTCGATGGAACCGAACTCCGAGATGATCTTTGTGGCAGTCTTCTCTCCGACTCCGGGAATGCCGGGGATATTGTCGGAGGCATCGCCCATAAGGGCCTTCACATCCACAAATTCCGTTGGCGTCACCAGATATTTCTCTTTCACATCCGCCGCATAATAGTTCTCGATCTCGGTTCCCGTCCGTTTGGTCTTGGGAATGCGGATCTGCACCTTGTCTGTGGCCAGCTGAAGGAGGTCCCGGTCTCCGGAAACAATGGAAACTTCAAGGCCGGCCCGCTCCGCCTGGCCCGCGATCGTTCCCAGAAGGTCGTCAGCCTCGTAACCCTCCTTCATCAGAAGGGGCACGCCCATGGCCGAAAGCACTTCTTTCATGACCGGCACCTGTTCCCGAAGCTCTTCCGGCATGGCCTTTCTCGTGCCCTTGTATTCCGCATACATTTTATGCCGGAACGTCGGAGCTTTCAAGTCGAAAGCCACTGCCAGATACTGGGCCTTCTCTTCGTCCAGAATCTTAAAGAGAATGTTCAAAAAACCATAAACTGCGTTCGTATGAAGCCCCTCGGAGTTCGTAAGCTCCGGAATTCCATAAAAAGCACGGTTTAAAATACTGTGTCCGTCTATCAGAACTATTTTTTCACTCATGTGAAACCTCCGTCTTGTTTTCTATGATGCCGGGGCCCAGCTTTCGTGGCCGGATGCTCCCCAGAGATCCGGCGGCGCCATAAGCCGCGGATTCAGCGTCAGAGCTTCTGTCTCTGTCTCCGCTGAGGTCTCTGTTTCCACCGATGTTTCCGTCTCTTCCCCGGCTCCCGGATGGAAAAACTGATACAGTCCGGTCTCCCCAATACTCTTCTCCGGGAACATTTCCAGCTGGGTCATAACCGTCAGAAGAAGCAGAATCTCCGCCAGAGCCACCACGCAGGCCGTCACCCCATGAAAAATCTTTCTCCTGTGGATCCGGTTTTTGGTGTCCCGAAGATTTTCCTTCAGCATTTTGGGAATATTAAAGGAAATCTTATCATCTTCATCCAGCTTCTGTAAGGCATAGTGAACCGTAAAATGGATCTCCAGTTCCTCATAGCACTCTTTGCAGTTTTCGATATGCTCCAAAAAATCCTCTGTCTCCTCATCACTCAGCTGATCGTTGATATAAGGAATTACCAGACTCTGAGCTGTCTTACAATCCATGTTTTTCTCCTTTGGCAAACCTACCATATGATACCTATCTAATAGTATACCCGCCATGGGGGGATTGGGCAAGATAAAATTCTTTCATATCGCACAAACTTGGTTGATGCAGAAAAAATTGCTTGCTTTTTTCAGAAAATTATGCTATGATAACGAAGTTGATAGGCCGGCGTGTCGGAATGGCAGACGATGCAGACTCAAAATCTGTTGCGGGTAACCGCGTGCGGGTTCAAGTCCCGCTGCCGGCATTAAACATATAAGTGATGAGCATCCAATTTATTTGGATGCTCATTTTTATTTTATGAATAAAAGTCTCATACAAAAAGGCAGACTGCTTCAATATTTTTTATAGCAGTCTGCCTATATATCAGAATTTTCTCCAGGTATCCGGCACAAAAAGCAGAAGCAACGGGAAGATCTCCAGTCTGCCTGCCAGCATATCGAAAATCAGCACGAGCTTGGAGGGTACGGACAGGATGCCGAAGTTGGCTGCCGGACCCACCAGGTCCAGGCCGGGACCGATGTTGTTGATGGTCGCCGCCACAGAGGTAAAGGTCGTGGTGAAATCAAAATTATCCAGAGAGACAATCAGCATCGACACCGCATAGATCAGAAGATACGCGATCAGGAACACATTGATGGAACGCACAACCTCATGCTCCACAGGCTTTCCGTCCATCTTGATCTTTGAAATGCTATGGGGATGAAGGTACTGTTTCAGTTCTTTCTTCACGCTTTTGGCCAGAATCACAATACGGGAAACCTTAATACCGCCGCCGGTACTTCCCGCGGAAGCTCCGATAAGCATCAGAAGCACCAGCACCGTCTTGGAAAAGGTCGGCCAGGTGTTAAAGTCCACCGTGGAATAACCGGTGGTCGTGATGATGGAACCTACCTGGAAAGCCGCATGATGGAAAGCCAGGAAAGGATTGCCAAATTTTCCGGCGATATTGACCGTGATCAGAAGAATTGCACCCAGGATGATTCCCAGATAAGCGCGGAGCTCCTCGTTTTTCAGTCCCTGCCGGATTTTTTTCAGAAGAAACAGGAAATAAACGTTGAAGTTCACACCGAAGAGGATCATAAAGATCGTGATCACCGTCTGCTGATAGGTCGTATAACTTCCAATACTGTCATTCTTGATACCGAAACCGCCGGTGCCCGCTGTACCGAAGGTCAGAGTCAGGGCATCAAACATCGGCATTTTTCCCACAAGGAGCAGCAGAAGCTCCAGCAGAGAGAGACAGATATAGATTCCATAGAGAATCTTGGCCGTGGACTTTACCGTGGGAACAAAACGCTCCACAGAGGGTCCCGGACTCTCCGCCCGCATGAGGTTCATGTGATAGCCTCCGGACATCGGAAGGATCGTCAGCATAAAGACCAGCACGCCCATTCCGCCGACCCAGTGAGTGAAGCTCCGCCAGAACAGCATACATTTCGGCAGAGCCTCCACATCGGAAAGAATACTGGAACCGGTCGTCGTAAAGCCGGAAACCGTCTCAAAGAGCGCATCCACCGGATGAGGGATGGAGCCGGAGATCACGAAGGGCAGCGCCCCCATCACACTTAAGACCACCCAGCTTAAGCCCACACTCACAAAACCATCTTTCGCGTAAAAGACTGCCTGTTTCGGTCTTTTCAGCAAGACCATGGGGACTCCGATGACCAGACAGAGCAGCATCGTGGCAAAGATCGCCCAGGCTGATTTTTCCCGATAGATCAGCCCTACCACAAAGGACGGACTCATAAAAGCAGCCTCAAAATTCAGGATCCATCCGATGATATATCTTATCATTGCGTAATTCATAATCTGTCACCCTTCTATTTCCGCAGAATATCCTTCAGATCGTTGAGTCCCAGCTGAGTGGTAACTACGATAACCCGGTCTCCCACTTGAATACGGTCTCCGCCTCGGGGGATCCAGGTGTTGCCACCGCGGCTGATACAGCCAATCAGAAGGTTTTTCTTCAGATTCAGCTCTGAAAGCGGAATATTGGTGACACCGGAAGTCTCATGGACGGCAAATTCCAGAGCCTCGGCCTTGTTGTCCAGAATCTGATAGAGGGTTTCCACGTTGCTTCCGATGGAGTTCTGCATGGCCCGGACGTACTGGAGAATGTAATCCGCCGTAATGTATTTCGGATAGATCACACTGCCGATATCCAGTCGGTCGATGATCTCCGTATACGCCACACGATTTACTTTGGTGACGGTCTTCAGCCCTTCGGTCTGCTGCTCGGCAAAAAGTGAGAGGAAAATATTCTCCTCGTCCATATTGGTCAGGCTGACGAAAGACTCCGCATGGGGAAGTCCCTCCTGCATCAGAAGGTCACGGTTTGTGCCATCGCCGTTGATGACGGTCACATCCGGCAGGATCTTGCTCAGATGCTCACAGCGGGCCCGGTTCAGCTCGATGATCCGCACCCGGATTTTCATATCCTGAAGCTGTTTTGCCAGATAATAGGCGATGGTGCCGCCGCCCACGATCATGGTATTTTTCACCTGGTTGGTTTTAAGCCCTACCTTCCGGAAAAAGTCCGCCGCATTCGTCGGGGTCGCAATGATGGAGATGAGATCCCCGTCCTGCAGGATAAAGTTACCATCCGGTATATAAACCGTCTTATCGCGCTCCGCACTGCAGAACAGAATATCGCAGTGATAGCGGTCCATAATATCCATGATCCGGTTTCCGCCCAGACGGAATTCCGGTTTCAGTTTGAATTTCAGAAGCTCTGCCCGGCCTTTCGCGAAGGTATCGATCTTGATCGCCGAGGGAAAACGAAGAATCCGTGAGATCTCCGTGGCCGCCGCCAGTTCCGGATTGATAATCATGGAAAGACCAATGCTCTCCCGGATAAAATCGATCTCTTGGTTGTAAATGGGGTTTCTGACTCTGGCGATCGTGCTCACATGGCCTGCCTTTTTCGCGATCAGGCAGCACAGAAGGTTCAATTCATCCGAACCGGTGACAGCAATCAGAATGTCCGCTCTCTCAATACCCGCATCCTGAAGGGTACTGATGCTGGCTCCGTTTCCCAGAATCTTCATGACATCCAGATCGTCAGAAAGATTCTGGAGCTTGTCAGCAGAAGAATCCACAAGGGTAATGTCATGATTTTCATCGCTCAGCTGTTCTGCCAGGCTGAGTCCGACCTTTCCACACCCGATAATAATAATGTACATATCTTCTCCTAAGTAAACATTTTATGAAAAAAGTACTGCCTTTTTCTTTCTCACACGGCCACGGCTATTATAGCACGGAGTCCTCTGTTTGAATAGCCTTTTCCGAAATTCTTTTACCAGTACCGCGCGCAGCCGGTGATGGTTCGGTAATCATAGGCTGTACGGATGATGCCCCGCTCCTCGTTGAAGGCGTGGATGATCGTCCCGTTGCCCAGATAAATGGCCGCGTGATTCACGGGATTTCCGTAAAATACCAGATCTCCCGGCTGGAGCTCCGATACGGAAATTTTTTTCGGTGTCGCATAAGTTCCCCCGTAAAGCGAGGTTCCGGTGAGCTGTCCCGCGGAAAGCCTCGGCACCGCAATGCCAAAGTGCGCCAACACGCTCTGGGTAAAGCCGGAAGAATCCGCTCCCTCCGTCAGGCTGGTACCGCCGTTTTTATAAGGCTTTCCCTCAAAAAGCATGGCATAATCCGCGATGGCCTGCCCCTTTTCCGCGCCGGCAGAAATTTTTGTCTCCCTGATCACTCTTCCGTCTTCGTTGAAGAGATAACGGATTCCTTTCAGGGCGATCTCCGTATTTCTCGCCATTTTTCCCGAGCCCGGCATAAAATAATATTTCGTCCCGGCAATCTCAAGAAAGCCTGTCGTCATCACACCGTAATTATCAAAAAAGTAGCTGTCCTCATCCACATGAACCATACCATGGGCAGGAAGCCCCTCCGCATCAAAATAGTAAGTCTTTCCGCCGATTACACAGAGCCGCTCCGTCACCCGGCTTCCCGTATCATCGGCGTAATAGTCCCCGATCCAGCTATCTTTCTGAAGCTCTCCGGAAGTCTCGTCAAAATAGTAGGCCTTCTCTCCCACATAGACCCAGCCCGTCAGTTTCTGATAGCTGCTTCCCAGATAATAGGTCTTGTCATTCTCAGTGAAAAAACCCGGCTTTCTTGTCTTTCCGGTACGTTTTCCGTCAGCACCCACATACCAGGCGTCAATCCAGGTGTTTTTCTGCAGGATACCGTTTTCATCCAGATAACAGTCTTCCACCCAGGCTCCCCTGGTCAGAAGGCCTTCTTCATCGAAATAATAGGTTTTGCCTTCCACGGTCACAAAACCTTTTTTCATCCGGCCGGTCTTCTCGTCCAGATAATAAGTTTCATCGCCCAGCTTCAGCCAGCCTTTGTGCATTGAGCCGTCGTCATCTACATAATAGTTGGGGCCGATCCAGCGGTTGTAGAGCATAATTCCTCTGGAATTAAAATAATACTTTTTGCCCTGCACGGTCCGCCAGCCTGTCAGGGCCCTGCCGTTCACCCGGCTGAAATAATACTCATAAGAACCGATCTTCGTCCAGCCCGTCCTCTTCTTTCCTGTTTTCGGGTCAAAATAATACCGCCGCCCAGCCTGAATGACCAGGCCGGCCGGACGGCAAACCAGCCCTCTGGCATCAGTAAACAAAAGCCTTCCGTTGACACGGTGAAAGCCCTTTACCGCATACCAGCGGCTGGTAAAATAATACGTTTTTCCCGAAACGCGGATGAGCCCTCTTTTTCGCACGCCGGTATCGGGGTCAATATAATAATATTTCCCCCCGATTCTTTGTACGCCGCTCATCTCTGCTTTCTGAAGACTGCCGGACAGAGAAGCGCCGACTGCTCCCGCCGCCTCTGTCGCAGCGGGAAATCTCAGGATCAATCCTCCGGCCACGAAGGCCGCCAGCAGTTTCTTTCTCATATTCTCTCCTGATTACTCAAAGATCTTATCATAGATCGGGAAGCAGTCAAAGGTTGCAAAATAATCCTTCGGAGTCTCTGCCCGGCGGATCAGCTTGGCGGTTCCGTCCTCCTTCAGAAGGATCTCAGCGGATTTCAGACGGCCGTTATAGTTGTAACCCATGGCAAAACCGTGGGCTCCTGTATCATGGATGAAAAGGATATCTCCCATGTCGATCTTCGGAAGGGCGCGGTCCACGGCAAATTTATCGTTATTCTCGCAGAGGCTTCCGGTCACATCGTAAACGTGATCGCAGGGAGCGTCCTCTTTTCCCATAACGGTGATGTGATGGTAAGCGCCGTACATAGCCGGACGCATGAGGTTTACCGCGCAGGCATCCACACCGATGTACTCTTTATGAGTATGTTTCTCATGGATGGTTTTTGTCACCAGCCCGCCGTAAGGGCCTGTCATGAAACGGCCAAGCTCTGTGAAGATGGAGATATCGTCCATTCCTGCGGGAACCAGAACTTCCTCGTATGCTTTTTTCACGCCGGCTCCGATGACATGGATATCGTTCGGCTCCTGGTCGGGTCTGTAGGGAATACCTACGCCACCGGAAAGGTTGATGAAGGTGATGTGGGCTCCGGTCTCCTCTTTCAGCTTCACAGCCAGCTCAAAGAGCTGTTTTGCCAGCATCGGATAATACTCGTTGGTCACGGTGTTGCTGGCCAGGAATGCATGAATACCGAATTCCTCAACACCTTTTGCTTTCAGGATCTTGTAAGCCTCGAAGATCTGCGGTGTGGTCATTCCGTACTTGGCATCGCCGGGGTTGTCCATGATGCCATTGCTCATACGGAAAACTCCGCCGGGATTGTAACGGCAACAGATCTTTTTCGGCAGATGGCCCAGAGTCTTTTCCAGAAAATCGATATGAGTGATATCGTCCAGATTGATGATGGCTCCCAGCTCGTCAGCCAGCTTGAAATCCTCAGCCGGTGTATCATTGGAAGAGAACATGATATCGTCTCCTCTGCCGCCCATAGCCTTGGCCAGCATCAGCTCTGTCAGAGATGAGCAGTCGAAACCGCAGCCCTCCTTCTGCATGATCTCGATGACAAAGGGGTTCGGCTCTGCTTTTACAGCAAAATACTCGCGGAAACCTTTGTTCCAGGAAAATGCATCGTACATGGCTTTCGCATTCTCACGGATGCCTTTCTCGTCGTAGAGGTGAAACGGTGTGGGGTACTTCTCCAGAATGCTTTTTAACTGCTCATTGGTCACAAAAGGTACTTTTTTCATAATCATTCGCTCTCCTCAATCAAAAAAATTTGTCAGTCGGTGTTTCCAGTCGGTTAAATTATTGTATTGCAGGATATTGTAATCGTGCACCTTCGTGTCAGAGGGGAGCTCTTCCCATTTGTGGAAAGTGAGATCATCTGCTGTTCCGTCTGCATAGAAGTTTGCCGTTATTACCGGATATTCTTCCCGGAGGCCCAAAAGCCAGGTCTGATAACCGGAAAGGGGAAGGCCGATCTTGTCCAGAAGGTAGCCGCTTAAATAGTTGGCGCTGATCGCATTGTCCTCCTCTTTCTCCAGATCGTAGTTGGACCAGAGAATATAGGGAACCACATAGCCTTTCCGGAGCTCGTCCACAGAAGTCTCCCGGATCGAAGAATCCTGTCCCATAAGCCTGAGAATCGGATTACAGATATAATCGCTGGGCTGATGGTCGCCGAACATCAGAATCACCGTCGGCTCGTCCTGAGTTGCAAAATATTCCGTCAGCTCTTTGAAAGCCGCATCGGTCTTCTGCACGAGGGTGAGATATTTCTCGGTGGCCTCGGTGTTGGTAGTCTCTTTTCCGGAGTAGCCGGTGAGACGGATATCCGGAAAAAGATCCGTGTATTCCTTGCTGTAGCCGCCGTGGTTCTGCATCGTGACTTCAAAAGCAAAGAGGGGACTCTCTCCCTGCCGCTCCTGATAAAGCTCCTTGAGTTTTGCAAAGGCAGATTCGTCATCGACATAGCCCCGAAGCTTCGTGGCATTCTCAAAATCGTTCTGGAAATAGGTGTTGTCAAAACCAAGCCACGGATAAACCTTGTCTCTGCACCAGCCCGCTGCACGGTAGGGATGAAGGGCGCTGGTCACATAGCCGAGAGCCCCGAGGTGGCTGGCCAGGGAAGGCTGCTCCTGCTTGATATACTGCTGATAGGGCACGCTTCCTGCCGGAAGGAAGCCCATGGAGTTGCCGGTGAGAAACTCAAATTCGGTATTTGCCGTATTTCCACCCTTTACGGAGACATACAGTTTTCCCACTTCCGCCTCCTTTGATTCTTTCAGAGAATGGATAAAGGGCATATAGTCCTCGCTGGTCTCAAAATCTCCGTAAATATCCAGGTCCGAGAAAGCCTCGTTCATGATAACGATGATATTCGGGCTCTCCTTCGTGGCCTTTGTCACCGTTGCCGTATTCTCCTCCGTCTCCACACTCTCCGCCAGCTCCTCAGCCGCAGATACGGAATAACCAGCAGGCTTTTCCACATCCATAAACTTCAGATTGGAGACAAAAGCGGCAATGAGGCCATTGTTCCGGTAGAGAACATTCGGAGTGAAAAGCGTCGTGTCAAGCCCTGCCAGCTCTCCCACCTCGTCGGTTTTCACCGCCTGCACATAGCCAAAGACCAGACCGATGGAGACAACCACCGATACCAGCCGGATCTTCCACTGTTTTTTCTGAAATTTCAGGCTGGTCCGTCTTCCCAGAAAAATCACAGCCACAAAGCCAAAAATTACAAAGAGAAGCCGAAAAGGGACATCCAGATTATAGTTGTCCGCCACGCTGGCCGCTGTTCCCAGAGAATAGAAGTCCCAGGGCACCACCGGGGAAGACCGGAAGCTCACCACATAATAGTTGACAAGGCCAAAAATCATCGGAACCAGTGTTCCAAAAGTAAGGCCTCCTCTGGTGCTTCCAAAGACAGTGATTCCCGCCAGGCAGAGAATCAGATACGCCAGGTAGTTCAGAAAAAAAATTGCCGGGGTCAGATCCTGGGGAACATGGGTAAAACATTCCGTCAGGCAGAGGGTCAGGATCGGAAGAAGCGGGATAAGAAGGGCGCTTACCCATTTCGGAAAACGGATCTCCTTCCGGATCAGAAGACTGCCGCCCAGAAGCAGGCTGATGAGAATGCCTAAAGCCAGCTTCCAGACCGTAAGACCGTCGGCTTTCACTGCAAGCCCGGTCAAAATCAGGAGGATTGCAGCAACAACCCCTGCTGCCGCAATCCTCGCCTTTGAGTGATCAAATATTTTGTTCATTTTTTTTGCCTTTGTTTCTACTTATTTTACTACTACTACATTCATCATATTGGTCATGCTCTTGCCGTCTACATCGTTGGTAGCCGCATCACCGGCAGTAAAGACAACCAGATCGTCCTTCTTTACTTTTCCTTTTTCCTTCAGGACTTTTAGGGAATTTCTCATAATCTTGGTGGAAGACTCTTCCATCATTCCCTTGTAGGGATAAACGCCCCAGTAAAGCTGCATCCGTCTCATGGCTCTGTCATGAGGAGAAACACCGTAGATCGGCATTTTCGGACGGAAGTGCGCGATCAAGCGGGCCGTCTGGCCGTAGAAGGTCGGAGTGATGATACAGTCCGCATTCAGCGCAATCGCTGTGGAAACGGCCGCATAACCCACTGCCTCGGAAATACCGCTGCTCACCTTGTTTTTTGCCTTCATGAAATGGGTGTCGTAATCCAGATGCTCCTCCGTGGTCTCGGCGATCTTCGCCATCATCTTCACGGATTCCAGCGGATATTTACCCATGGCGGTCTCACCGGAAAGCATAATCGCGTCGGTGCCGTCGTAGATGGCGTTTGCCACGTCTCCGGCCTCCGCTCTCGTCGGTCTCGGGTTGCGGATCATGGAATCCAGCATCTGAGTCGCCGTGATGACGGGTTTGAGATGCTCGTTGCACTTGGCAATGATCCGTTTCTGAATGTAGGGAACCTCGTCAGCCGGGATCTCTACTCCGAGGTCGCCTCTGGCCACCATAATGCCGTCGGCCTCCTCCAGGATCGCATCGATGTTTTCCACACCTTCCGCATTCTCGATCTTGGCAATGATCTGCATGTGCTTGCCGCCGTTCTCTTTTAAAAGGCTGCGGATCGTACGGATGCACTCGGCGCTCCGCACAAAAGAAGCTGCAATGAAATCAAAGCCCTGGGCAATACCAAAAAGGATATCTTCTTTGTCTTTGTCTGTCACATCAGGCAGGCCAACGCTGACGTTAGGCACATTGACGCCCTTTCTCTGTCCCAACTCGCCGCCATTGGCTACCTGACAGACGATCGCGTCCGCTGTGATCTCTTTTACCGTCAGCCCGATCAGACCGTCGTCAATCAGGATCGTGTCTCCCGGTTTTACGTCCTTGGAAAGTTCCTGGTAAGTGATGGAGGTGCCGTGCTCGTCGCCTTCCTGCTCTGTTAAGTACAGGGAAAACTCGTTTCCCGTCTCCAGGTTCACTTTTTTTCCGTCTTTTAAGAGGCCGGTACGGATCTCCGGTCCCTTCGTATCCAGAAGCATGGCGATGGGCAGATCCAGCTCATCCCGAAGTTCCTTTAAAGTTTCTATTCTCTTTTCGTGCTCCTCGTGGTCTCCATGGGAGAAATTGAATCTGGCCACATCCATTCCGGCCAATATCATGTCACGAAGAAGGTTTCTGTCGCTGGTGTTAGGTCCCATGGTGCATACAATTTTCGTTTTTTTCATAATCCTTTCACCTCACTGTTTTTTATGGACATGCTGGTGGGTAAAGAGATGATCCTGACAGTACTCGTAATTTCCGTCACACTTGGAGCAGTAACGGAACTCCAGATCGTCCCCGTCCAGCTCGGTCCGTCCGCACACAGCACATTTGTGCATAGGCTGTCTGCCGTTTCCGGGCTTTGCGGTATTCATCTGGCGTTTGAAATTCTGCTTTCTCCGGATCTCCTTCGGAGAAACTCTGCGGTAATCGCGAGTCATCAGGAAGAAGACGATAAAATTCAGCAGAGAAGCAATGATCGCCACTTTACCGACCCAGCTGCTCTTCACAAAGGAATATACGATGAAAAAGCCGTACAGGATACCCATCCATTTCATCTTGATAGGGATGAAAAAGTACAGCATGACTTGCATATTCGGATAACTCAGGGCAAATGCAAGGAAAATCGACATATTAATATAGTAGGTACTGAAAAGGGCATTGCCGAAAAGCACGTTTCCTCCGAAAATCGCATAGAGGAGAAAAGCGCCCAGAACCGTCGAGATCATTCCCATGAAAATGTAGACGTTGTAACGGAAAGCTCCCCAGGTCTGTTCCAGACTGTTTCCAAGAGAATAATAGAAAAACAGCATAATGATGGTAAAAATACCCGGTGACTCCGGCGGAATCAGAATCCAGGTCACCAGTCTCCAGATCTGACCGTGCAGAATATAATAGGGCTCGAGAGTCAGATAGCTGAAAATACTGGCAGGAGCAAAGAAGTATAAAAGATAGCCTGCCACATAAAGGGCAATGATATAGGCAGAAAGATTATGGATCGCATATCTGCCAAACTTTCTTTCCATTTTATTCAGAAAATTCATATCGGTTCCTTTCTGTAAAACTGTTTTGCCTCAGGGTCAGAAGAGATCTTTCTTGGAGCAGATCAGCGCCACCACAAGGCTTAAAGCCAGAGAGATCAGGATAACGATCAGGAAACCGTCATGACTGACGGAAAACGGGATTCCGCTGAGATTCAGGTTCATTCCGTAAGCGCTGAATACCATGGTGGGAATCGCCATGACGATAGTTATCGTTGTCAGAAATTTCATAACGCCATTGACATTATTGGAAATGACCGACGAGAAGGTGTCCATCATGCTGTTGAGGATACCCGTATAGACATGGGCCATCTCGATGGCCTGCTTGTTCTCGGTGATGACATCCTCCAGTAGATCCGTGTCCTCCGGATATTTCTTGATACTTTCCACTTTCAGAAGTTTCTCCAGCACCACCTCGTTCACCCGGAGGGAGGTGGTGAAATATACCAGAGATTTCTGCATCTCCAGAAGCTCGATGATCTCCTGATTTTTCGGTGAACCGTGAAGTTTCTGCTCCATGACCTCACTTTTTTTATCCAGAATACGGAGGTAATGCAGGTACATGCTGGCATTCCGGTAAAGGATCTGCAGGATAAAGCGCGTCTTCTTATAGGTAAAGAAATTCCTGACTCTCCCATCCATAAAAGCATCCAGAACAGGAGTCTCTTCCAGGCAGACCGTAAAGATCATATCCTCCGAAATGATGATACCCAGCGGCACCGTGCCGAACCAGTCCTTCTCATTTCGTTCTTCGATGACAGGAATATCTACCAGGATCAGGGTGTAATTATCTTCCACCTCAATACGCGATCTCTCTTCTTCATCCAGAGGTGCCCGAAGATCATCCTGATCAATATGATATTTGTTGGCTGTTTCCAGAATTTCTGTAGCCGTGGGATTGGCAAGCACCACCCAGCAGCCCTCAGACGCTTCATTCAACTGATGAATATGCCCGTCTATGGTCCGGAAAATCTTTATCATGATTCCATAACTCCTTTCGATCATCCGCAAAACAGACAATCCATCGAACGCTTCTTCATGGCATTACTATCGCCATTATATGTTTTTCGCCCTTCTTTGTCAATCACAGCCCTGATTTTTTTCAAAAGATTTAAGAAACCTTGAAATCTTTTTTTCTTTCCATTATAATCGTTTCATACGACTAAATATTATATAAGGAATGATGATTATGTCAGGTTCAACTTATGGAACTATTTTCCGTATCACCACCTGGGGAGAATCCCACGGTGCCGGCGTCGGCGTGGTTGTGGATGGCTGCCCGGCCGGCCTCTCTCTCACGGAGGCTGATATTCAGGCCTTTCTGGACCGGAGAAAACCGGGGACCAGCCGCTACTCTACCCCCCGGAAGGAAGGCGATCAGGTAGAAATCCTCTCCGGCGTCTTCGAGGGAAAAACCACCGGAACTCCCATCTCCCTCCTCGTGCGGAACACCTCCCAACGCTCTGCCGACTACAGCGAGATCGCGAGCTACTACCGTCCGGGCCACGCGGATATGACTTATGATATGAAATACGGTTTCCGGGATTACCGGGGCGGCGGCCGCTCCTCCGGAAGAGAGACCATCGGCCGGGTGGCTGCCGGAGCCATCGCCGTCAAGATTTTAAACAGCTTAGGGATTCAGCTTTTCACCTACACCCGCTCCATCGGCCCGGTAAAAATCCACCCAGAGCGTTTTCAGATCGAAGAGACTTCCCTGAATCCCCTCTGCATGCCCGACGCAGCTGCTGCCCAGGAGGCTTCAGAATATCTCGACGGCCTTATGAAGGAGGGCGATTCCGCCGGCGGTGTCATCGAATGCATCATCCGCGGCATGAAGCCCGGCGTGGGCGATCCCGCCTTCGAAAAGCTGAACGCCAACCTCGGAAAAGCTATTCTTTCCATCGGAGCAGTCAAGGGTTTCGAGATTGGCGACGGCTTCGCTGTGGCCAGAGCCCGCGGAAGCCAGAATAACGACCCCTACGCCTATACCTCTGACGGAACCCTCGAAAAGCTGGCCAATCATTCCGGCGGCATCCTGGGCGGCATCAGCGACGGCAGCGATATCATTTTCCGGGCTGCCATCAAGCCCACGCCCTCCATCTCCATGGAACAGGATACAGTCAACAAGAGCGGTGAAAATATCCGCGTCCGAATCAAAGGCCGTCACGACCCGATCATCGTTCCGAGAGCTGTTGTCGTGGTGGAAGCCATGGCCGCCATCACGCTTCTCGATATGCTTTTTGCAAGCATCCCGTCCCGTATGGACAATCTGATCCGTTTCTTTAACAAATAAAATGGACATGTCGCCTACCGGCGACATGTCCATTTTATTTGTTATTAGTCTGCAAATTCTCCGACCTTGGAAATCAGAATGCAGTTCGGTGTCTCGATGCGGATGGGTTTTCCTTTCATGACCATGAGGCCTTTCTCGTAGTCCACCTGGAAAAAGCGAATCTCGTTGGACTCGTGATTTAAGACCACCAGCGTCTTTTCATCCGGGAAGACTGCCACATCCTTGGGGTACTTGCCACTGATCGGAAGTATGCAGATCTTCGTAAGCTTGCCGGTCTCGTGATCGATCTTAAAGATTCCCACAGTCTCCTCTCCCGCTGTAGAACAGTAGAGATAATCGCCGCTCGGGGAAATCTTCAGAGCGGAAGCGGCCTTCGCGCTTTCGTCGTTGTCCAGATAAGTCGGAACTTTCTGAACCATCTCGAACTCCGGCAGCCGTCCGGAACCGTCATAAGTATATACCAGAATCTCGTTGCTGTGCTCACAGATCACATAGGCAAACTTGCCGTCGCGGCTGAAACGAATCCAGCGGGGAGCAGACTCCAGCTCACAGCGGAGAATATCCACCATTTTCAGGCGGCCGGTCGTGGGATTGACCGTATAGATATTGATATGGTCCACGCCGCTGTCCACGACGCAGAGGAACTTGTTGTCCGGTGTGGGCATCACACAGCTGATGTGGGGCCGGAAGTTTCTCTCTGCCACGCTGCCGAGACCTTTATGGAAAATGCCGTCCATGACTCTTCCCAGTCTTCCGTCACTGTGGGTATGTACCACAGTGACTTTTCCGTCGTGGTAGCCGCCCACAAAGAGGAATTTTCCTGCCTTATCGGTGGAAAGGAAACAGCCTCTCATGCCATCAATCCCCACTTTATTGATCGGGGTCAGGCCGCCGTCGGCTCCGATCTTCATCACAGCCACTCCCTCATCGGCGATGGAATAGAGATATTTGCCGTTGTTGGATTTGGCGATATGGGAAGCGTTGTTTACCGGCACCACATTCCGCTCGGTCATGTAGCCGTTCTCCACATCCAGATCGTAGACATGGATGCCAATGCTGCTTCCATGGGTGTAGGTGCCCACATATGCCACATATTTATCGTTACTGTTGTACATTTTCTTGTCCTCCTGCTTCTCGATTCTGTTAAAAACGGACAGAAAGATTCCGTTTCTTCGCACATTTTTCTTTATTTTACCATAAACCTCCCTTTTTGTTAATAGAAATTGCGTATGTTTTTTACAAAAATGTGGTTGACATTCTGCGCGGATTCTGTATAATCATTGTTTAGTGCAACTAAACTTGAAGTTTAGAATTACATGGATGCAAAATTGCGTGAGCTGCTTCGAGCGAAGCAATTTGTCTGTATTCCTTAAGAAGAAGGTGACTATATGGAGATAGGCAAGAAGATCAAGGACCTCAGGATCGCCAAGGGTCTGACCCAGGAAGAGCTGGCAGACCGTTCCGAACTGTCCAAGGGATTTATTTCCCAGCTGGAGCGGGATCTGACCTCCCCTTCCATCGCTACTCTGACAGATATCCTGCAGGTCCTGGGCAGCAGCCTTAATGAATTTTTCTACGAAGCTCCCGAGGAGCAGATCGTTTTCAAAGCCGAAGATTACTTCGTTAAAACCGATCCTGAGCTGAACAACACTATCGAGTGGATTGTTCCCAACGCTCAGCGGAACATCATGGAACCCATCCGCCTGACTCTCGGGCCCGGCGGCACCACCTATATGGATCTTCCTCATGAGGGAGAGGAATTTGGCTATGTCCTTACCGGAACGGTCACAATCCATATCGGAAATAAGAGTTATAAAGCCAAAAAAGGGGAAACCTTTTATCTGATCCCCAACAAGAGTCATTACCTCGAGAACCCCAGCAAGACGCCGGCCCAGGTTCTCTGGATCAGCTCTCCCCCGAGCTTCTAATCAACCACGAAGGAGAAAAAACGACCATGAGCAAACATCTCATCGATTTACAGCATATTTCCAAATCCTACGACGGCCAGATGGTCCTGGACGATCTGAATCTCTATATCCGTGAGAATGAGTTCCTCACGCTCCTCGGCCCCAGCGGATGCGGAAAGACCACGACGCTGCGCCTCATCGGCGGCTTTGAGACCCCCGATCAGGGCCGGATCATCTTTGACGGCAAGGATATCACTTCCCTTCCGCCAAACAAACGACAGCTGAATACCGTTTTCCAAAAATACGCCCTTTTTCCCCATATGACCATCGCCGAGAACATTGCCTTCGGCCTCAAGATCAAGAAAAAAAGCGACGCCTACATTCAGGATAAGATCAAATACGCTTTAAAGCTCGTAAACCTGGACGGTTTTGAAAACCGGAATCCGGATTCCTTAAGCGGCGGCCAGCAGCAGCGTATCGCCATCGCCCGCGCCATTGTAAACGAGCCAAAGGTCCTGCTTCTGGACGAGCCCTTAGGCGCTCTGGACCTGAAACTCCGTCAGGACATGCAGTACGAGCTGATCCGCCTGAAAAATGAACTGGGCATCACCTTCATCTATGTCACCCACGACCAGGAGGAGGCCCTCACGATGTCCGATACCATCGTGGTCATGAACCAGGGTTACATTCAGCAGATCGGCACTCCTGTGGATATCTACAATGAGCCGGAAAATGCCTTCGTCGCCGACTTTATCGGAGACAGCAACATCATCGACGGCATCATGCTGGAGGATAAACTAGTGGAGATCCTCGGCGTCAGATTTCGCTGCGTGGACACCGGCTTCGGCCAGAACCGCCCGGTGGACGTCGTGATCCGTCCCGAGGATGTGGATCTCGTCAAACCCGAGGAAGGCATCATCGACGGCGTTGTCACCCATCTTATTTTCAAAGGCGTCCATTATGAGATGGAGGTCATGGCAAATGGCTACGAGTGGCTGGTACACAGCACCGACTGTTTCCCCGTAGGTACGAAGGTTGGCATTTCCGTGGATCCCTTCGATATCCAGATCATGAACAAACCGGAATCTGAAGATGAGGAGGCTGCCAATATTGAAAACTAAAAACAAAGCTCTCCTGGCCGGTCCTTTCCTCGTCTGGACCGTAGCCTTTATCGCGATTCCACTCCTCATGGTGATCTATTACGGCTTCACCGGGGATGACGGAAGCTTTACCCTTGAAAATGTCAAGCGGATCCTGGCCCCCCACTATCTCAAATCCCTGTGGCTGGCCCTGCTCCTCTCTCTGGTAAGCACCGTGGCCTGTCTTGTCATGTCCTATCCTCTGGCCATGATTTTAAGCAAATTAAAAGGAAACAAGAGCCAGCTCATCGTCCTGATCTTCATCATCCCGATGTGGATGAACTTTCTGCTTAGGACCATGGCCTGGCAGACCCTGCTGGAGAAAAACGGCGTCATCAACACCGTGCTCCGTTTTCTCCATCTGCCCACCTTAAGGATCATCAATACCCCCTACGCTATCATTCTGGGTATGATCTACAACTTCCTGCCCTTCATGCTGCTTCCTATTTATAATAGTCTCATCAAGGTAGACTTAAGCGTGATCCAGGCAGCCGAGGATCTGGGGGCAAATAAATTCCAGACCTTCACGAAGGTTATTTTCCCGCTGACTCTTCCGGGAGTCATAAGCGGTATCACGATGGTGTTCGTGCCCGCCATGACCACTTTCGTACTCTCCGACCTTCTGGGCGGAAGTAAGATCCTGCTCATCGGAAACGTCATCGAGCAACAGTTCAAACAGGTCAACAACTGGCACATGGGAAGCGGACTCTCCCTCGTGCTGATGATCTTCATCGCCATCAGTATGGCCATCATGAACAAATACGACAAAGAAGGAAAGGGGGCGTCATTCTAAATGAAAACACTGAAAAAAGTCTGCTCCAATATTTATCTGGTCTTTATTTTCGTGCTTTTGTACGCGCCCATCCTGACACTGATGGTGCTCTCCTTCAACCAGTCCAAGAGCCGGGCCCGCTGGGGCGGTTTTACCACCCGCTGGTACACCGAACTTTTCCAGAATGAAGAGATCCTTCTGGCCTTTCGAAATACGATGGTCATCGCCTTTCTCTCCGCTCTCGTGGCCACCCTCATCGGCCTCTGCGCCTGCATGGCCATGAACAATATGAAAAAACGCTGGCGTTCCCTTTTCATGGGCATCGCCAACATACCCATGCTGAATGCAGAGATCGTCACCGGTATCTCCCTGATGCTGGTTTTCCTGGTCATCGGAAATTTCCTTTCCCATTTTGACCGGGAGCTGCCCTTCGGCTTCTGGACCGTGCTGATCGGACATATTACTTTTAATATTCCATACACGATCTTAAGCATCATGCCGAAGCTCCGGCAGACCAGCCGCTACACCTATGAGGCCGCCCTGGATCTTGGAGCCACCCCATTTTACGCTTTTTACAAAACCACCCTTCCGGACCTGATGCCCGGAATCCTCTCCGGTTTCCTCCTGGCTTTCACGATGTCCCTGGATGATTTCGTCATCACCCACTTTGTAAAGGGAGCCGGTTTTGACACACTTTCCACCAAGATCTATACAGAGGTAAAAAAAGGCATCAAACCGGAAATGTATGCCCTTTCCAGCCTGCTTTTTCTCGCCGTACTGATCCTTCTTCTGCTCTCCAATTACCGTCCGAAGCGCAGAAAGAAAGCTGACTAATCTGAAAAGGAGCCATCGCCATGAAACGTTCGATTGTACTGGGAGCCACACTCCTTCTTGCCGTTCTTACCTTTTCCGGCTGTAAAAAAGAAGATCCAACAGATGCCGCCACCTCCAATTCCCTGGTGGTCTATAACTGGGGAGAATATATCGATCCCGATGTGCTGGATGAATTCGAGGAAGAGACCGGCATTTCCATCATCTATGATGAATTTGAGACCAACGAAATCATGTACCCCAAAGTGGAAGCCGGCGCTGTCGTCTACGATGTCATCTGTCCCTCCGATTATATGGTGCAGAAAATGATCGAAAACGACCTTCTGGAGCCGTTGGATTACGACAAAATCCCGAATATTTCCAACATCGATCCGGATTATCTGAAATCCGCCGAGCAGTTTGACCCCGGAAACCGCTACTGCGTCCCCTATTGCTGGGGTACCGTGGGTATCCTTTACAACAAGACCATGGTAGACGAACCCGTGGACAGCTGGGATATCCTCTGGGATGAGAAATACAAGGATGAAATTCTCATGCAGGACAGCGTCCGCGACACCTTTGCCGTAGCCCTGAAACGTCTCGGCTATTCCTTAAACTCCACCGACAGCAAGGAGCTTCAGGAAGCCGCCGATTCCCTGAAGGAACAGAAAGATCTGGTTCAGGCCTATGTGGTCGATCAGGTCCGCGATAAAATGATCGGAAACGAGGCCGCTCTCGGCGTCATCTACTCCGGAGAGGCCATCTACACCCAGAGAGAAAACCCGAACCTGGAATATGTGATCCCGAAGGAGGGCTCCAACGTCTGGATCGACGGCTGGGTCATCCCGAAAAACGCCCGGCACAAAGAAAATGCCCTGAAATTTCTGGATTTCCTCTGCCGCCCGGAAATCGCCCTCAAGAATTTTGAGTACATCACCTATTCCACCCCGAACAAAGCAGCCAGAGCCCTTATCGAAGACGACGATATCCGCAACAGCACGATCGCTTTCCCCACAGCGGACATGCTGAAAAACTGTGAGACCTACACTTATCTTGGATCGGATATGGATTTTGAGTACAATGAGCTCTGGAACGAGGTAAAAGCATATTAAATGGAACGGATTTTTGAATATCAGATCACCGCTGCCGAGGAAGGCAGAAAAATCGGAGATTTTCTCCGAGAGAAGGGATATTCGAGACATCTGCTTCGGCAGCTCAAAGAGACAGAAGACGGCCTTTTGAGAAACGCTCAGCCAACCTTTACGACAGTAGCGTTAAAGGCCGGCGACCGGATCCGGGTCCGTCTTCTGGAAAAAGCAGAAGGGAGCGAGGCGATCATGCCCGCTCCCCTTCCTTTTGAGATCGTTTATGAGGATGAGGACCTGCTGGTGGTCAATAAGCCCGCTGACATGCCCATCCACCCTTCTTTTCAGAACCACGGAAACACCCTGGCCGATGCCCTCACCTGGCATTATCAGCAGCACGGAGAGGATTTCGTCTACCGCTGTATCAACCGGCTGGACCGGGACACCACAGGCCTTCTCATCGTCGCCAAACACCTGCTCTCCGCCTCCATCCTTTCCGATATGGTCGGAAAACGGGAGATTCACCGAGAATATCTGGCCATCGTCAAGGGAATTCCCCCTGAAAATGGCACGATCTCCGCTCCAATCGGCAGGAAAAAAGGCTCTGCCATCCTGCGGGAGGTCAACTTTGAGACCGGTGAACCGGCCGTGACCCATTTTGCACGACTGGAGATTCGAAATGGTCTCTCTCTGGTTTCCTTAAAGCTGGAAACCGGCCGGACTCATCAGATCCGGGTTCATATGGGCTATATCGGCTGTCCCCTGATCGGAGATTATCTCTATTATCCCGAGTGCAGCCGGATCAGCCGCCAGGCGCTCCACTCCCACCGCCTTTCCTTTCTTCATCCCATAACAGGAAAGGCCCTTTCCTTTACCGCTCCGCTTCCGGAGGATATGGAAAAGGCCTTCTGGTCATAAATTTTTTCAGGAAAGGATGTCGCCCCGGATTCTCGGCACTTCATCGATATGCAGATATCTGCTCACACATTTCACAATAAAATCGTGGTCGGAGACATGGTCCAGACCGGACACCAGAATGGCTCCGATCACGCCCACTTCTTCCACCCGAACCGGGAAACCGCCGCCGCAGCAGGCATATTCTTTTTCATCCAGGAAAAGATTTTCCATGGTCTCTTCGTTCTTCCGAAGCAGCATGTAGGTATAAAGGCTGCTCTTTTCCAGTGTTTTCACGGTGTTGAATTTTCTCCGGAGCCAGTTTTCATTGTGAAGGTTCGTGCCGTCTCCCGCATACTGGAATACGGTATATCCGTTGTTCAGGCGGATGCTGATGACCACTGGCATCTTTCTTCGTCTGGCCTCTGCCACCATGATATTTCCAAGTTCCCAGGCATCCTCATTGGTAAAATGATTAAACTGCAGGATCTCTTCCTGCATCTCAAGCATTGCGATCAATTCTTCTACTGTCATATTCATTCCTCCCAGATGTTTCTGTCATCTCTAATACTACACTTTTTCTGCTCAGGATACAAGCCTGAATATTCTGATTTGTTTTAATCCAGCTCCACTTTTCCTGTATATAACTGATAATAGCGCCCTTTTTCTTCCAAAAGCTCCTGATGATCCCCTCTCTCGATGATCTTTCCCTTTTCCAGAACCAGGATGGCCTTGGAATTTTTCACTGTGGAAAGCCGGTGAGCGATGACGAAAACCGTCCGGTTCTCCATAAGGGCATCCATGCCTTTCTCGATGAGAGCTTCCGTGCGGGTATCGATGGAGCTGGTAGCCTCGTCCAGAATCAGCACCGGAGGCCGGGAAATCGCAGCCCGGGCAATACAGATTCTCTGCTTCTGTCCGCCGGAGATGTTGCTTCCGCCCTGACCCATCTCCGTATCAAGGCCGTTTTCCAGCCGGTCCAGAAATTCGTCCACCCGGGCGATGCGACAGGCCCTTAAGAGCTCCTCATCGGGGGCCTCCGGATTTCCCCAGAGAAGATTTTCCCGCAAACTTCCGGAAAACAGCGTGTTTTTCTGAAGCACCATGGCCACGGCATCTCGAAGATGGGCGAGACTGTACTCCTCCACCGGCGCGCCGTCCACCTTCACGATTCCTTTCTCTTATTTTTCAAAAAAGAATCCGCCACGGCACGCTGAAAATCAGAATGCCGCGGCGGATCACTATCCCCTACGGTCTGTCCGCCAGATTCGCAAGGCTTTTTTTCATTTGTTATCAGTCTTTCTGAGCCAGCTCATACATCGCTGCTGCTACGATCTGGCAGGATTTCATCATCTTGTCGATCTCGACAAACTCGTTCGGCTGATGGATGGCGCTGCCCTGTCCCGGGAATTCCGGTCCGAACGCAACCATGTTCTTGAAGGCTTTCGCATAAGTACCGCCGCCGATTGCCAGGGGCTCCAGGTATTCGCCGGTCTCCTCTGCATAAACCTTGCAGAGCTTCTTGATCAGCGGAGTCTCTTTGGAGATATAAAGGATCGGGGTGATTATGCAGCGAAGAACGCCCATGTCCTCTTTCTTAAGAGCAGCTTCCACATTGGCGCTGACATCTGCCACAACTGCGTTCTTCGGATAGCGAATATCCAGGGTCAGGCTCATCTCCTCTCCGTCGTAATTTACAACGCCAAGGTTTACGGTAGTCTCGCCGGTCTCGTCATCCTGATAGTAGATGCCAAGGGTCTTACCGTTGGTCTCGCCGTTCAGCTCGTTTCTCACAAAGTTGATCATGTGCTGGAAATCGCCGCCGAAATCAACGTCTTTGACTGCCTCAAAGAGACGCTCTGCTGCGTTGATACCTTTCTCCGGAGTGCTTCCATGAGCGCCGAAACCGTCTGCCTCAACGATAGTGTCGTTTCCTTCTTTATGTACGCGGACACCTTCCACTTCAGCTACCGGAATATCGCCCTCTACCACCAGTTTGCAGTAGGGAGTTACCACGTTGGCTGCGATGCCGCCGTGGAAGGATTTCACTTTGATCTTGCCCGGATCGGTGATTTTCTTGCCTACCAGCATGTTGTGAGCGCCTTTCTCACAGAAGATCAGCGGATAATCGCCATCGGGGGTGAAGCCCAGAGTCGGAAGCTCTCCGCCGTTCTCGATATAATAACGAACGCAGGAAGAACCGTTCTCCTCATCAGTACCGAAAAGGACACGGATACGGCGGTTGATCGGCAGGCCCAGATCGCGGATCGCTTTCAGTCCATAGATGGCGCCGATGGTCGGTCCCTTATCGTCCTGCACGCCACGGCCATAGAGTTTACCGTCGTGGATCTCTGCTCCGAAGGGAGGATAAGTCCAGCCTTCGCCCACCGGAACAACGTCCAGATGACCCAGAACGCCGACCATCTCGTCGCCCTCACCGAACTCCACATAACCCACACGGTTACCCACGTTTCCGGTCTTGAACCCCAGGCTCTCGCCCAGCTTCAGAGCGTAATCCAGAGCTGCACGGCAGCCTTTTCCGTAGGGAGCTCCCTCTTCCGGAGCAGCTTTTACACTGTCGATCTGTACACAGCCCTGAACGGCTTTGATAATTTCATCCTGCATATCCATAATCTTTTCATTAAGCTTATCGTAACTCATTTTGTCAAACCTCCTGGTTTTCTTCTACTATTTGAAATTTTAACACCGCCCATAGGTAAAGTCAAGGTTGTCTGCCGCGATGTTTTTTGATAAAATGTAACTATTCAGAGACAGATAGATTTCCGGTCGAAAGTGTGAGTCATGCTTGCATGAACGAACACTTTTGGCTGGAAATCTATATGGCGAGAAGCCACAGCGAGATGCAGCGAAGCGGAATCGAGCTGGCTCTGAATAGTTACATACTAAGAAAGGAGATTTTCCATGGAAAAAATCACAAGCTTTACCATAAACCACATCCTGCTCCAGCCCGGCGTCTATGTATCCCGGAAAGACTTGGCAGGCGAGACCACCGTCACCACCTTCGACATCCGCATGACCAGCCCCAACGAGGAACCCGTTATGAACACCGCCGAGGTCCACACGATCGAGCATCTCGGAGCTACCTTCTTACGGAACCATGAGACCTGGAAATCCAGCGTTCTCTACTTCGGCCCCATGGGCTGCCGTACCGGTTTTTACCTTCTGCTCACCGGAGACCACTCTTCCGAAGAGATTCTGCCTCTGATGATCGAAATGTTCGAGTTCATCCGCGACTACCGCGGCGAGGTTCCCGGCGCTTCCCCGAAAGACTGCGGAAACTACCTGGATATGAATCTTGGCATGGCAAACTACCTGGCCAAACGCTTCCTGGATCAGGTCCTCTACCACATTACCCCGGACCGTCTGGTTTATCCGGAATAAAAACGATCCCCCGGCTCCGTCAGGGCAGCTTTCGATCTGCCTCTCCCGGAACCGGGGTGTTTTTATGCCTGTTTTCTTCTTTTCTTCGGCAGCAGCTTCCGAAAATCCCGGTGAAGCGGAGCCAGATACACATGTTTCACATAGCCGTAAAGATACTCTTCTCCCCGCTGGTCCAGGATCCGGAGAAGTCCTTCGATCTCCCTTTCGGTCTTCGGATGGAGCATATAATGGGCCTTTCCTTTCAGAAAATACTCCAGCGGATCATGATCCGTATAATTTTCCCCGTTGTAGATCTTGGAGGCAGCGATCCGGTCCATCAGCATCTCCGCCACATAACGCCGTGGCATCTGCACGCCCTCAATCGGATGTCCCGGCTTGTCGATACTGTAATCGAGCCAGTAGTCGAAATGATGCTTGTTTCTGCCCTTGTGGTGGAGCCAGGAGGAGGAATAGCCCTTCGCCCGCCGTTCCGCGTCATTGGGGCTTCGGAAACCCTGATAATATTTACAACCCACGAGAAACTCGCTGGGAGAATATTTGCTCATATCGTGAAGCAGCCCCTGGCGGTACAGACCCACCCGGAAACAGCCCTTCGCCACAAGAATTTTGTGATGCGTGATCGTCTTAAAATGCTTGATTGCGTGAAATCCCATCTTACTTCCTTCCCTCCAGAACCAGAATACTTCTCGGCGGCGCCTCAAAGGATTTCTGATCGATCCATTTGATCTCCTTTTCCGGTGAGGCTCCATCCTCTGTATCAAAAACCAGCTGCCAGGAAAGTCCCTCAGGAAGCTTTGGCAGGGCGAAACTCTGCTCCTTCCAGTGAAGATTGTAGGCAACATAGAGGTATTCTCCCTCCTCACCACAGTACATCATGCCAAAATGGCGGCTGATGGTCTCGAAATTCCCGTACCAGGCCTGCTGGCCGTGGCAAGAAACGTCCGGATATCCCAGAACCGAACCACTGGTTCCCTGAAGCTCCTTCGCCTGATGAAGAAGCGGATGCGTCTTTCGGAAAGCAATCGCCGCTTTCACAAATTCAAACAGTTCCGTCTGCTTTTTCAGTCCGTTCCACTCCAGCCAGGAAGTCTCGTTGTCCTGGCAGTAGGGGTTGTTGTTGCCCCGCTGGCTGTTCCCAAACTCGTCTCCCGCCAGAATCATGGGCGTTCCCTGAGAAAAAAGAAGGAGCAGAAAGGCATTTTTCATCTGTTGCAGACGAAGCTCCTGGATCTTCTTTTTCCGGCTGGGGCCTTCCACGCCGCAGTTCCAGCTGAAATTGTAGGCCGGACCGTCCTGACCGCCCTCGCCGTTGGCCTCATTGTGGCGTTCCTCATAGGACACGAGATCCATCAGAGTAAAGCCGTCGTGATGGGTAATGTAATTGATGACCGCGCACTTCGCCGGGTTTTTCCGCACCCGCCAGGTGAAGGCCGGGAGCTGGTCCTCGTCCCCTTTAAGAAAACGGCGGGCATCCACGAGGAAACCGTCGTTGTGCTCCGCCAGATTCCGGAACGCGGGCGTCTTTTTCCTTTCATAAATGTTATCCGTATCAAACCAAGTAGAAAGAAGCTTGGTTCCCACAAACATCGGATCCCGGGCAAGAAAACGGTTCATAGAATCATCTCCCATCAGGTAAAAACCATCCACATGGTAATCCCGTACCCAGTGCTCCAGACAGTCGAAAATCAGCCGTTCCTCCGTTCCCTCCGGGAAAAAGATCTCCATGAGGACTTCGATGCCCTCGGCGTGAAACTTTTTCACCAGATCCTTAAACTCCTTCACCGGATCTTTCACGGAGTAGGTGCTTTTCGGAGCGAAATACCGGGCTTTCCCATAGCCCCAGTAATTGAGTTTCGGTTCCTGCCCTTCTTTCTGATAGGGAATATTTTTCTCCTTTTCTGGAAGAATCCGCTCATCAAAATCATACACCGGCATCAGAAGCAGCTGGTTGACGCCCAGCTCCTTCAGATAGGGGATCTTTTCTGCCAGTCCCACAAAGGTGCCCTTGTGCCGCACTCTGGAATTCTGATTCTTCGTAAAGCCTCTTACATGAAGATGATAAAGGATCCCCTCCTCATAGGGAATTTTCGGATGGCGGTCATTTTCCCAGTTATAGGCCTCAAAAGCAAAGCCACCCCGAAGGGCCGGAACGCCAGTTTCCGGATCCCACTCCCCGAAATCCTTCCGGCCCAGGATCCGCTCCGCTCTGGGGTCCACAAAGACTTCCTCACCAATCCGGTAGGCATACTCATACCGTTCCGGGCGAAAACCTTTGAGAAAAATGGAACAGAGATCCCCCATGACCTTTTCCCCCATGGGAATCACTGCCTCCGGCTCTTCTTCCCCTTTCTGGAAAAGCAGAAGCTCCGCTGTCTCAGCTTCTGGAAGTCCCAGGGTAAAATTGACACCCTGGCCGATCTTTGTCACTCCAGCCCTCGTCCAGTCCCCCGTCTCCGGTATCCATTGTTTTTCCATGGTCATTTCCCCCGTTCCTGTTCGATCCGCTCGGCAAGGTCCGTGAGATACTCCCAGCGCTCCATTTTCTCCATCAGCTTCTCTTCCGTCTCCTCTTTTTCCTTCGTGAGGGCACTCAGCTTCGGATAATCCGTGGCGTTTCGGACAATCTCCAGATCCAGCTCCTTGACTTTTTCCTCCAGAGCCTCGATCTCCTCGTCGATGACCGCATATTCCTTTTCTTCATTATAAGTAAATTTCAGCTTTCTGGTTCTCGGTTTTTCCGTTTTTTCCTTCGGAGCTTCCGCTTCCTCTGCTTTCACCGGAGTTCCATTTTCCTCCGCCCGGGCCGCCGAAGTCACCTGATAATCAGAGAAACCGCCCTCATACTGGCGTATTTTCCCATTTTCTTCAAAAGCAAACATCCGCCGCACCACACGGTCCAGGAAATAACGGTCATGAGAAACCGTGATCACGATGCCGTCGAAACCGTCCAAATAATCCTCCAGGATCGTCAGGGTCCGGATATCGAGATCGTTGGTAGGCTCATCCAGGATCAGCACATTGGGCGCTGTCATCAGGATCCGCAAAAGATACAGTCGTCGTTTCTCTCCGCCGGAGAGCTTTCCGATGAGGCTCCACTGCATGGCCCCGTCAAAAAGGAAGCGTTCCAGCATCTGTGCCGCCGTGATCGTCCCTTCTGTGGTCTGGACATACTCGCCCGCTTCCTTAATATAATCAATGACCCGCATATTATCATCCAGAGACTCGCTCTCCTGGGAAAAATAACCGATCTTTACGGTCTGGCCGATCTCAATGGTACCGGCATCCGGCTCCACCTCACCGACAATCATTTTCAATAGGGTACTCTTTCCGCAGCCGTTCGGTCCCGTGATTCCCACGCGGTCGCCCTTGAGGAAAATGTAGGTGAAATCCCGGATCAGCTGCCGGTCTCCATAAGCTTTGCAAAGACCTTCTACTTCCACGGTCTTTCTGCCCAGCCGGGAACTCAAGGAGCTCATCTGCACCTGGCTCTCTTCTGCCGGGCCGTCCTTTTCCTGCATGATCTCAATCCGCTGAATGTGAGCCTTCTGCTTTGTGGAACGGGCTCTGGCTCCCCGCATGAGCCATTCAAGTTCTTTCCTCAAGAGGCTCTGGCGCTTCCGCTCCGTCGCGATCTCCATATTCTGACGCTCTTCCTTAAGGCGTACAAACTCGGAATAGCTGCCGGGGTAACTGTAAATTTTTCCCTGATCCACTTCCACAATCCGGGTGGCCACACGGTCCAGGAAATAACGGTCATGGGTAACCATCACGAGGGCTCCACGGAAACGGATCAGAAAGTCCTCGAGCCACTGGGCCATCTGACCGTCCAGATGGTTGGTGGGCTCGTCCAGAATCAGGATATCCGGCTCCTTTAAGAGTACATTGGCCAGAGCCACTCTCTTTTTCTGGCCGCCGGAAAGCTGGTGTACCGACTTTTCAAATTCGTCGATCCCCAGGGACAGAAGCATCGTCTTGGCCTCGCTCTCGATGCTCCATTCGTTGATCTTGTTTTTGTTCCCCGCAAGGGCTGCCTGAAGAACAGTCATTCCCTCCTCAAACTCCGGCTTCTGGGGAAGATAACCCAGGACCAGGTTGTTTCCCAGGGTCACTTTGCCGCTGTCCGGCTCCTCCAGACCGGCGATGATCTTGAGCAGGGTACTTTTCCCCGTTCCATTGACGCCGATGACGCCGATCTTTTCGCCCTCGTTGACGGAGAAATCCGCCTGGTCAAAGACCTGTCTCTCGGTAAATACTTTGGAAAGATTTTCTATCGTGAGTAAATTCATTCTGTTTCGGCTCCCATCTCTCAAAAGATCTCAAGTTCCACCGGACAATGGTCTGAACCGAAGATCTCCGTATGAATTTTTGCGTCCTTCAGTTCGTCTTTCAGAACCTCAGATACCAGAAAATAGTCGATACGCCAGCCAGCGTTCTTCTCCCTCGCATGAAAACGGTAAGACCACCAGGAATAGATCCCGGTCTCCTCGGGATAAAAATACCGGAACGTATCCACAAAACCCTCTTTCAGAAGCTCGGAAAATCTGGCTCTCTCCTCATCGGTGAAGCCGGCATTTTTCCGGTTGGTCTTGGGATTTTTAAGATCAATCTCCTGATGGGCCACATTCAGGTCGCCGCAGAAGATCACGGGCTTTTTCTCCTCCAGCTTTTTGAGATAAGCCAGAAAAGCTTTTTCCCACTCCATCCGGTAATCCAGGCGTTTCAAGCCGTCCTGGGAGTTGGGCGTGTAGACGGTGACAAAATAAAATTTCTCATATTCCAGGGTAATGACCCGACCCTCATGGTCGTGCCCCGGGATTCCAATCCCATAGGCAGCGCTTAAAGGTTCTTCCTTCGTAAAAATAGCCGTGCCGGAATAACCTTTTTTCTCCGCATAGTTCCAGTACTGGTGGTAGCCGGGAAGCTCCAGCGCCAGCTGCCCCTCAGAAAGCTTCGTCTCCTGCAGGCAGAAAATATCCGCGTTCAGACTCTCGAACGCGTCCATAAACCCTTTGGTCATGCAGGCTCTCAGGCCATTCACATTCCAGGATATCAATTTCATTATATACAAGCTCCTTTACTTTTCACTATCCTTCATTATAGCCGACCTCTCCGGGTTTGTACAGGTTTTTCATAATAGGGCTTGCTTTTTTCATATGCATCTGATAAAGTGAAACTACACATCTTAACGTGAATCTAATAGAAAATGAGGTATCAGAAATGAGCGATTTAGAAAATAATAATGGCGTAACCCCCTGCACCAGCGAAGACTGCAGCGGCTGCGAAGGCTGCGGAACCGACGGAGAAGCTACCGTTACCCTGACTCTGGACGATGGAACCGTTCAGGAGTGCGCCGTACTTACCATCTTCCCGGTAGACGACAAACAGTACATTGCCCTCCTTCCGCTGGATGAGAACGGCGAGAACGACGACGGAGAGGTTTACATCTACCGTTTCCAGGAAGTCAACGGCGAACCGAGCCTGGACAACATCATGGACGACGACGAGTACGAGAGAGTTGCAGACGCTTTCGACGAGCTTCTGGATGACTCTGAGTACGACGAGCTGGTTGATGCAGACGACGAGAACTAAGAGAAAATGAAAAACTGGCAGATGAGAGATACTGTATTCTTTCATCTGCCAGTTTTTTTATGCTCGTTTAAATCAGCTCTTAGCGGCCGGTTTTGCCCGGAGTTCATCGAGAAAACGGGAAACATCCTGTTTTTTTCCGTACCGTTCCTTGGCGTAATAGAGATGAAGCCGGTCTTTTGCCCGGGTCATCCCCACATAGAACATCCGCCGCTCCTCCTCAAGATCCGCCTCCAAAGTCGCTTTCCGGTGAGGAATCGTTCCCTCATTGATATCCACGATAAAAACAACGGGAAACTCCAGCCCCTTGGAGCTGTGGAGCGTCGTCAACGTCACCGCATCCTCTTCCCTGTTTTTCTCCCGGTTCTGGTTCTTTAACGTCTCTTTATATTCTTCCATATGCTGAAACCAGTCCTCAAAAGAGTCAAAGCCCTTCGCCGCCTCCTGAAGCTCATTTAAAACTTCCAAAAGCTCCTCCACCCGGATATGCCGGTACTCGGCGTACTCGGAAAGATATTCCTCATAGCCCACACCGTTTCGGATGTAGTTCACCGCCGCGTAGGGCTTCAGCCGGCTGATCACCGTGAGATCGCTCTCCAACTTATCCAGCCGATCCAGCATCCAGTCCTTGTCCTCGTAGGCCCGCCGGAGGGACAGAAAGGAAATCTCACTGTCCTGAAGCACATCCCGGCTCAGATAGCGCTTGGGGCGGTTCGCAATCTTCAGGAAATCCTGCCGTTTCCGGCTGCCCTGGGCCATATGGATATAGGTGATGAGATCCTGGGCGATCCAGTGCTCGTAGATATTCGGCAGGCTGTCCCTCATCTGGAAAGGAATATTGTATTCCATGAATTTTTCCACCAGAGGCCGGGCCGCCGTGTTCGTCCGGAAAAGCACAGCTATATCCCTTAAGGCCACACCTTTTTTCTGATATTCCCGCACCTTTTCCAGCACAAAGCCATTCTCCTGCCCCTGGTTCACAAAGCCGTGAATCTCGATAGGCTCTCCTTTTTCCCGGACACCATGGATATCCTTCGGGTACCGGGCATGGTTATTCTTGATGACCTTCCCCGCCGCCCGGATGATATTTTCCACAGAGCGGTAATTTTCCGCCAGGGTCACAGTCTCCGCCTCCGGGTAATCCTTCTTAAAATTTAGCATGATCTCCGGCCGGGCTCCCCGGAACCGGTAGATCGACTGGTCGTCATCTCCCACGATAAAAAGGTTGTTCTCCGGAGCCGCCAGAAGCCGGATCGTGTCATACTGAATCTGGTTGATATCCTGAAATTCGTCAATCAGAATATAGCGGAACCGCTTCTGCCAGCCTGCCAGGATATCCGGCCGCTGGGAAAGAAGCTCATAGCACATTACCAACATATCATCAAAATCCAGCAGCCGTTCCTTCTGAAGCTTTTCCTGGTACCCGTTGAAAAATTTCCGGAACAGCTCCTCGGAACAGTTTTTGGAATAATAGTTTTCCAGAGGGATCCGGTCATTTTTTACCAGACTGATCTCGCCGATGATGCCGGCAAGAAATTCATTTTCATCTTCGATCTCCAGGTGGTGTTGGGAAAGAAGCTCCCGCAAGAACTGATATTTCTGTTCCTCCCGGATGATATTGGCCGCGCTGAGCCCGTACGCCTGACAAAGAATCCAGAAAAAAACAGAATGAAAGGTCCCGAAAGTCACCGGACAGGAACGTCCGCCCATCAGGACCTGAAACCGCTCTTTCATCTCCAGAGCGGCTGCTTTTGTGAAAGTGATGACAAGGATCGACATGGAAGAAATCTTTTTCTCCTCAATAAGAAAGCGGGTCCGGGCGGTGATCACTGTCGTTTTCCCCGATCCCGGACCTGCCAGACAGAGAAGCGGTCCTTTTACATGAGAGACGGCTTTTTTCTGGCTTTCACTTAATGCCATACTTATTTACCAAGCTTTTCGATGGCTGCCTGGATTCTCTTGATGGACTCTTCTTTGCCCAGAACCTCAAGAATCTCTGTTGCGCCGGCCGGTGTCATCTGCTTACCGGAAAGAGCGGTACGGATGGGCCAGAGCACATAGCCGTTCTTGTATCCTTTTTCTTTTGCAAAAGCAACCAGAGTCTCATAAAGAGCATCGTTGCTGTAATCCTCCTGGCTCTCAAGAACCGGCAGGATTTCCTGAAGAACCGTGAGGGAAGACTCTTCGGTGGTCTTCATTTTCTTATGTACATACATGGAACTGTCGTACTCCGGAACAGCCTCAAAGAAATCAACCAGATCTTTGATATCCGGGAATACCTCGATACGGGTCTTCACCATCCCGGCAATCTTCTTCAGATCCAGATCGCGGTGAATCGTCTCTTTCAGGATCGGAAGAGCTCTCTCATAGAATTTATCGAAATCCATGGCCTTGATGTACTCGCCGTTCATCCATTTCAGCTTGTTAATATCGAAAACGGCCGGGGATTTGCTCATATGGTGATAATCAAAAGCCTCTACCAGCTCCGGAAGGGAGAAAATTTCGCGGTTATCTGTCGGGCACCAGCCAAGAAGAGCCACATAGTTTACGACAGCCTCGGTCAGGAAGCCCTGATCGATCAGATCCTCATAGGAAGAATGGCCGCTTCTCTTGGAAAGCTTCTTATGCTCCTCGTTGGTAATCAGCGGGCAGTGAACGTATACCGGCACATCCCAGCCAAATGCCTCGTAAAGAAGGTTGTATTTCGGTGCGGAAGACAGGTACTCATTTCCACGAACCACATGGGTGATACCCATCAGATGGTCGTCCACAACGTTGGCGAAGTTGTAGGTGGGATAGCCGTCGGATTTGATCAGGATCATATCGTCCAGCTCGGCGTTGGGCACTTCGATCACGCCATAAATCTCATCCACAAAACGGGTCGTTCCCTCGGTCGGGGTGTTCTGACGGATAACGAAAGGCTTTCCTGCTGCCAGATTTGCCTCTACCTCTTCCTTGGAAAGATGCAGACAATGCTTATCGTAAACGATGATCTCTTTTCCGGCAACCTCCTGTTTTAAAGACTCCAGACGCTCTTTGTCGCAGAAGCAGTAGTATGCTTTGCCTTTCTCTACCAGCTCTTTGGCATATTTCATATAGATGCCTGCTGCCTGACGCTCACTCTGAACGTAGGGGCCACAGCCACCGTCTTTGTCCGGACCCTCATCGTGAATCAGTCCGGTCTCTGCCAGTGTGTGGTAAATGATATCGACAGCACCTTCCACATAACGCTCCTGGTCGGTATCCTCGATACGAAGAAGGAAATCTCCCCCCTCATGCTTTGCGATCAGGTAAGCATATAATGCGGTTCTTAAATTTCCCACATGCATTCTTCCAGTGGGGCTCGGTGCGAAACGTGTTCTTACTTTACTCATTTTTCAATCTCCTTATCTTTTATGAAAAAGCCTTAAGAAGGCTTTAATCCTCGCATTCATTGATTATATAACGATTCCGTTATTTTGTGAACCTTTTTATGAAAAAAGTCTGCGGGAAGTTTTCCTCACAGACTTTTCTTTTATAAAGTATATTCATCTTTCAGCCGTATTTTATCCGCCACGCTCAGGGCGATGCCCATCTCCGCCATCAGGAACACAATGGACGTACCTCCATAACTGATAAACGGAAGGGTAATTCCCGTGGCCGGAATCACATTGAGCACAACGGCAATATTCAGGATCACCTGCAGAGCGACCTGGGCAAAAATACCGGTCACGATCAGCGCCCCCAGAAGATCCGGCGCATTCTGCGCGATAAAAAACAGCCGGTACAGAAGGAACACAAACAGCATCGTCAGAACCGCCGCTCCAAAGACCCCCAGTTCCTCGCAGACAATCGTAAAAATCATATCGTTCTGAGCCTCAGGCACAGCTCCCAGTTTCTGGGCACTGTTTCCAAGTCCCTTTCCGAAAAGGCCGCCGGACCCCAGAGCATAAAGCCCTTGCATGATCTGATAACCTTTGCCGGAACTTTCGCTTTCCGGATTCAGCCAAGCCTGGATACGCCCCCAGCGGAAACTATCGCTGCTCTGGGCGAGCTGCACAGCCACACTTCGGATAATGCTAACAGCAGGCACCGACGCAATTCCTCCTATAATGGCAATTCTGGTTCCCCAGGGATGGGCAACGATAATCAGAACCACAGTCATTCCGGCAATAATCATCGCGGAGCTCAGGTTATTCGTAAATTTCCAGGTCAGAACCGCTGTGACTGCCCCGAAGAAAAGCAGAAGGAGTGGAGATTTCCAGCCCTTAATGTTTCTTCCCATTTTCACAATCACTGACGGAATAAAAAGGATAATCGCCAGCTTTGCGATCTCCGCCGTCTGGAACTGAACCGGTCCGAGCTTAATCCACCGGGTTGCTCCATTTACGTCTTCACCTACATATTTTGTTGCAAACAGGAGAATATTGGAAACTCCGTATAACAAAGTTCCCCAACTGGCAATCCAGTGATAATCTGCTTTGGATATTGCCATCATGCCAAAAATACAGCCCACACTGATCACCGCCTGCTTCCCGAAGAAAGCCATATCAGAGCCATATTTAACTTTCGCTGTATAAGCGCTGGTACTGTAAAGCATCACCAGACCGAAACAGGTCAGCAAAATCACACAGGCCAGCAGATTATAGTCGTAATAAGCCTCTCCGCTCCAGCTTTTTTTTCTCGGAAAAACGGTATACCAAAGCTGGCGCAGAGTTTTTTGTTTCTTTTTCGTTGTTTTTGAAGCCATCAAATTACCTCTTTTTCACAGCGGAACACAATGCCACCTCGAAAATTGCTGTTTTATCCTGAGTATCATAGCACATTTCCCGGGAAAGGTCAAAGTCCGCTCATCTTTTTTTCGCGCTGGGATAGGTTTTCTCCATCCGTGCATCATCAAAATTTTCATCCATGACTTTTTCCCACTTGTATCTTGCCGCTCTCCCGTTTCCACGGCTGTCGTAGCGGATCAGCGCCATGGCTGAAACCAGCATGTTCACCGCCATAAAGGCCACCAGAATCCAGGTAACGATCTTTCCGATGATCTGAGGCATTTTCTCAATGATTGCGGATATCTTCGGGTAAAGGAGCTTGATCCAGACCACTGCCGCAATTCCCCAGAAGAAGCAAAACAACAGATTGATTCGTCCGCCCAGATTAAAGGGCAGTTTACTGTAATCCCAGAAGACCTTTCCAAAAACCAACTGGGTAAAAACACTGCAGATATACTCATAAGCGCCGCCGAGAAAAGTTCCCGCCACAAAAAGCTGACCATCCGACCGCTGCCGATCTTTATAAAGCAGGGCTGTCACTCCGGCAATAGCCAGACCCCATACAATGCTGAAAGGCCCCCAGACCAGGCTGCTCCGGCTCATCCAACGGTCCATAGAATAACGGCAGAACACCGTCTCCACCAGATCTCCCAGCAAAGCCCCGATGGAAAAGAGCCAGAAGAGCTTATAAAAACCGCAACCTTTTGCAAAGCCCTGTTCTTCCTCCTCAAGGGTCCGCTCCCCTCCGACCGTCGGATAGGCCTTCTCAATTCGGGTCTCCATATGAGCGCAGACCCACTCTTCCAGCCTTTTTGTCCAGCGTCTCAGTTCCCGGTCAAAGTCCTGCACCTTTTCCGGCATTTTCTTCTGGTTATGAAACAGCGCCGCGTAGGATACCACCGCATCCAGTGCCTCCACTCCGAAGATAACCCACACCAGGATCTTTGCCAGAAGGCCCGGCAGCAGTTTATAAAGAATCGTGAAATATTCATTTCCATAATACAAACAGAAGGTACCCAAAATTCCCCAGAGCAGGGAATAGGAAAGGCAGATATAACCGTCGAAATTCCATTTTTTTCCGGAGTAATCCCACCATTTTCGATGCTTCATCCGCTCCAGCGCTTTTCCCGTAAACCATTCCACTGCCGTCGCCACGATCATACAGCCCAGGAATAAGAACACCGGATTATCCTTCAGATCCCAGAATGCCAGCGTCATAAACACCGCTGAAAAACCATAGGCAAAACAAACCGGCCCCGTAAAGACACCTCGGTTTATAAACTTCCGGTTCTTCCCCGAAGCCACCGCCGTCTCAATTATCCACCCCAGAAACGAATACACAAAAAACAGCCACAAAAGCTCATACCCTGAATAGTTCATCTCTTTTTCTCCTCTTTTTGCAGGTTTCCCCGATACTATACTATAGAATGGTGCATTTTACCATCCTTTCTGAGGATATGGAGGGGATTTTATGTTTTTTTAATTTTTGAAACTGCTTTTCTGTGAAAGGAAAAAGGCCCGATGTATGAGATCGAGCCTTTTTGATTTTATATAATATGCTTTATTTTTGATTACAGGAAGGACAGAAACAGCTCACCGGAGCGTCAAAACTTGGATTGAAAGCATAAAAATTCTTGGAATCAAGCTGATCCTGAACCGTTCGGAGCGCTTCGCCGAAACGCTGGAAATGCACAATCTCACGAGCGCGAAGGAAACGGATCGGATCTGCTACGTCCGGTTCCTTCACGAGCCGGAGGATGTTATCATAGGTGCTCCGGGCTTTCTGCTCTGCCGCCAGATCTTCATGAAGATCCGTGACTGGATCTCCCTTTGACTGAAACTCACAGGCATTGAATGGAACGCCGCCAGCCGCCTGAGGCCAGATGCCTACAGTGTGATCCACATAATAAGGAGCAAAACCGGCTTTCTGGATTTCCTCCGGCGAAAGCCCGCGGGTCAGCTGATGAACAATGGTTGAAACCATTTCCAGGTGGGCGAGCTCTTCGGTGCCAATGTCATTTAAAATACCCATTGCTTTTCGGTTCGGCATGGTAAAACGCTGGGAGAGATAACGCATGGAAGCACCCATTTCCCCGTCGGGTCCACCATACTGGCTCATAATAATCTGTGCCAGTTTTGCATTTGGCTCCTTGATATTAACCGGGTACTGTAATCTTTTTTCATAATTCCACATAGACTATTTCAACCTCCCTTCCCAGGGCCAGGGGGTGTTGACCCATTCCCAGCATTCGCTGGATGCGTCGTCAGCGGTGTCGATTGTGAGCGGTCCATAGAGCGCTGCATATTCTTTCAGCGCTTTATTTCTCATGGCAATGTGGTCTTCGCAATAGGCAAGGGCCTCACGGTCTGTCGGGTGAGTGTCGAGGTAGAGAAGCATATCGGAGACAACAAAGCTGACCTGATTGATATAGGTGAGAAGCTGTTCCTGATTCATGGCGCCAAGATCTGTAGAATAATGTCTGGGCTCGGGGCGGGGCATGGGCGGCGGACAGTTATTAGGCCATCCGGAGCAGCCATTATTTCTCATACCCTGGCAGTTACAACCGTTTCTGTTCACAGGCAGGCACCTCCTTTGCCGCAGAATGGCATGCAGAGCTCCGGAAATACCGTTCCAAGAGAAAGAGCTGTCGCATGGTCGTAGGTTTTATGAAATGTCTGCCAGGGAACATAAGCCATAGCCAGGGGAAGCTGATCCAGGCCGGAATAGTCCAGGCGGTTCGTTCTGCTGCAGCAATCCGTATTATTTTGCATGAGAACTCCTTTCAAAATCAAGGTTTACTCCTAGCATATGAGAGAGGAAAAGTTCTGTGAAAAATTGCTTGCATTTTTCAAATCCATAAGATATAATTACATTTTGTAAGGGGCATTAGCGCAGCTGGGAGCGCGTCTGAATGGCATTCAGGAGGTCACGGGTTCGAATCCCGTATGCTCCATTTTTCATACTTATATTTCTAATTTATTACTCTCAGGCTGCATTTTCTATTGCGATTGACGTCTAAAAATCTATGTTTTTAAAATTTCTTTTACAATTTTATCTTTTCTTATCCTGCTTAAAAGTGTACAATTATATATTGAAAGGAGCTGATTCTATGCCATTACCCAAAGAACATACCTATACAATCAAAGATATCTATGCTCTTCCGGAAGGAGAACGCGCGGAGCTGATCGACGGCCAAATCTACATAATAGGGGCACCGACTTATCTGCATCAGGCGCTTTCCATGGAGCTTTCCGCTACTATCCGGAATTATATTCGCAGCAGAAAAGGTTCCTGTCAGGTTCTGCAGGCCCCATTGGCTGTCACACTTTTTTCCGAATATCGTTACGAGGAAGACGCTGCGCCAATGATTGCCCCCTTTGATCAGACACTCACTGTTGGAATTTATGGAGACTTTGAAATCAATATTGCAAAGCTTCTGGAAGAAGCCGGAATTAAATAAAAAGATCGCGTGAGACCTGTTTTTATTGCAGGATTCTCACGCGATCCTTTTATTTAGTGTTCCATCCTTTTTTGTAAAACAAAAAACACCTCACATTCCTGTAAGATGTTCCTCATCAAAAAATGGAAGCAAGGGGGCTCGAACCCCTGACCTCTCGCGTGTGAGGCGAACGCTCATCCCAGCTGAGCTATGCTTCCATGGCATCAATTATAGCACTCTCATTTAAAAATTCAATACCTTTTTTCTGATTTTCCATGGATGATCCGTATTTTTTCTTCAACAGACCATCCATGGAGTCAAATTATTTGTTATTACTCATTACTTTTCTTTGATTTTCTGTTCTTTTTCCAGAAAGCCAGAAGTACGGTGCCGGAAAGAAGCAAAACGCTTACCTCCACGGTTCGGTCTGTCGTATCTCCTGTCTTCGGAGCATTTGATTTTTTGGAATTTTCTGACGAAGGTGTCTCAGATGTGCTTGTTTCAGATGTGGCTGTTTCTGTTATTTTTGTTTCAGTCTCTTCCGTCTCGGGAACTTTTGTCTCCGGAGTTTCTGTTTCCGTTTCTTCTGCAGGCTCCGTCTCTGGCTTTTCTGTTTCGACAGGTTCTGTCTCAGCAGGCTCGGTATCTGGTACTTCCGTCTCAACCGGAACAGGCTCTGTCTCTTTAACCGGACTGTCATACATGAAGACGGTCTGGATCTCCATCGTATCCTTCACTTCAAAAATGACATCCTCTGTCTTTTCATAACCATCCGGAGCGATGGTTTCACGAAGATGATAGCTGCCTGCCGGAAGTTTTTCCACATAATGGGGCTCTTCTCCGGAAATCCAGCTTTCCAGCACTTCGCCTTTTTCATCCAGAATCTCCAGATGAGCGCCCGGAAGCTCCTTCCGGTTTGTAATATCCAGTTTGGAAATCTTCACTTTCGTACACTGGTCAATCATCGTAATCCGATGCACCTCTCCGTCTTCTGTCACCTCAAAGGTGATCGTATTGGCTGTCACATAACCTGCCGGTGCAATCTTTTCTGTGAGAAGATATTTTCCCGGGGTCAGCCGTTCGATCCGATGAGGCATCTTTCCTGAAATCCAGGTCTCGATCAGCTCATTTTGATCATTGTGAAGCTCAAGCTCGGCTCCTTCCAGTTCCTGATCCCCGGTGATATCGGTTTTGGAAATATCCCATTTCGTGTAATCGTTGATCCATCTCAGCGTCTCTGTATCAGACTTTGCACAGTCTTCATCCAGAGGTCTGCCCTCGGAATCCGACTCAAAAATAAAACCTTCTTCATCCACTGTAAAATAACGCTCTTTCGTATCCAGAAGATAACCCGGAAGCGTAGATACCTCACGAATCACATAGGTTCCCGCTGTGACATATTTCGTTTCGATCTTTCCGCCGTCAGCCGTTGTCACCAATACCGCTTCTGACAGATTTTCTGCTTCATCTGCCGCCAGCACTTTCTGCACGGAGAAAGTCACGCCATCCAGTGTGTTCCCGGCCGTATCTGTCTTAAAAAGCTTCCAGGTAGTCGGATGATTTTCCAGGGTAAGCTCTGCTGTCACCAGCGCTGTCTCCTGATCCTCATATACAAGCTCAGCCGGATAGCTGGCAGTGTCCAGACAATAGCCTTCCGGTGCTTTTGTCTCCCGGACAATATATTTTCCCAGCGGCAGTTTTCCTGTACTTCCCGTTCCATCTGCCTCGATAGTAACACTTTCAATAAATTCATCTTTTGCATAATGGCAGAAGCCATCTGGTGTCACGATATCCTCCGCTGCAAATACGGAAAATACAGCCCCGGCCAGTAATTCTTTGGTCTCTGCGTCCATTTTGAAAAGCTTTATTCTGCCTTTTACCGGTTCATCATGGAAGCTTACTTCCATCGTCTTTGTCCAGCTTCCCCATTTGTCCACGGTAAAACAAAGATCTTCTCCTTTCAGATAGCCTTCCGGTGCCTGAAGTTCTCTGAGATAATAAGTACCGTATGGCAGTTTCTCCGGAATGGTAATGGTTCCCGACTCATCCGTTTTCAGCGTGGTAATCTCTTCTGCATGAGGATAGTATACATGAAAAGTCAGCGGCTTTTTCTTCTCATCCAGCACCTGAAATTCAGTTCCCGCTGCCGGAATGATCAGATCCTGATCCCCACTCTTTTTCACCAGAGTCACAGGCATCTCGATTGGCCGGTCATTCAAGTAAATTCCCGTATATTCCTTCCGGTCCACCTCTCCCTTGATCTCAAAAGGTGCAACCGGCATCACAGAGGCCGGATGTTCCGTCTCTGTCACCACATAGGTTCCATAGGGAAGTCTTCCGTTCGGGAAATGTTCCGGATCTTTTGTCGTTGCCACACCGTCTTTATCTGTGACAAGCTCCGCGTATAATTCTCCCGTAGATTTCAGGCGGATTTCAAACTTGCAGCCTTCCAGCGGAAGCACATGGTCTCCCGGCTCTTCGCTGCTCAGAGTATCTTTAAATTTCACCAGAGTAATATCAAAACGGCTGACTCTGTTTTTTGCTGCAGAATTTTCCTCATCAAAGCGATAGACTTTTCCATTTTTCCGCACTTTAAAGATTCTGCTTAAGTTTTCACCGTCTCTGGTGTACCCCGTCGGCGGACAGGTTTCTTCCAGCTTATAACTTCCATAGGGAAGCAGATCTTTCGCTGTCTCAATCTTTCCTTCCGCATCCGTCCGAAAAGTATCAATCACCTCTCCGGGCGCAATTTTTCTGCCATTCACAAGCACGGAATGTTCCGATTCATTGGTCAGAGTGAACTCAGCCCCTTCCAGTGTGGCATCTCCCTGGAATTTTCCCGGCTCATTCAGCTCCAGATCCCATTTGGAAAGAGCAAAACCGCCGCGGATTACCTGATCTCTCACAGGCGTTTCTGTCAGATCGACGATCTCTCCGGGTTTGTCCTCCAAAATCGTGAAAAGAAGTTCTTCCTCGCTCAGGAGATACCCTTCCGGTGCAGTCAGTTCTTTCACAAGATAAGTTCCTGCCTGCAGAACCGCAGCAGTTTCTGCCAGCCCGGCTGCATCTGCCGTAACCCTCATTACCTCCGCATCTGTGGGATAAGAGTCGTCTTCCCGATCTTTTCGTGTCACAGAATAACTATTTTTATTGTAAATTCCAAAAACAGCACCTTCAAACCGGGCGTCGCCATCAGGCTCTTCCCCTTGATCCAGGCTTCTCTTTAAGATTTTCACCCCTCCATAAACCGGTTCATCCGTTATCCGGATTCCCCCATTAGTAAAGAGAACCCCATTTGCATCGGTATAGATTCCGCTTTCATCGGATACAAACGTCCGTACAGCAGGATCTACCGAAAGACCGACCGGAGCTTTCGTCTCTTCTATCGTCAGTCTTCCAAGCGGAAGAACCGCCTTTCCATCTGTCTGATAGAAAGAATCCCCGGAAATTTTATAGCTGTCTTCAAATTTTGCCAGACCTTCTGCATCTGTTTTTAAAACCCAGGTCCGAAGCAGACTTTCTCCGCTGTAATAGCGCAGGGTAAACTCCGCCCCTTCCTTTGAGACATTGGTTCCGCCTTTGACTTCTTTCTGAACTGCTGTTTCTACCTGCTGGTAAAACGGCTCGTCTTCAAAGATCACCTCCTGATGATCTCCCAGGGCCAGTACAACTTTTTTTACTTCCTGGCTGAGCCGATAACCTGCAGGAGCTTTTCTTTCTTTCACATAATAAGTGCCGACGGGCAAAGTTATGGTATCTGTCTCCCCCGTCTCTTTCGTCCTCAGCAGCACCTTAGGCTCGCCGGAAAAATCTTCTGTTTCATAGATACCAAACTCCGCCCCTTCAAAGGAATAGAGCCCGTTTTGTGCCGTCAGTTCCGGCTTTGCTGACGTTTTTTTAAGGGAAAGCTCTCCTGTTTCCTGCTGGTTTACCAGTTCCGGCCAGGTCTCGCTCATCCTGCAGATCGGGTTCGTCGTCTTTCCATCTGCGGAAACACTATCATTTTCCGGAAGCAGAGAAAAGCTTCTCACCGTAGGATCACAAATATAACCGACCGGAGCCTTTGTTTCCCGGATGGTGTAATACCCCATGGGAAACCAGGTCAGATTGGATATTTGAGAAATATAGACCTTTCCCTGCAGCGGAGTGCGAAGCTTCAGATTTCCTTCTGCATTCGTCTCAAAAAGCCAGGACATCAGCTCCTCTCCTCCCTGAGGAGAGTCATACAGCTTCAGTTCAAATTGAGCGCCTGCAAGAGGTCGATATTCCTCTCCATCGCTTCCTACTTTTTTCAGCAGATTATTCAGAGAACCGAACACATAAAGGTCTTCATCTTTTACCGTATACAGCGCATCCTTCTTAGAATCCGCCTTCGGAGCCGTTACTTTCAGGGATTTTACGGAAAGATTTCTCGCATGACCGCTTGACGCCCATGCCTCTTGATAATAAATCACACGGCTTTCCTCTGGTTTCAACCCCGGAATCTCCAGATATCTGGTATAGAAGCCACTCTCCAACGTATGGGTATATACCGTTCCAATGGCATCCTGGCAGGCTTCATCCCAGTAAAAAGTATAAGCCGCGCCTGCAAGAGAATAATTTGGAAATCTTGTCAGCCAGTCAAAATCCGCCCGGCTGAGAGAAGAGGTTTTATTTACCCGTACCTTCACATTCGAGGGTTCGTCTTCTGTCACTGTCAAGTCCTTTCCTACAAACTGATCGGCATCTTTCTGTATCGTAGCGGGCAGATCCTTTTCACTGAACTTCACAGAATAAATTTTTCCGGAAAGTCCCCATTTCCCGCTGGGCGGCGCACTGATCTCTTTCACATAATAGGTCTGGTCAAAGGCCAAAAAGCGGTTGATCTTGGTTCGCTCACTGGTGACCGTTGTCCTTACCAGCGGCTCTCCTGAACAGTCTTTACTGTCCCAGATCCCGTACACAGCGCCCTTCATGGAATCATCCCACTGTCCCGTAGAAGATTTCTTGTTCAGAAAAACAATGCCCATATAAGGATAATTCTTCACGGTCACGCTCGCCTGTTTTCCGGTACTTACCGTACAGTTCCAGGAAGCAGTTGACAGGGTGGCATATTTTGGCGCTTTCACCTCTTTTATAGTATAGGTTCCAGGGTCCAGATCGCTCAGATAGCCTTCTCCCGTTGCCGGATCTGTCGTAATGCTTCCTGCCTTCTTTCCCGAAGCATCCAGAACGTCGAAAACTGCATCCAGCTGATATACAGCAGTCGCTGCTCTGTCCGCATAAACAAGGCGTTTATGAATGACAATTCCTCCATGAGGTTTGGGAATACTTGTCTTAAAATTTCCATAGACGTTCTGCTGCGTTCCATTATCGTTTCGCCAGGCTGCCTGATAAACCACGGTATTTTCCGTCACCTGGTCGATGTAAATGTAAAGAGTTCCCGTAGCACCCGGTCTGGGGCAGATCTGCGCTGCGGAAGAACCGCAGGTCGTCATTCGAAAAGCACTTCCGAATTTCTGATAAATATCGGAATCCTCAGATGGATATACATAACCCTGCTGCAGATTAAAGTAATTATGTACGTTATAACCTCCGACAGCCGGATAAAAGACCGCCCGGGCCGTATAATACTCTCCTGCTTTCGGATCATCCATATTCTGTCCCGGCATGGAGCCAAAGCCCAGAAGATGATCATTTCTTCCCCCTTGAAAAAGAGAACCGTCTCCCAGAGGCAGCGGAATTGCCGCAAGTTCTTCCTCAGTCATAAAACAAAAAACATATGTTCCGCCGGAACGAAACAGACACCCGGAATAGGCCGCATCTGCTCCGCAGTTTTCCCAGCAGTCCTCCGCTACGATTTCCTCATTTCTTTTGACAGAATAGGCAAAATTTCCCTGAAATGGCAGCATGGTATAAGTGAGATCTTTTCCATCCAGACTCTCCACTTTCTGAAAAGAAGCATTTCCAGATAGTTCCGCTACCTTTTTTCCATCGGCATAGACAAAAACACTTCCATTTCCCTGAACGGAAAATTCTGTAATCTCTGCTTTTTCCTCCTCATCGGCCAGATCCGTGGCCACTGTTTCGGTTTCAGCAATCGTAGTTTCCGCTTCCTGTATTTCAGTTTCCTCTTTCAGAATTTCTTCCTCAGAAGTCTCATCTTCTGTCTCCTGCACAGTCATTTCAGCAGAATCCCATTCCTCCGTCTGCTCCACCATACTTTCTGCGGTTTCCGATTCTTTTTCTGTTTCTTCCGAAAGCGCTTCCTCGTCAGATTCCGTTTCCTTCGCTTTCGTTTCCGAAAAATCGTAAGTTTCTTCTTCTGCCCCGGATGTCGAAGACTCTTCCTCCATCGTCACAGCAGGCTCCGAGGCAAATACACCCGCCGGAACAGACGTTATCAGTGTGGACACTGCCAACAGCAATGCAAAGCAGCTCCTGATTTTATGTTTCATATCAAGCATCTCCTCCTATTTTCAATATTCAGTTGTCAGATCAGATTACTGTGTAGGATCCCGGCACCGCTTTTTATGCTCCATGCAAGAACTCCTTTCCGTATTTTTTATAAGATTTTATCAATAGGGAATAAAAGATAGAATGAATGACAGACTTTACCAAAATCAGATTTTATTTTTAAACTTTCATGGATTTTTTGGATCAGAAATGATCCGGAAAATAGTGACTAAATACTGTTTCAGATTTGTTTTTCTTATCATACTACACTTTTTTCAAAAATGCAATCTTTTCTTTCGCAATTGTCTGGATTTTTTCCCGGTCTTATGTTATGCTAGAAAGCAAGAACATTTGTTTTGACAAAATACAGGAGGCTTTTATGAACGAAAAAATAGATCTTTCGGGAGTTTTCTCTCTTGCTTATATCAAGAAAACCCGCTATACCGGCTCTTTTCACAGCATGCGCTATCTTCTGGCTCTGAAGGATGGTCAGATTTCCGCCACCATCTATCCGGGCCCGTACTGCTTTGAAGTAACTCCGGACGATGAAAAGGAAACCAAGCTTTTCGAGTATTCCCCGGAAGGACTTACTGAGACCGTAGACTGGCTCAACCAGCGCTATGATAAGTTTTACCGCGAAAAAGACAGTATTCTTACAGGAGACGAATCATTACAATGAAGAAATCTTACGACCGAATGGACGGTCATACCTTTGAGCACTACTGTGCCGGACTGCTCCGCAGAAACGGCTTTCACCATGTAGAAGTCACCCGGGGCAGCGGCGATCAGGGCATTGATATTCTGGCCTGGAAACATCGGAAAAAATATGGCATCCAGTGCAAATGTTATTCCTATTATCTCGGAAACAAAGCAATCCAGGAAGCCTATGCAGGCATGAAATTTTATGAATGCGACGTGGCCGCCGTGCTGACCAATCAGTATTTTACCAACTCTGCTGTTGCTCTTGCAGGAAAAACCGACGTCCTTCTCTGGGATCGGGCCGTCCTCGAAGAGCTCCGCAAATGCAAAAAGCCCCGCCTTCTCAATCTGGCGGGACTCCTTGGAATGGCTGGCAGTGCCTGGCTCTTCTATTTTCTCTGCTCCACAGAAGGCCTGAAAAGTCTCCAAAACTTTCCAGGCCTGGCAGACGGGATCTTCTGCATCCTGCTGTTTCTGGGCAGCGCCTTTCTCTTTCTGGAAAAAGGAAGTATTTTTCTTTCTCTTCTTTCCACTCTACTGCTGGGACTTTCTGCCCTTACCGGGCTTTATCTCTTCAACAGCCTCGGAGGAATTCTCCTGCTTCCGGTACTGCTCTTTCCTTTCAGCTTTCTTCGCACACGAAAGCTGAAGCTCCGCACCCATACGCTGCGGCCACTGCCCCCAAAAGCAGAGAAAGATTAATTATTTCCCAGCTGGTCAATTACATCCTGAATAATCCATTCCAGCTCGGACCATTTTTTTTCAATATCCTTGGCCAGCTGCAGCTGACATCTCGCACGGACCAGATTGTGTTTCGGATACTCATATCGGAAATAGTGATCTCCGGTCAGATAGTCATCGAGAAAACGGCTGGCCTGCTCTACGGTGATGGAGAAGCTGGCTTTTACCAGGTTCTTCAGCTCCACCTCTGTCAGAAGGTCTTTGGTTTCCCGGATAAATCCTTTTGCAAACGCACGAAACTTTCCGGTATCAAAAAAGACTTTGCTGGTGTCCGGTTCATCCTCTGCGGAGGTATTGGCAATGAAACGGACTGCATCACCGAAATCGTACATGGACATTCCCGGCATAATCGTATCCAGATCAATGACAACCAGCGGTTCTTTTGTCACTTTATCAAAAAGAACATTATTGGCCTTTGTATCGTTGTGGGTTACTCTTCTCGGAATCTCACCATTGGCGAAAAGCTCACTCAACTCTGCCGCCTTGTCACTGACAAAAGAAAGATAAGCAATTTCATCCGGCACCTCATGCACACGATTGCAGGGATCCTTCTCCACATGTTCAAACAGGGTGTTCAGACGCTTTCTGGTGTTGTGAAAATCCGGAATGGTCTCATACAGAACAGAACCGTCGAAATCCGCCAGCTGCGCCTGGAAATTACCAAAAGCTTTGCCAGTTGCCTCAATCACAGCCAGATCATCGGTATTGTCCAGTGTGAGAGAATCCACATAATTCATCACTCTCCAGAAAGAATCCTCGTCACTGACAAAAAAGTTGTTTCCTTCTGCCGTATGGTGAAAGTGAAGTGTCAGCTGCCCCGGATATTTTTTTCGGATATAAGAAGTCACCTCATCAATATTTTTCATGATCTGTACCGGATTTTTAAATACATGCGTATTGATCCGCTGGAAAAGATAAGCCTTATACTTATTATCGCCCACAGCATAAGTTACCTTATAGGTAGAGTTGATATTTCCAACCGTAATCACGCTGTAAGAATATAATTCTCCCGACAGGCGGAACTTCTCACCAATCAGTTTTATGGTATCAAACATTTTTCCAATCTCCTTTATCTTTTTCTGTGACTATTTTCTGCATACAGTCCTTCTTATCGTCTCTATCATACCAAGAAATTAAAGCTATGGCAAGTTTAGATTAACCGTAATTCAAAAAATGGCACCAGATCATTCTCTGGTGCCATAAGATATTACTGTGCTTCTGTTGTTTCCTCGGATGTTTTTTCTGTTGCTTTCGGTGTCTTTGAAGCTTTCGTTTTTGCTTTTGTTGTTTCTGTTTCCGTCTCTGTCTCTGTTTCTGCAGAGGGCCTTACCATCATATCTCCCAGATCACTGATGTCAACTTCTGTTTCCTGACTGATCAGCGTCTGCTTGTATTCCGCCCGTTTTGCTCTCTGCTGTCTGTTGACTACAATAATACCGATAATTCCGGCTACCAGAGCAACGATGACAAGATAGTAAATCACCTGAGATAGAACGCTCTTCTTTTTCTGTCTGTGTCCACGATTTTTTCTTGACATCAAACTATTCCTTCCTCATCCGATTACTGAGCTTTCTTCATGAAGACTGCCAGCGGACCCATTCCGGTAAATTTACCTTTGATTACCAGATTCGGCTGCTTTTCATCCTTCTTGTCTTCATCCTGAACATCCCAGGTCATCAGCTCTTCCTTATTATCCTCGCTACTCTCCAGAGCCTCGGTCTCAGTCTCGCTCTCTGCAGCTTCTGTTTCAGTCTCAGCTTCTGTAGTTACTTCTGTTTCAGCAGCCTCGGTCTCCTCATCCTCCGGATATGCGAAACTAAACTCCACATCTGTCAGATAATACATTTCTCCAGTCACAGCATCTGCCTGTGCTACTACAGCATCATCCAGAGTAAAGGGAGCCAGATTTACCAGAAGTGACGGATCTGTCTCAGCTGCAGCGGCATCAAAATCCGGATATGCAACGGCAACCATCTTCTGCCAGTTCACTTTGCTGATCTCACAGTTTACCTCGGCATTCAGATAACCGTTCATCTTGTAATTGTAGGTATCGCCTGCTTTAATTGCCAGATCCATCAGCTCGGTTACGCTCTCATAGTCATCCGGATTGATGGTCTTGTCATCGGATACTTTAATCTCTGTCGCATCAGTCTCCATGAAATCTTTCACAAAATCTGTCATTGCAAAGCCAGCCGCTTCATCCTTCAGCTGATCTGCAACCTCAGCAACCTTTTCATTGGAATACAGCTCCGGAGTTGCTTTCTTGCTTACAACGGGAACCTTTCCAATCAGAGCTACCGGTCCAAGGCTCGGAAGGGTAACTGTCATATCTCCTGTCTCCGGATCCAGCTTCTCTGCCGGGATAAAGGAAACTTTACCGGTCTCCTGATCGATCTGCATCAGAAGCAGATCTTTCATCTTAGCACCTTTGGCTGCCTCAATATTCAGGGTAACTTTGATAGAGCCATCGCTCTCATAAGTTACATTGTCTCCTTCCTGAATAGCTACATCTACAAAAGGAGTCAGCAGCTCGTAAAGAGAAGGATTTACATCTCTGCCGTCAGGAGTTTCCTGCTGCTCATCCGCATTGATACCCAGTGCTGTAAGGATATCTTCCATTGTCATCTGGACGCTGTCATCATTTACTTTATCCACCAGATCAGCAACTGTTTTATTTTTATATGCTGCGGTATTTGCATTCTGTACAATAACCTTCTGGCCTGCGGATATATTGCCTTCTACAACTCTGGGAGCTTCCGGCATGATCGTGCTGATGCTGGGAGCTGCATAAACACTCATGGCTGCAGTAATCGTTACTGCAGCAAGCAGAATGCTTAAATATTTCTTTTTCATAAGAATCCTTCCTTTCTTTTGATACTTCTCTTTATACTTTTTTATAAAACAGGTCAACGATCAGATCCAGAAGCGCTTCCTGATCTGCATAAAACTCATCATGAAGTTCTCCTTCCTGATCGGTTCCCTGAAGTATCACAAAATTATCTTCTGTGAAATCCATCTTCCGCATGGTCTTTATCAGCTCTAAATACTGATTTTTGGTGATGCTTGTCTGCAGATAATCATTCATCTCATCCAGAGAATCCCAAGTTTTTTCCAGCTCCTTCGTACTCATGGACTTCAGTTTGTTTATATAAGCTGTCACATAAGCCTTCTGTCTTTCCATACGGCCTTCGTTGCTGAAGCTCTCGGAAGTATCACGGTTCTGAAGAAAAGGCTTGACGTTTTCATCAGTCAGCGTAACTTCCGCTCCTGCTGTCAGCTCAGGATACAGCTTACTCAGATCATTGTTTGGAACCACAAGAGTGATTCCACCGACAAGACTGTTAATATAAGGAATGGAATCCTGATTTGTCACCACATAACGCTTTACAGGAACGTTCGACAGCAGAAGCGAAACTGCCTCGCAGAGGTTTTCGCAGCTTACCTTGCCGCCATCTCCATAACTGTACGCAAAACCAATATGGGTTGTATACAGTCCGTTATCATTTCCATTCAACGTATATCTGCGAACCTTTGTCATCGTATCACGATTGATGGAGAGAATCGTCATCTTCTGATTCGTCTCATCCATTACTACCAGTGCGATTGTATCTGCCCTGGCTTTATCGCTGTACTGCACGCTTGATTCCATCTTTCCGGTTGAATCCACACCTGCATAGAGAATGGTTGTCACACGGTTATTATACTGATATTTTTCGCCCTTGTAAAGAATATTTCGGTAATCGCTGCCAACATCATGAGCATTTCCTGCTGTTACCTGCAGGGAATTTTGCTCTTTCTGTTCTGACCAGATAAAAGCTGACGCAGCAGCACCTGCTGCCAGGCAAAGCAAAATACCAATCAGGATTCGCTTCCGCCACAGCTTTTTCTGTCTCCGGTGCTTTCCTTTTCTTCTTTTACTTTGATTTCTCGCCATAATAACCATATCCGTAGCCATAACCATAGCCGTATCCATAATGACTATAGCCATAACGCTTCTCATGTACCGGAGCTTTGTTTAGAACGGCTCCGAGGATTCGTATGTCCGCATACTGCATCTGCTGCTTGGCTTTTTCTGCCTGAGCGCGGTCTGTTTTTCCGCTCTCTACTACAAGCACAGTGCCATCGCACTGTTTGGCAACCAGAAGGCCGTCAATGACCAGGTTCAATGGACAGGTATCCACGATCACATAATCATAGAGTCCACGCACATACTCCATCAGTTCCTGAAACAGCGGTCCTGATACCAGCTCACTGGGATTAGGGGCCAGTGCACCCGTAAAAATCATATCCAGACAATTGTCATCGGTACGGTATATGATCTTGTCCTTGCTGATGCTGCCGCACAGATACTCGCTGAGACCTTTCTTTTTTCCAACGATTCCGTAACGGCTCTGTATAATGGAATTTCGGATATCAGAGTCAATAAAGATGGTCTTCTTACCCAGTCCTGCCATACTTTTGGCAAAACGAAAGGCAATCGAAGATTTTCCCTCGTTCGCCAGCGCACTGGTAATAGCAATGGCTTTGATATTGCTGCCGCTAAGCTGGATATTACCGCGTAAAATATTAATGGCTTCATTTACCCGGGAAGGCACCTCCGCAATAGTGGGATGGATGATCTCTGCCCGTCTTCCTTCAAAACCGGTTCCTGTCGGCTGGCCCTGAAAAAATGTTCTTTCTGTATAATTGCTTTCTCTATCCATCTGTTACTCTTCCTTCTCTTCGTAGTAAGGCACAATACTGAGTACAGGAATACCCAGGTACTTCTTCAAATCATCTTCTGTCTTAATCGTGGTATCTGTCAGATAAATCATGCAGACCAGTCCGCAGGCAAGAACCATTCCAAGAATCAATCCCATTGCCAGATACTTTGTCAGGGAAGGTGTGATCTCCTCCACTGATTCTGCCTCTGAAAAATCAATAATCGTCGGTTCACTGCTTCCAATTACCTGATAGATTCGCTCCAGGCCAATATTCATCAGGGAATTGGCGATATCTCTGCACAGCTCCATATCCCCGCAGCTCACGGTAATGGTAATAATATGGGAATTATCCGGGTTTGTAACAGAAACCAGTCTGTTTAAAGCCCGATAATCCAGATTCAGATCCAGATCCTTGATGACCTGTTTTAATACATTACGGCTTTTGATAATCTTGGCATAGTCCTCTGTCAGCTCAGAACTCAGCTGCAGGTCGGAAACTGTAATCACAGACTCATTGTTGGTAATAAAAATGGAAGCATCTGCCTGATAGGAAGGTTTGACACCGACCAGGTAATAAACGCCCGCCAACACGGCTCCGATCAGCATGGCCAGCAAAATATGCTTCCAGTGCTTCACCAGTTCCCAGAAGAGTTCCAGCAAATCTATCACTTCACCTGACTGTTCCGGTCTGTTATTGAGAAAAGACCCTGCCGTTTTCTCCTGTACATTATTTGATTCCTTCACCAAATTTTCGCTTCTCCTTTCCTGCTTTTTCAGCGTATAAAATATCGCTCTTGTCATTGTAATATGAATTTTAAAATACTTCAAGTATATTATGTAGAAAAAGCCACTAATAAATTTGAAAAGTTTTAGTTTTTCTGACCATAGCAGTATTTTTTCATCCGTGCAGTCAGTACTGATATTTCCTGCACCACATCGTTGGCATATCCTGTCTCCTGCCTGTCCAGGGTGCAGACCCGTTCCCGTAACTTTGTCAGCAGGTTAAGGACTTCCACCGTCTCGCCAGCAAACCAGGAAGGTGCTTTCTCCCACTGCTGAACACAGCCTCTTACTGTCACCAACAACAGGAATGAAAAATCTGACTGATAGTCTTCTTTAAAAATCATACTTTTTTCTCTCTCATCTCTAAAAATTTCATTCGGGTCATGGCATTGTTTCAAAAGCAGTAATTCTGTTTCTCAAACACAACTATGACTGCATTCCATTTTCAGTATTTCTCCAGATATGGCATGATTCAGGTGGGTATTTTTAACGACACCCGCCTGAATATATGCTAAAACAATTAACAGGTACTGCAGCTGCATTTCTACTTTACTTCCAGCATAAAACTTCATACATTGTTAACTTCCTGATGAATTAACTCTCGACTGTACGAGAACCTTATAATAATGGATTTGTGGCTGTTTTATAAGTTAACTCTCGAGAGGTAATTAATTCTCATA
>ERZ824488.366-NODE-366-length-61706-cov-9.009619_pt1 | contig 61706 bp, 57 predicted proteins | sample MGYA00519936_ERZ824488 | MGnify/ENA primary metagenome ERZ824488 (study PRJEB31778, sample SAMEA3449153) | human gut metagenome | biome: human gut; feature: human-associated habitat; material: faeces | place: United Kingdom | collected 2010/2012 ... | reverse complement strand
GAACTGCCAAAACAGCAGGAGATAAGTACAAAACAGCATATGAAGAAGAAAGCAATATGAGTCAAATTGAGATTAATGGAAAGAAGTATGATTCAATTGAAGATTATTTAGCAGGGGTAGAATCAATACCAGAAATTCACAACTGGGTAAGGACAGGAGATAATATCAAATGTGAACATTGTAATACAAGCTTAACAATAGGGCAAAAAGTAAATTACACAAAAACAGGAGCAGGAAGTTCTAGTATAAGTGAAGAAAAAAGTGGAATAGCTCAAGCAAAGACAGATGGAGAAAGCTGGGCAACAGATTTAGGAGTTCAAACTATACATAAAGATAGTGAAACAAAATGGGTAGTATTAGGAGTGGAAGATAGTAATAAAAATGGAACAAACGAAACATTATTACTAACAACCCAAACACCAACAACAGGAAAAATAAGAATGTATGGCTATCAACCATATAATCATGCAGTAGAAGAAATAAACAGAATGTGTAAAGAAATATATGGAACAGATGCAAGAGGAATGACAATAGAAGATGTAAACGCATGTGTACAATATACAGCGCCAGCAGGAATGTGTGCAAAAAATAACTCTGGAACAATAGTATATTATACAGTTCCAGAGGGCACAAAAATCTCAGATTTAGGTTCAAGTTATGGAAATATATGGACAGATATACAAAATAATGCAAGAGTAATAGATGGAACCAAAAAATATTTCACACCAAGTTGCCCAGAAGGAACAACAGATTCAAGCGTACTAGGAAATATACCAGTAGATGGATATTTTTATGTAGTTGATTCAACTGTTGGCGCACCAGAAGGAATACCAGTATTACCAGATAGTACGACAAATGCTACAAAAAATTTAATTTTTGGAGATTCAAAAAATTATGTTTATTGGCTGGCTTCCCGTGGGGTCTGTGCGTACTCTGATTATGCTGGCTTCGGCCCAGGGGCTGTGGTTGGAGGCCGTGCGTACTCTTTCGGCGGCGACGGCTTGTTCGTTTCCGATGGCAATTCGGGCGACATTGAGTTGCCTTTGCGCTGTGTAGTTTCTCTAAGGTCTGATATCCCAGCGGTTGTAGAGTAGGATAGGGCGAAAGTGGAAGGCTAGAGTGCAGTGGGAGAACAAGCCTCGTAACTGCCAGCACTCCCCAGCCGGACCTTAGGTCGGCTTGGGATTGAGGCTAGGTTTGAACTTGGGCAATGTGTGATAATGGTACTGGCTCGAAATTTTTTAGTAACAACTGTTTTGTTGACCGTTTGCATAAATATCTAAAATTACAGGCGATGTAGTTGAAAAATATCAGGAGGTAGTTTTAGGGTAATTAAATTTAACAGGTATAGGGCGAAAATTTTTCTAGGGAGGGAAATTTTCGCTGGGGAAAGGCGCTGGGGGCGCCTTTTTTTGTTGGGGAGGTGTAGGAATTTGCAGATATTTTGGAGTTCGGTATTGAAAAATTTGGAAGATACATATATAATAGAATAAGATTTTTTATTGAAGGGAATGAAGTGTGAAATGAGATCGGGTAGTGGAATTGTGCTTGTGGCTTTATTGGTGATTGTTATTTCTATAGGTATAATTGGTGTTTTGGGATTTAATTATGCTAGGGAATATTTGTATAAGCAGAGGTGTGAGGATATTAAGGCTACTATGCTTGCCATTCAGGGTACAATTACTAATGTGCAGAATAAGCATATTGTTGATACAGAGAATAATGCTTTGGTTGGTACAAAGTTGGATATTGAGAATAATGAGAGTGAATTTAAAATTTCAGATGGATTAAAGGAGTCTTTGACTACAGTTGAAGAACCAGAGTTTTATATTTTGAGTAAAGAAGATTTGCTAAATAATGGTGTTAAAGATGTTGAAATTAATGAAGAGGAGTTTTATGTAGTGGATTATAATACTGAGGAAGTGTTTTATTCACTTGGCATAGAGGGAAAATATAAGCTATCTGAAATGTAGGAGTAAAAATGAAGGAAAAGGAAATTGAAAGATTAAATTGTTTAAAAGAGTTTGAAAATAATTTGCATATCAATGGAGTTGGATATATAGCAGGAATAGATGAGGCAGGAAGAGGCCCTCTTGCAGGACCTGTTGTTGTTGGAGTTGCTATAATGAAACCTGATTCTTTTATAGAAGGTGTTAATGATTCAAAAAAAATATCAGAGAAAAAAAGAGAAAAACTATATGAACAAATTACAGAAGAAGCAATAGATTGGGCAGTTGGAATTGTTGACCAAAAGGAAATTGATGAAATTAATATCCTAAATGCAACAAAAAAAGCCTTACATATGGCAATAGAAAACTTAAAAGTAAAACCTGAAAGAATTCTAGTTGATGCTTTAGAACATATAGATACTTGCAAAATTCCTTATACATCAATAATAAAAGGAGATGCCAAAATTTATAGCATATCAGCAGCATCAATAATTGCCAAAGTTACAAGGGATAGAATAATGCAAGAATATGATGAAATATACCCACAATATGGATTTGCATCCCACAAAGGCTACGGAACAGCAAAACACATTCAAGCCTTAAAAACATATGGGGCAACGCCAATTCATAGAAAAACATTCATAAAAAATTTTATATAAATGGAGGAAAATAAATGAATATACAAGAAATAATTGCAAAAAAAAGAGATAAAAAAGAGCTTAGTAAGGAAGAAATACAGTATTTTATTAAGGAATATGTTGCAGGGAATATTACAGACTATCAAGCAGCAGCACTTGTTATGGCAATATACTTAAATGGTATGACAAAAGATGAAACAACAAATCTAACCTTAGAAATGGCACATTCAGGAGAAATACTAGATTTATCATCACTTGGAAAGACTGTTGTAGACAAACACTCAACAGGAGGAGTTGGAGACAAAATAACAATAGTCTTAATGCCAATAATCGCATCACTTGGAATACCAGTAGCAAAAATGTCTGGAAGAGGACTTGGCTTTACAGGCGGAACAGTAGATAAACTAGAATCAATCCCAGGATATAATACACAAGTAGATAAAAAAGAATTCATAGAAAATGTAAAAAAAATAGGAATAAGCGTAATAGGCCAAACCGCAAATTTAGCACCAGCTGATAAAAAACTATATGCACTAAGAGATGCAATAGCATGTGTAGATAATAAAGCACTTATTGCATCAAGCATTATGAGCAAAAAAATAGCAGCAGGAGCAGAAAAAATAGTATTAGATGTAACAGTTGGTAGTGGTGCATTTATGAAAACAGAAGAAGATGCAAGAGAAATATCAAAAATCATGAAAGACATAGGAACTCTAGCAAATAGAGAAACTGTATGTGTACTTACAAACATGGATGAACCAGTAGGAAAAGCAGTAGGAAACATTCTTGAAATAAAAGAAACAATAGAATGTTTAAAAGGAAATATGCCAAATGATATTAAAGAAATAATACTTGGAATAGGAAGCCAAATAATTAGACTAGCAGGAGAAGGAGATAACATAGAGGAAAACAAAAATAAAATAATGGAAAACATAAATAACGGAAAAGCATATCAAAAATTCATAGAACTTGTACAAAATCAAGGTGGAGATGTAAGTTATATTGAAAATACAGAAAAATTTGAAAAAGCAAAATATATAATTCCATTAAAAAGTGAAAAATCAGGATATATAGAAAAATTAAATGCTGAGGCAATAGGTATAGCATCAGTTCACCTTGGTGCTGGAAGAGTAAAAAAAGAAGATGGAATAGACTATAGTGTAGGAATATGGCTAGAAAAGAAAATTGGAGATAAAGTGCAAGAAGGAGAAGTATTAGCATATATTCATTCAAATGATGAACAAAAAGGCCAACAAGCAATAGAAGAAGTAAAAAAAGCATATAGAATAACCGAGCAAAATGTAGAACCAGAAAAATATATTTTAGATATAATATAAGAAAGAGGAAAAATTGATGAATTTATTAGAAAACTTAAACAGCAAGCAAAAAGAAGCAGTACTTGAAACAGAAGGCCCTTGCCTTGTAATTGCAGGAGCAGGCAGTGGAAAAACAAAAGTATTAACACATAAAATAGCATACTTAATAGAAGAAAAACAAGTTAAACCTTGGAACATTTTAGCAATTACATTCACAAACAAAGCAGCAAGTGAAATGAAAGAAAGAATAAGTAATCTAATTGGAGAAAATGCAAATGATATGTGGATGGGAACATTTCACTCAATTTGTATAAGAATCCTTAGAAAATATATAGATAGATTAGGATTTAATTCAGACTTTATAATATTTGATACATCTGACCAAAAAACACTAGTAAAACAGTGCATTAAAGCACTAAACTTAGACGATAAAATCTTCACAGACAGAAGTGTTTTATCAGAAATAAGCAACAGCAAAAATGAAATGCTAACACCAATGCAATATAAATTAAGAACAAATAATGAACTAAGAAAAGAAAAAATTGCAGAAGTATATGATATGTATCAAAGAAAACTAAAAGAAAACAATGCCTTAGATTTTGATGATATAATCAATTCAACCATACAAATACTAACAGAAAATCCAGATGTCCTAGAATATTATTCAGAAAAATTCAAATATGTTCTAGTAGATGAATACCAAGACACAAACAAAGCACAATTTACACTAATAACATTATTATCAGGACGATATGGAAATATTACTGTTGTAGGAGATAACGACCAAGGAATATACTCTTTTAGAGGTGCAGATATAACAAATATTTTGAATTTTGAAAAAGATTTTCCAGGAACAAAAATAATAAAACTAGAACAAAATTACAGATCAACAAAAGCGATATTAGATGCTGCAAATGCAGTAATTAAACACAATGAAAAAAAATATGAAAAAAATCTATGGACAGAACAAAAAGGAGGGCACCTTCCAACAGTTTCAAGATTAGACAATGAATATGAAGAAGCAAACTTTATAGTGGAGCAAATTAATAAACTAAAAAGAGAAGAATACTATAAATATTCAGATTTTACCGTACTATATAGAATGAATGCTCAATCGCGTAGTATAGAAGATATATTTAGAAGAGAAAATATACCATATAAAATGATAGGTGGGCTAAAATTCTATGAAAGAAAAGAAATAAAAGATACAATAGCATATTTAAGATTAATACATAATCATGCAGACAACCTAAGTTTACAAAGAATAATCAATGAACCAAAAAGAGGAATCGGACAAACTAGCTTAGAAAAAATTGAAACAATTTCAACACAAAATGGAATTTCAATGTATGATGTAATAAAAAATGCGGAACAATATGGATTAAATAAAGTATTCTTAAACTCAAGAGAATTTATAAACACAATAGAAGAATTATCAAGTAAAAAGGAAGAACTTCTAATATCAGAAATAATAAAAGAAGTCTTAAATAAATCAGGCTACACAAAAGCCTTAGAGTTAGAAAATACAGCACAAGCTGAAAGTAGAATAGAAAACATAAACGAATTTTTGACAGTAGCAATGGAATTTGAAGAAGAAAATGCAGAAAATTCACTATCAGAATTCCTAGAAAGCATAACACTTTCAAGCGATATAGATGGAATGGAAGAAACAGAAGATTCAGTAACACTTATGACACTACATAGTGCTAAAGGACTAGAATTCCCAGTAGTATTCCTAATAGGAATGGAAGAAGGCTTGTTTCCAAGCTATAGGTCAATAGGAGAACAACGAGAACTTGAAGAAGAAAGAAGATTATGTTATGTAGGTATAACAAGAGCAAAAGAATACCTATACCTAACATGTGCAAAACAAAGAACCATATTTGGCTCAACAACATGCAACAAAATATCAAGATTCATAGAAGAAATACCAGTAGAACTACTAGAAGGAGCAAATGAATTAGAAAAACCTGCAAAATCAAAAGAATGCCCAGAATGGAAATATGGAAGCAGACAAAATGCCAAAACAACAACATATGTAATAACAGGAGGAACTAATAGCAAAGCTCCATCAACATTTGGATTTAGAACTGCAGAAAGCTTTTTAAATAATATAACAGCAGCCAAATCCCCAGCAGTTGACCTAAGCCAATACAAAGAGGGACAAACTATTTACCACAAAAAATTCGGGGAAGGAATAATAACAGATATAGCACCAGAAGGAGATGACCTAAAACTAGATATATCATTTGAAAAGGTTGGACATAAAAGACTAATGGCAAAATTTGCAGGACTAGAGATTAGATAAAATATTGAATAAAATCATCAAACTTGTCCATAATATACATATAAAAATGTAAAGAAAGGATGAGAAAAGATGGCAAATTTATCACAAGTCGAATTACAAAATTTAAGACATTTGATAGGAGCACACGACACTTCATACCAAAAATTAAATTCCTATGCAGCTCAATGCGTTGACCCACAAATTAAGCAAATGTTTATGAAAGCAGCTCAGGATAGTTTAAATACTAAACAAAAATTGCTTACTTGTTTAAATTAGGAGGTTTGGATATGGAAGAAAAGTATATGGTAAACGATATCTTAGAAAGCACAAAAGCTAGTCTTACTACTTATCAAGGTGTTATATCAGAAGCTGAAAATGTACAGTTAAGACAAACAATGCAACAAATTAGAAATAATGATGAATGTTTTCAATATGAACTATTTAAAGTAGCACAACTAAAAGGCTACTATACACCAGCTGAACAAGCACCACAAAATGAAATTGATAAGGTTAAAAATGAGGTATCTAAATAAAACAAACAAAGGCAAGTGAAAAACTTGCCTTTTGTAATAGTAAAGAAATGGGAGAAAAAAAGAGAAAAAAAGAGAAATTGCTATAAAAACGACAATAAATACATATTAAGCCATAAATATAAAATTTGCCAAAAATATCAAATAAAGGTAAAATTAATAGGATTGTAAAAATATAAAGAGGTGTTTAAAATTTTAAAAAATATTAAAAACATATTTGCACATATTAGAAGCTCACTAAAATTAGTAATAATCATAGCAATATCTGCAATATTAATTATAGGAATAATATCAATTTTTTATAAACCAACATATGCAGTAACTCTAAATGGAGAGTTCATTGGATACACAAAGGATAAAAATTCATTACAAAAAAATATTAATGAATATATGCAAGGACAAGAAAATGACAATGTAGCATTTGTTGATATTGAAACTTTACCAGAATATTCATTATGTTTTGTAAAAAGAGAAAATGTTGAAAATGATGATGAAATATTTGATAAAGTAAAAAAACAAGGAACAACATATTTTGAATGTTACGCAGTAACTTTAAAAGAAGAAGAAAAATATTATGTTTCAACCAAAGAAGAAGCAGAAGAAATAATTGAACAACTTAAAAAGAAAGATAGCAATAACATTAAAGATATAGCATATACACAAATATATTCAACAGAAGAAAAAGAATATTCTGACCAAGAAACAATTGTAACAGGTTTATATGAAAAGAAAAAAGTTGTTTATACAGTTGCATCAGCTGGTGGTGGCGGAATAACAAATGAAAAACTTGAACTTGGAATAAGCTTAATAAAACCAGTTTCTTCATACCAAATGATAAGCTCAAGATTTGGTAGGAGATCAAGTGGAACCCATAAAGGATTAGATATAGCTGCACAAAGTGGTACTACAATAGTTGCAGCAGCATCAGGAACTGTTACATCATCAGGATGGTCAAATACAGGATACGGAAATTTCGTGTTAATATCTCACGGAAATGGAGTTCAAACATTATATGGACATTGCAGTAAACTATATGTTAGTGCAGGTCAATATGTAGAGCAAGGTCAAGCAATTGCTACAGTTGGTTCAACAGGAAATTCAACAGGACCACATTTACACTTAGAAATAAGAGTGAATGGAACAAGAGTAAATCCACAGTATTATTTATATTAGAATAATTTAAATAAAGCAACCAAAAAAATTGGTTGCTTTTAGATTTTATGTATTAATTAAAGTATTTTAAACAAGTTAAAATAGCATTTTTGGGCATAATAACTTTGCCATACTCTTTTAGCTTTCTTTCAAATAAGAATTCATTTCTTACAGAATTTCCAAATTCAGACATTATAAAGGCAAGTTTTTTTAGTTCAGAAGTATTTAGCTTTAAGTCATTTAAAATCAAATAATAGTTATCATTATATAAATACAATGAAGATTTTTTTAGTGTTGATATGAAATTACTTAAACTACTAGAAGATATGTATTTACAAAACTCACAAAATTCATCAAAAGTATTGAATTTGTAAATTGAAAGAGTTTTGCTTGGAGTAGTTATTTTTCGTTTTACCTTAGGGCTGTGAACCTTTGACATAGTGGTACCTTCAGGCTTTACACGGGTAATAGTTAAAACAAAATTACCATCTGATGAAGCAAATGCTTCAATAATTAATTTATAGTTATGTGTATTAAAACCAACTTCTTCATCTGCTAATGTTAGCATATCTAAAAATAAATTTTGTGACTCCTGAGAATTTGACATAAAGTCATGCAAGTCTATATTTTTCTCTTTTAAATCATCTAGGTTTAAAAAAATTCTAATTTTGTTCTCGTTCAACTTTTCAATACGCATTAAATAGTTACCTCCAAATAATTTTGATAATATAATTATAACACTTATACATATAAAAATAAATGATAAAAATATGGAAAAAATGTTAAATTGTATTTATAAATATATTATTAAAATTACTTTAAATTGTGCATGGGCCAATTATAGCATAATTTTAAGAAAAAATAAACATATATCTTGAAAAAAATACCAAATACATATATAATAATGGAGTAAAACAATAGGAGGAGGAAGATATATGGCTACAAGAGAAAAAAATATATGGATACTACTAATCTTTTTATTAGCAGGACTAGTTTTAGGAGGACTATTGGGAGAGTTTGCTTCTAAAGTGGATTTTTTATGGTGGCTATCATATGGAGAGAGTTTTGGGCTAACATCACCAATAGAGTTAGACCTACAAGTTATAACCATAACATTTGGATTATGGTTTAAAATGAATGTTGCTAGCATAATAGGAATGGCTATAGCAATATTTGTATATAGAAAAGTGTAGATAAAATATGGGGATAGCTTTAAGAAAGGAAGAAATACAATGAAAATTAAAGAGCTACCCATATCTGAAAGACCTTATGAAAAACTGGAAAAATATGGGGAAGAAAGTTTATCAAATGCAGAATTATTGGCAATAATAATAAAGACAGGAACAAAAGAAAAATCATCTGTGTCAATAGCACAAGAAGTATTAAAATTAAGAGAAGACACAAAGCAAGATAACTTAAGATTTATACAAGATATTTCCTTAGAAGAATTTATGAAAATAAAGGGGATAGGAAAAGTAAAAGCAATTCAGTTAAAAGCAGTTTGTGAACTCACCAAAAGAATATCAAGACCAATAAACAATGAGAAAAAAGCAATAAAAACACCAAAAGATGTGGCGGAAATATTGATACCGGAATTAAGATATGAAAAAAGGGAAATTGTTAAAGTATTAATTTTAAACAGCAAAAATATAGTCTTAAGAACAATTAATATAGCACTTGGGGGAGCAAATTTTGCTTGTATAGAGCCAAAAGATGTTTTAGCAGAGGCAATAAAAATGCAAGCACCCAAAATAATTTTAGTTCATAACCACCCCAGTGGTGATTCAACTCCCAGCAAAGGAGACTACAAGGTTACAGATAGAATCTTTGAAGCAGCAGAACTAATGGGAATAAAACTGCTTGATCATATCGTAATAGGAGATGGCAATTATAGCAGCTTATTGCTTGAAAATTAATTTTATGCTTTAGTAATAGAAAGGAAATAGAAATGAATTTATTAAGCTTTAAAGGAAAAGATATAGGAATTGATTTAGGAACTGCAAACACACTCGTAACACTACGAGGGAAAGGCATAGTACTAAAAGAACCATCAGTTGTTGCAATAGATAAAAAAACTGGAGAAATTATTGCAACAGGGCATGAAGCTAAGGAAATGCTAGGAAGAACTCCGCAAGAAATAGATGCAATTAGACCTTTAAAAGATGGAGTAATCGCAGATTTTACTGCGACCCAATTAATGCTAAAACAACTAGTTTCAAAAGTTTGCCAGAGATATAATGCAGGAAGACCACGAGTAGTTGTAGGAGTTCCATCAGGGATTACAGAAGTTGAAGAAAGAGCTGTAGAAGAATCAGTTATTAGAGCTGGGGCCAAGGAAGTATTGCTTATAGAAGAACCAATGGCAGCAGCAATTGGAGCAGGCTTAGATGTTGCCGAGCCGACAGGAAACATAATAGTTGATATAGGTGGAGGAACAACAGAAGTTGCGGTAATTTCGCTAGGAGGAATAGTAGTAAGCAACTCACTTCGAACAGCTGGAGATGAATTAGATGAGGACATAGTAAACTATGTAAAAAAAGAATTAGGAATACTAATAGGGCTTACAACAGCAGAAGAAATAAAAATACAAATAGGCTCAGCAATGCCACTTATGACAGAACTTAGTATGGAAATAAAGGGAAGAGACCTCCAAACAGGTTATCCAAGAAGTGAAATAGTTACATCATCACAAATTGAACAAGCGATGGCAAATTCAATTGCAGAAATTATTGATGTAATAAAAATAACACTAGAAAAAACACCACCAGAGCTTGCAGCAGACATTGTTGAAAAAGGCGTAGTACTAGCAGGAGGAGGATCACTAATAAAGAACTTAGATAAAGCTATCAGCCAAAGAATAGAAATGCCAGTATATGTAGCAGATGAACCATTAGATTGTGTAGTAAAAGGAACAGGAAAAACACTTACAGATATAGAAAAGTTAAAAAATGTTCTAATAAACTCAAGAAAAAGAAAATAAGGCAAAAAGTCCCTAGAAGGACAAATCAGGGGAGGCTCATATGCAAAAAAACAAACATACTGGAACAATAGGTATAATTATAACAATAATAATATTAACAGTATTAGTTATAATTACAAATCTTGATATTTCAAAATTTTCCTTTATAGAAGGAATAACACAGAAATTAGTAATGCCTGTTCAAAATGGACTAACCTATCTAAAAAATAAAATTTCAAAAAACAATTCATTTTTTGAAAACATAGATGAATTAAAAAAAGAAAATTCAGAATTAAAAAAACAGTTAGAAGAACTAAACAAAACAGCAAGTGAACTTGGAATAATAAAAGCAGAAAACAAGACATTAAGGGAATATGCAAATTTAACAGATAAATATACTAAATATGAAGGAATACCAGCATATATAATAAATAGGGACCTAAGTAATTTAAACAGTACAATAGTAATTAATGTTGGTACAAAAGATGGAGTAACAGCAAATATGCCTGTAGTATCTGAAAATGGTGTAGTTGGGCATACAATTTCAGTAACAGAAACTACGGCAAAAGTACAGCCAATTATAGATTCATCAAGTAGTATTAGTGCTGTTATGAATATTTCAAGAGATAATCTAATAGTAAAAGGCGAACTTGGAAAAAGTAATGAATTAAAAGCAACCTATATAAGCACAGATGCAGATTTAGTTTTACAAGATGATGTAGAAACATCAGGGCTTGGAGGAATATACCCTAAAGGGCTAAAAATAGGTAAACTTACTCAGATAGTTCAAACTAAAAATCCAACAGAAAAATATGCAATTATAGAACCAGCAGTAGATTTTACAAAATTAGAAACAGTATTAGTTATAATAAAATGAAAGGATTGATATCAATGGAAAATAATATTTATGTAACACCATTAAGCGGAAGATATGCAAGTGAAGAAATGAACTACATCTGGTCAAACAACTCAAAATACTCATGTTGGAGAAAACTATGGGTAGCACTAGCAGAAACAGAAAAAGAACTAGGTTTAGAAATAACAGATGAACAAATAAATGAAATGAAAGCAAATATTAATAATATAGACTATGAAGTTGTAGCCAAAAGAGAAAAAGAATGTAGGCATGATGTAATGGCACATGTTTATGAATTTGGTACAAAATGCCCAAAAGCAAAACCAATAATTCACCTAGGTGCAACATCTTGTTATGTAACAGATAATACAGATATAATTCTTATGAGAGAAGCTTTAAAATTAATCAAACACAGGCTAATAGTGGTAGTAAATAATCTTAAACAATTTGCAGAAAAATATAAAGGAGTACCATGCCTAGGCTATACTCATTTTCAACCAGCACAATTAACAACAGTTGGAAAAAGAGCAACATTATGGATACAAGACTTATTAGAAGACTTAACAGAATTGGAATTTGTTGAACAAAACCTAAAATTACTAGGGTGTAAAGGAACAACAGGTACTAGTGAGAGCTTTATGAAATTATTCAAAGATGAAGAGAAAGTTAAGCAAATAGATGGTAAGATTGCTCAAAAAATGGGATTTGAAAGAACATTTGCAGTATCTGGCCAAACATATACAAGAAAAGTTGATTCAAGAGTATTAAACTGTTTAGCAGCAATAGCAGAGAGTTCAGCTAAGTTTGCAAATGACTTAAGATTACTTCAACATGAAAAAGAATTAGAAGAACCATTTGAAAGCAAACAAATAGGCTCATCTGCAATGGCATATAAAAGAAATCCTATGAGAAGTGAAAGAATAAACTCACTTTCAAGGCATGTAATTGCATTATGCAATGATACAAAGATGACATCATCAACCCAATGGCTAGAAAGAACACTAGATGATTCAGCTAATAAAAGAATTTGCGTACCAGAAAGTTTTCTAGCTGTAGATGGAATACTAAGAATTTATGCAAATATTTCACAAGGAATTGTAGTATATGAAAATAGAATAAGATCAAATATAATGGAAGAACTACCATTTATGGGAACAGAAGAAATACTTATGAATGCAGTTTTAAAAGGTGGAGACAGACAAGAATTACATGAAAAAATAAGAGTTCACTCAATGGCGGCTGCAAAACAAGTAAAAGAATTTGGAAGTCCAAATGACTTAGTATCAAGAATTGCAAAAGATGAAAGTTTTGGATTAACAGAAGAAGAGATTACAAAAGTATTAAATCCAGAGCATTTATGTGGAAGGGCAAAAAATCAAGTAACAGATTTTATTGAAGAAGAAGTTAAACCAGTATTGGAGAAATATGGAAATTTAATTGACAATACAGAAGTCAAACTAGATGTTTAAAATCACTCCCGTTTGGGAGTGATTTTATCTTTCATCATCTCTATCAAAATCTTTTTTATGTTCCTCAAAATGAGGCCTTTTTGGAGTTATATCACGGTTTAGAAATTCCCAGAATTTCCCGAAGCCTTTTTCTTTTTTTAGCTTTGGCTCTTCCACTATAGCTTGAACTTCAGAATCAAATTCAGCTTCAGGTACAGGCTCAGACTCAATGTCAGATTTAATTTCAGGTTCAAGCTCAAGCTCAGGCTCAAGTTCAATTTTCGGTTCAGCATCTATTTTCACTAATGGCTTAATTTCTCGTTCTAATCCGTATTCTTGCTTGTGTTCAGGCTCAGTTTCAGGTTCTGTTTCAAGTTTTGGTGTTTCCAAACTTTGTTCAATAGTAATTGAAGAACCACCACTTGAAGAAGTTGAAACTGGATTCAAATAAAATTCTGTCTCTTTGTCAAAAGTAAGTTCATCTTCTAATTTGCTTTCCATAAAATTAAATAATTCAAAATCAACAGAAGCAACTTGTATTTCTTTTGATTGTTTATTATTAACCTCTATTTGATCAAAATCATTATCTGTAAGAGTATTACCATCTGATAAAATACCTAAAACCTGCAAAACAGTATCCTTTTTCATATTCTCAATATTTTTCATTGACTCTTCAATAGACATATTTTCTTCAACATCATTTAAAGAATGAACACGGAAGTTAGATGTAGTAGGCAATTCCTTGTAATATCTTTTAGACAAAGTATTAACAATTGCATTTTTTGAACCATCTGTAAATGTATTAATATATCTTGAATATTTACTTGTCCAAGCATATAATCCATCAATATTGTTAATATCCTTATTGGCAATATCTAAGAATTCACTAATAGCATTCTTTTCAAATAAGTTTATATTATTTTTTTCATCCAGAGAAATAACTTCTCCATTTTTTAAATCTAATTCTGATATTGGAAACAATTCAAGCAATTTTTTGTCTTCTAAATTTTCTGCAACAAGTTTTTCTACTAAGGATTTGTAGTCATTATTAAAGTCACATGTAGGATATAATTTTTCATATTCCTCTATTGCTATTTTATATTCATTAGCATTTTCAAAACTTTCAGGATGTTCCGTAATTTTTGTTAATTCTTTATAAGCATCGGCAGAATCAAATTTCTCAAGAATTTTATCAATATGTGTTTTGCTAATTAACATAGGAACTAAATGAGGATATTTGTCTTTTAAAAACTTAAGAGGATATTCCTTGTAAAGATTATCTAAATCTTTATCTAACTGTTTTTTATCTTTATTTTTTTCTGCTCTATCTAATATTTTACGAAGTTTTTCTAAACCAACAGAAGGATCTTTTTTTGATAATTCATCAAAAGCAATAAAATCTTTTAAAATAGTTTCTAAAAATTCTTTGCTTAACATATATTTTATTTTTTTCTTTAAATCTTCACTAAATAAATCAATAGGAAAGCGTTTCTTCCAATTTTCTAGGTCACTTTGAAATCTTGCATAATCCTTTGTAGCCTGAGCATTAGCAAAAATTTCGCATAGCATAAAATATGCTTCTTGTTCATCAAAATCTCTTAATTTACTTTTTGTATCATCAGATATGTGTTCCATATCTACAACATCATTACCCATATAATCCTCCTTGAAAGTTACATACTAATACATTATATCACGTAATTTAACTGTAAACAATTGCTTTTAGTAAAATTTAATGATAAAATTGGTATGGTGATAAAAATGGTAAAAAGAAACAAAACAAGAAAAATAAATGTAGGTGGAGTTCAAATTGGAGGACAAAACAAAGTTGTAATACAATCAATGACTAATACAAAAACAAAAGACATAAAATCAACAGTAGAACAAATAACGAAATTAGAAGAAGCAGGTTGCGAAATCATTAGAGTAGCATGTTTAGATATAGAAGATGCAAAGGCAATAAAGGAAATAAAGAAAAATATACATATTCCAATTGTTTCAGACATTCACTTCGATTACAGAATAGCCCTAGAGGCAGCAAAATCAGGTGTTGATAAAATTAGAATAAACCCAGGAAATATTGGGGATATAGATAGAGTAAAACAAGTTGTAGAAGCATGCAAAGAGAGAAAGATTCCAATAAGAATCGGAGTAAATAGTGGCTCTATGCCAAAAGATATTTTAGCAAAATATGGAGGAAAACCAACAGCAAAAGGAATGGTAGAAAGCGGTTTGAGGCATATAAGAATTTTAGAAGACCTAAACTTTTTTGATATAGCACTATCACTAAAAGCATCAGACTTAAATTTATGTATAGAAAGCTATGAAGAAGCTGCAAATACAATTAATTATCCATTACACCTAGGTGTTACACACGCTGGTACAGAATTTAGTGGCACAGTTGCATCAAGCATTGGCCTTGGCACAATTTTAAGAGAAGGAATAGGAGATACAATGCGAGTTTCATTATCGGCAGATCCAGTAAAAGAAATAAAAGTAGCAAAAGAAATACTTAAATGTTGTAGACTATACAAGTCTCCAACCTTAATAGCTTGTCCAACATGTGGAAGAATTCAATATGACCTAATTCCAATTGCAAATGAAATAGAAGAATTTTTACAAACAATAGACAAAGATATTACTGTAGCCGTAATGGGGTGTGGAGTAAATGGACCAGAAGAGGCAAAACATGCAGACATAGGAATAGCAGGAGGAGTAAAAGAAGGTTTATTATTTAAAAAAGGCGAAATAGTAAGAAAAGTAAAACAGGAAGATATAGTAAGAGTGTTAAAAGAAGAAATAATGAAATTATAAGGAGAATACAATGAATATTATAGTTGGAGAAACTGCAGGATTTTGTTTTGGAGTAAAAAATGCAGTAACAAAAACAGAAAAAGCAATTTATGAACATACGGAAATAAGCTGTTTAGGAGAACTTGTACATAACACACAAGTAACACAAGCGTTAGAAAAGAAAGGAGTAAAGTTCATAGACAACATTAACCAAGCAAAAGGAACAACCATAATACGCTCACATGGAGTAACAAAGAATATTTACGAAGAAGCTAAAAAAAGAAACTTAAAACTCTTAGACTTAACTTGTCCAAAAGTTTTACATATACATAACATTGCAGAAAATTATGCTAAACAAGGATATTATATATTTATAGTAGGCCAATCAAACCATCCAGAAATGGAAGGAACAGTTAGCTTTTGCGGAGATTTTTATACAGTTATTGAAGAAGAAAAAGATATTCCAAAGGCGTTAGTGAATTTAAAAGAAACAAAAATAAAAAAAGCCATAATACTCGCACAAACAACTTATAGCCTAGAAAAATTCAATATTATATCTCAAAAAATAAAAGAACAATTATTAGACTATGAAATAGAAGTAAAAAATACAATATGCGATGCAACAAAACAAAGACAACTTGAAACAGAAAAAATAGCCAAACAAGTTGACTTAATGATAATAATAGGTGGAAAGCATAGTTCAAACTCCAATAAATTATATGAAATATCAAAAAAATACTGCCAAACACTATTTGTAGAAACAGAAAATGAAATTCCAGGAGATATGGAAAATAGATATTCTACCATAGGAATAATGGCAGGAGCATCAACACCACAAGAAAGTATAAAAAAAGTTCTTGAAAAACTAAGTAAAATATGCTAAAATAATATATGTAGGAATTTTGTACCTATAAAAAATAAGAAAGGCAGGTAAAAATGAATCAAATACTAGTATCGAAGAAATTATATGTTACTCCTGGAATGAAGAAAAAAAAGAAAATGTTTAAAATAGAATTCTTTTTATCTGTTTTAGCATTAATTGGATTATCAACATATGGAATTTGTTCAGCATATGATAGAAATAAAAGCGAATCAGTTTCTAAAGAAATTTTAGGAGCAATGCAAACTCAACCAGAAGCAATTACAATAGAAGAACCAGCAATAGTTCTTGTACTCAACGAAAAAACAGGCAGTAATGAAAAAGTTGATATGGATAAAATAGAAAGGGTAACAATAGAAAGAGAAATAAAAGTTTCAGAAGAGCAGAAAGTTACGGCAAAAGATGGAACTGTGTATTATACAATAGGGCAAATAAATATCCCATCAATAAAATGCCAATATCCAATTTTGGCAAGTGATGTAGAAAATTATGATACATTATTAAAAATTGCACCAGTAAAATTTCATGGAGCAAATCCTAATGAAATCGGAAACTTTTGCATAGTTGGACATAATTATAGAAACTCACAATTTTTTAGCAAAGTACCAAAATTAAATAACGGAGATGCAATAGAGATTACAGATACATTTGGAGAAACTGTAGTTTATGAAGTATATGATAAATACATAGTAAAAGATACAGACACCAGCTGTACCAGCCAATTGACAGAAGGCAGAAGAGAAATAACATTAATCACATGTACAAATGCAAGTGATGAAAATAGAGTAATTGTAAAAGCAAGAGAAAGAGTATAAACTAAGAGGAGCTTAATGCTCCTCTTAGTTTTTATGAGTGAAATTTGTAAATGGTTTTTGAATTATATCTTTCATTTGCTCTTAAAACAGGTGAAGAAAAATTTGGTTCATTAATAGAATTTGGTAAAAAACCGGTTTCTAAGCAAAGCCCACTTCTATTTCCATAAACAACTCCACCTTTTCCAGTTTGTGGAACTTCATCAATATAATTACCTGCATAAAATTGCACTGCTAAGCAATCAGAGTAAACATCCATTTCGATTCCAGAAACATCAGATTTTACCGCAGCTACCTTTTCAATTCCAGAAGTAGTTTTATTAACAAGAAAACTATGGTCATAACCTTTAGTTAATTTTAATTGTTCAAAATCACTATCAATATCATCAGAAATTTTCCTAAAATTTGTAAAATCTAAAGGTGTATTTTTAACCGTATGGAGCTCACCAGTAGGGATAGATTCATTATCTACAACAGCAAAGTTATTACTATTAATTTGAACAAAATGATCAGTAATTGAACCACTGTTATGACCATTCAAATTAAAATAAGAGTGATTTGTCATGTTTGCTATTGTATCTTTATCAGATATACCATTGTATTCTATTTCCAAACCATTGTCATCAGAAAGAGTGTAAGTTACGGAAACATTGAAATTACCAGGAAATCCTTGGTCCAAATCAGGACTTAAAATTTTGAATGTAACAGCATTTATATCCTCATTTTTTGTAGCTTCCCATAATCTTTTTTGGTATCCATTAAATCCACTATGTAAATCATTTTTATCGCGTTCATTTTTATCAAGTTGATATTTTTTTCCATTAATTGTAAATTCTGCTCCGCCAATTCTATTGCCATTTCTACCTATTGTAGCACCAAAATAGCAATGATTAACAAAATAGTCTTTAAGTTTATCAAAGCCTAAAACTACATCTAATTCTTTACCTTTTTTATCAGGAACTAATAATGAAACTAAAGTTGCCCCCCAATTAGTAAGTTTGGCTGTCATACCATTTTTATTTTTTAAAGTGAATAGTAAAACACTTTTTCCATCATCGGTAATACCGAAATTTGAAACTGAAATGCTCAAAGCTAACCCTCCCTAAATAAAAATTATATAAGCATTATATCAGAAAAAATACTTGAGGTAAAGTCAACATAAAAATAGTGAAAAAAAGCCAGAAAATAGGCTTAAACCCTTGAAAAAGTTTACATAAGCGTGTATAATATATATGAGAAGAAATGTCATACAAATGTAAAAAAAAGCCTGCATATTAATAATCCGTAAAACAGGCTGAAAATTACAAAAAAAACAGAGTATTGACAAAATATGATAAAAATTATTATTATTATAGTAAGTTTTTAGGAGGTTTTTATGTTAAAACAAAGTATTAAAAGAATATTAATAATCATGTTAATTATTAGCCTTTTATATGCAAATGCAAACATGGCAGTATTAGGCTTAATTTCTTATGCAATTGATGAAACAAAAACTGATGTTTCAATTGATCAAAAACAACCTAACCTTGAGATTCAACTTTCAGACATTTGCAAAAACAAAATGGAAGAAGAAGAAATTGAATACAAGGAAAACTTGGAATTGAGAATTAATGAGGACAAACCATTTAGTAGCATTAAGATTTCTGATACAGCAACAACAATCAAATCTGAAAAAAGTGAAGAACAGGAAGAATCTTTAGCTAAAACATTTTATAAAACAACTAAGATTAACAAAGAAGATCTAATGAGAGCAATAGGAGAAACAGGAAGCTTTGTTATTAAATATTACATAGAGATGCCAGATGAAACTAATAATACAAAAATTGAAAATGAAGTAAAAGTTCCAGATGCAAAATTTCCAGAACAAACAACTAATCAAATAACAATAGTTAAAGAAGATGCAATTGAAGAACAAACAATTGAAAATGTAGAACCTGCTCAAAACGAGGAAAATAAAATTGAAACAAAGAATGAAGAAACAAAAGGAATAATCATTGCAGAAAACAATGAAATTACAATAAACACTCAAACTGAAACTGATGAAGAAGGATATATAACAATTGTATATCCAGAAAAAACAACAAAGATTGAAATTGAAGCTATGATAGAACCAACAAATATATTAAGTACATTTGTAATTGAAAACACAAAAATAATAGAAAAAATAGCTGATGTAGATACAATTGATTTAATTGAAATTGAAAAAGAAATGACAATAGGAGATGAAAGAGAAACAGTATCTACAGATTATAAAGCATCTAGCAAAATACAATATACACAAACAAAAGCAGAACTAGGAATTGACAAAACACAAATCTCATCAAGTGTTAGCAATAAAATAAACTTCACAATAACAATGCACACAAACAGAAAAAAATATGACTTATTTAAAAACCCACAATTTATAATTGAATTACCTAAAGAAATAACAAATATAAACATAGATAAAGTAACAATTCTAAACAACGAGGTATTTGCAATACAATCAGCAGACAAAGTTACTTCATCAAATGGAGTTCCTGGTATTTTAGTTAAATTAGAAGGGGAACAAACAGAACACACAAAATCTGTAGATGAGGACATTCAAATTGTAATAGAAACAACACTTACAACAGAAAATATGATTCCAACAATATCAAGCAATGTTGTATTACATTATATAAATGAAAATGTAAAAACATATGATGGAATTAGTAACACAAATAATGGTTCACAGGCTTTACCAATGAACATTGTATCAAACAAAGAGGTAATGGTAAAAACTGAAACAATGGTAGGAGAAAATAAAATAACATCAACAAAAACAGAAGCAGGAGAAATAAAAATTGAACATAATACCTATCAAATGGCTAGTGTTAATGAAAAAATAATCAATAATACAGGAGAAATGATAGAGCAGCTTTTCATTTTAGGAAAAGCAACAAATGTGGAACAAATACAGAACATAGAAAGTGCATCAATTTACTATTCAAACAATGAAAATGCAACAACAGATATATTAGATTTAGAGAACGGTTGGAGCAACGAGTATATAAATAATGCAAAAATGTTCTTGATTGTTTTAAATAACTTTGCACAAGGACAGGAAGTTAATTTTACATTCAATAATGCTTTACCTTTAAATATTGAAGAAGATATAGAACATAAAATAATAATTGATGTATATAACAATCAAAATAAAGTTGCAACAACTAATACAACAATTAAACAAGAAGCAGAACATTTAGAAGTATATGAAGATGAAAACATAAAGGCTCAAGTTTATATAGAAAATAAAAAAGAATTAGAAGTAGGAGATTATATAAATTATACAGTTGCAATTACAAATAAAACCAACAAAGACTTAAATAATATTTCCTTAAAATTTAATCTACCAGAGGGAATGGAAAAAACACTTTTACAAACAGCAATCAACACAGAAGCAACAGATGGTTTTGTAGATGAAAGCGATAATAGTATAATAATTAAAAATATAAACATACCAAAAGAAGAAACATTTACAGCAACAGTAAATGGGCAAATTAAACAATTTGTAAATAGCAGTGAAACAATTAAAGCAGATGTTATTTATGGAAACAACACAATAAGCATTTCAACAAAATTAAAATTTGTTATTCCTTCAACAATAAAAACATCAATTGCTACAAATAAACCAGGGCAAACACTTGAAGCCGGAGATGAGATTGAATATTTAGTTACATTAGTAAATGAAGGAAAATCACATGCTACAGTTGACTTTAGCTTGCAAGGTATTACAGGTTTAGATATACAAGAAATTCATGCTATAAATATAAATACAGCCAAAGAATGTAGGCTTACATCTGGAAGCCTAGAAGGAAGCCTATCAGGAATTTTGATAGATCCTAATGAAACTGTTAAAATACATATTACAGGTGTCGCAAAAGACTTGAAAAAACAAGGCACACAAGTAACTTATGCAAAAATAACAGGAGTAAACATTTATGAAGTCGATACTGAAAAAATTATTAATACCATAAATGCTAAAACTGAGGTTGTAATAGAAACACCAGCGACAGAAAATGAAAGTACTGTAAAAACTATGAGCACAAATAATATGATTAAAGGCGTAGCTTGGATAGACAAAAATGCAAATGGAAGAAGAGATAATACAGAAACTTTAATAAAAGGCGTACAAGCAGCATTAGTAAATATAGAAACAGGAGAAAGAGTTGAAACACAGATAACAAACAATAAAGGGGAATACGAATTTACAAATATTCCTGATGGAAAGTATTCAGTAGAGTTCAACTATAATACAAAAGCATTATCAGTAACAGAATATAAAAGCGAAGAAGTTGAAAACGACTTAGATTCAGATGCTATTAACACAACACAAAACAATGAAACAGTTGCAAAAACAAAAGCAATTACATTAAAAGATGGACAAACTGAAAATGCAAATGCAGGATTTGTAATTAATAAAAATTTTGATATGAGCGTAAATAAAGGTATAACAAAAGTTACTGTAAATGATAATGTAAAAACTGAAAAGTATGATTTCAATGCAGTAAATACAGCAAAAGTTGAAATTGATGGAAAGAATATTAAAGGCTCTTTAGTATTAGTAGAATATGAAATTGCAATTACAAACAATGGAGAAGTTGCAGGATATGCAAAATTAATATCAGACCAAATACCAGATAATATGAAATTTGCTTCAGAATTAAACAAGGATTGGTATGAAAAAGATGGACTTATATACACAGAAGCATTATCTGATAAAAAAATACAACCAGGCGAAACAACTACATTAAAAGTAATACTTACAAAAGAAATGAGTGATGATAAAGTAGTTGCATTAACAAGTAAAGCAACTCTAGAAGAAACATATAATGAATATTTGATACAAGATAGTAACTTGAAAAACAATGAAGCTGAATCAACAATGATTATTTCTTTAACAACAGGAGCCAGAGAAAACTATATATGGCTAATGTTTTTAGTTGTAGCAATAATAGCTTCAGGGACATGGGGAATAAGAACAATACTTAAAAAAAACAGTTTTAATTACACTATTAAGGAAAGGAGAAAATAAGATGTCAAAAAAGAATCATAAAATATGGACTTCAATTTGTAGTATTATATTTCTAGCAATTATAATGAGTGTATTAATTGTAACTGGCAACAAATCAATTGCATTTTACTCTCCAGGGGATAAGCAAAATTTTGGAAGTGCAAGTGATTTCTTAGGAAACGATTGTTTATACTGCTTAAACCATGGTAAAGACTATGTTCCAAACGCTACATATTTTTGTTATGCAGCAGGGACAGCAAATTCAGAACTTTCTTATATAATTGCACAACAGACTCCACATAGTTCAAGCAACCCAAGAAGTGTAAATAATGATTTAATTGCAAATGCAGTTTGGGTAATGATAGGTGAGGGACATACAAAAACACCACCATTACAGGGAACAGCAGAACTAAATGACTTACTTGCTAGAGCAACACTTGCAGCTAGCATAAAAGCAAGTGGAAATATTAGTATAACAGGACCACAGAGCCCAGTAATTGAAAGTGATGATGGAAAATATGGACCATTTAAAATAACATACCCATCACATAATAATAAAGTATTTGCAGTAACATCTGGAGGAGCTCCAATACCTGATGATGCCTTAGTAATTAAAATAAATGGAAAAACTTTAACAAATATTCCAGAAAGTGGAAAAGAATTTTATCTTACTGAAAATGATGGAATAAAACATGGAGAAAAAAATGAGATAGAAGTATTTTATAATGGATACAGAGTTGCTCCAAGTAATTATGCAAAATTCACCCCAGAGAGGGCAATATCAAGAAGAGGCTATTGCACAGAATGTGGAGGAGAGTTTATATTCAGATCAGTGGGGTTCTGCGTTGGTAGCAGTGCATATGATGTTCCACCAATGAATGAGTGGTCTGTTGATCCAAATAGTGAAGGCCACAGAGATGAAAAATGTCAAGGAACAGCAATACAAGTTATACCAACAGTATATTACCAAGATAACTACCAAAATTTAATTTACTTAACACCAATGTACAACAGTGTTCATGAAAGTAAAAAATTTGAATTTTGGGCAGGTAAGCCAGAAATTGAGATAAATATTGATAAGGTTGATACAAGCAATAAAGTAGTGCCAGGAGTTACATTTTCGGTTTCAGTGGTAAATGGAACTGTAAAAGATGGAACGAATAGTATAACAACTGGAAATGATGGAAAAGCAAGTATTACAATAAAACCTAATAAGGGAGCTACACAAGTTAAGGTTATTCTTACAGAAACAAAAGCTCCAGCAAATTATATTAAGTATAAATCACCAATTGAATTAATTTATGATTGGGATAACTCTAACAAACAATGGAAGTTAACAACAATTAACAAACCAGAAAGCGAAAAAATTGAAGGAAAATTAACAGGTTCTACAACTAGTCCTGATAAATGTTCAAATACATTTACAATAACAGCTGTTAATAGACCAATTATTAGAGTATATATAAAGAAAACAGATGCAAACTTAAAGAATATTTCAACAGAAGGAAATCCACTAAGCAACATTAAATTCAATCTTGATGTGACAGGTGGAAAAATAAATGCTGAACATGAAGAATCAAAAGGTGTAACAGGAAATACCCTTGTAACAGATAGCTCTGGAGAAGGAGTAATAATTATAGAACCAAATCCAGGTGCTACATCAGTAACATTAGTAATAAAAGAGGAAGAAAGCATATATTATGTACCAAACAAACCAATCACAATTAACTTTACATATGATAGTAGAGAAGGACAATGGAGCACAAATAATGTAGTTCTAAATGAAAACAATTTATATAAGGTATCAATGCAACCAGAATCAAAATGTGAAATAACAATAAAAAATATAGCAAGAGTTATAGATTTTGAATTACAAAAAACAAACATTTCAATAGCTGGAGAAAAAATACCAGGTATTACATTTAGAATTGAATTAAAAAATGCAAGAACAAGACAAGACAAAAAAAGCTTAATAGTGGCTGACACTAATGCCAATGGAGAGATAGAAATAGGTGAATTAGAAGTTATTGACCCAAATCAAAATATAGAAATTATATTAGAGGAAATAGGAGTACCAAATTCACCAAAGGTAAATTATAAAGGATTATACGGTACAGGATCTGTAACAATTAGTTTCAGACATAAACAAGCTGGATGCCAGATAAGTAGAGCTACAAATATAATAAATGCAATATACAACCTTAATGATAATATATTAACAATTGAAATAGGGAACGAAGTTACTTTAGACTTAGCAGGTAAGGTTTGGGAAGATATGCAGCATGGTGTAAAACCAGTAACACCACCAAATGGTGTAATTGATTCAGATGAAAATGGAATGGCAAATATTGTTATAAGAGTTATTAACTCAAATGGAAATGTTGTAGATACAACAGTAACAGACAGCACAGGAGAATATGAATTCAACGACTTACCAGCAAGTGTATCTGGAGCAATAAAATACTATATTGAATTTACTTTTGATGGAATTCATTATATAGTAACCCCATACTCACAAAGATCTGGAGATTCAGTAGTACAAGAAAATAATAGGGATGCTTTTAACAAGAGATTTGAAACAATTACAAAAGGAAAATCAAATGATGGAACAACACTAGAATATACACATGATGCAAACTCAGCTACATTAATAGTAAAAGATTCAAATGGTATAGTCTTAGATAAATTTGCAATGATAGCTACAACTTTACCAAATACTTACTCTGAAAATACAACTGGAATTAACATGGGACTTGTAGCAAAAGAAGTTGACTTAGCAGCAGTAACAGACATAAATAAAGCAAATGTAACAATTAATGGTAAAGAAAAGGAATATAGTTATAATGATATTATAAGTATGAACTACAATATAGCAGAAGGAGATATAACAGATATTAAATATAATTTATATCTATATAGATCAGATTATAATTATAGAATAAATGATTATCAAACATTACCAACTTTACCAGGAACAACAAATACAAATTTATCATCTGGAGATTATAGCACATTGCTTGAAAGAAAAAAAGAAGATAGAGAATTACAAGTTCAATTAACATATGATATATTATTAAACAACCAAAGTGCAAATGATGCAAGAATTAACGAGATTGTATATTATTATGATGATGCAGTATTAGAATTAGTAAGTAATATTTCAATTACAGAGACTCTAAACAATGTCAATATCAATGGAAAAAGCTATAGAGGAATTAGAATTCCAATTGGAAGAGACTTCCCGGCTTTTGACCAAGCAAAGGCACAACTTGTATTTAATATAAAGAATCCAGCAAGTGCAGCAACAATTCAGGAAAATGTTAAAAACTGGGTAGAAATTACATCATACTCAACACAAAACAGCTGTATTGATAAAGATTCAGCACCAGACAACATTTCAGAGTACTGGGTAGAAGATGATTCAGATGATGCCACAACACTAACAGTTCAGACTCAAAATGAGGAAAGAATTATAAGTGGATATGTATTTGAAGATTTGAATGCTGATGGAAAAATGGATGCAAATGAAATAAAAGTAAATGATGTTATTGTACAATTAATTGAAATTAAAGAAGTAAATAATAAAAAATTAGAATATATCTGGCAAGAAACAGTTTCAGGACAAAATGCAGTAAAATATATTAACAATGATGGAACATATGATGGGATACCATATGATAACCATGTTGTAGAAGATGGGAAATACGAATTTAATGCATTTATTCCAGGTAACTATATTATAAGATTTATTTATGGTGATGGCACATATTATGATACTTCAATATCAGGAGGAGCAACTTCAAGTGAATCAAAGAAAAGTATTAGAACATATAATGGACAAGATTATAAATCAACCATAGATAGATATTACAAAAATAGTATGTACAATGGAGCAGGATATAATACACAAAACAATGAAAACTCAAAAGCAAGAGACAATGAAGCAAGAAGATTACAGGAAATGGCATATGCAACCAAAGTTACATCTGCAGATTCATTAATAATTAATGAAATAAATACAAAGGATAAACTAAATAATACATGGATGTGTGCAGAAACATCTGAAGTACTTGTTTCAGTAGAAGGAATTGGTACTGATGGAATTGATGTTGCATACACTTCTACAATGAACTTTGGTTTAATGAAGAGACCACAACCAAAATTAGTGTTAGAAAAACACATAACATACTTAAATATCCAAGGAACAGCAAGTGCAAGTGCAGATATACAAGATTACTTTGCTGGGCAAGATGGATATATAGTTAAATTAACAAGCTCATCAAATCTTGGAGTAATAGCTTCAGGAACAAATAAACAATACCAAGACCCTAGCACAGGAACAAGTGGACATATTGGTTCATGGTTAGTACAAACTGACTTAAACAGTGTAATCGGACAAAAAATGGACATTGTATATGGATATTTGATTAAGAATGAAGGAAAACCAGATTATGTTTCTGATAAACTTTATCAAGCACTACAAAATAGTAGCTATGACCAAATTTGGCCAACTGTTAAGCAAGAAATGAGCATAAGTGAACCAAATTCAACATATAAAATTGGTGAATATCTAGGTGAAGCTTATTACTCAGGGAATAGTTACAGAGATACAGAAATTGGAGCAATTGTAAGAATTGAAGACTACTTACATAAAAATCAACTACAACTAAAAGCAGGAGAATTTAAAATAACAGCAACTGACCAAGAAAAAGCTAAATGGAAGAGCAGAGGAACTGCAGGAACAGAAAGTGTTACAGTTGTAGATAGCCACAATATTCAATTGAACGCAGGCAACGTTGCTACTACAACAATGGAAGTATTTACAAACTTACCATCAAGCACTGATGGCAAAGGATTGACCTTTAGAAGCTATGCAGCACAATTAGTACCAGAAGAAAATGGAAGAATTACAACAATTACAGGTGTATTAATTGAAGGTTCAACACTTAATAACTTAAAATATGTTCAAGCAGACACACCAGATGTACCATTAGGAGCAGGCGGTATGGAACTTGAAGATGATGAATTCCTTGGCGAATATGTTCGAATCACTAAAACATTTGGTGGTGATGAAAAATCTCCAATAATGCTTATAGTATCAATAGCTGGAGGCCTAGCAATTGTTATAGTAGGTATTATACTAATCAAAAAATTCATAATTAAATAACATAAAAGAAAGTGGAATTTCCACTTTCTTTTAACATTATATAATCTTATAATTTTTGAATCCTTTCTATTTCCTCAGGATTTGATTCAAGAATACCTAGAAAAACATCTGTAATTTCTGGATCAAACTGAGTTCCACGATTTCTAATTAATTCTTGCTTTACAACATCTAAAGGCAATGAATCTCTATAAGAACGCTTAGAGGTCATAGCATCAAACGAATCTGCTACAGCAGCTATTCTTGCTAAATATGGAATCTCTTCACCTTTAAGTTTTCCGGGATATCCATTACCATCAAATCTTTCATGGTGATGTTTTACAATAGGGATAATGTCTTTAAAAATTGTTGCATTTGAAAGAATATGAGCTCCAATAGCAGGGTGGTTTTTGATTTCTGAATATTCATCATCATCAAGCTTAGTTGTTTTTAGTAATATACTATCAGGAATTCCAATTTTTCCAATATCATGAAACAATCCACCAATTTTCAAAATTTTCAAATCATTATCAGAAAGCCCAAGTGTTTTTCCAATTAAAACAGAATATTCAGAAACTCTATCAGAATGTCCTCGTGTGTAAGCATCTTTGGCTTCAACAGTAAAGCGAAGAATTTCTATTGTTTCCATATATGCTGATTCAAGCTTTTCATAAGTAGATTGTAACTCTACATTTATTTTCTTAATAATATTCATTTGAGATACAGCTTTTATTCCAGATTCTATAAGTAATAACAATTGGTCAAACTTATCACTTTTTTCACAATAACCTTGAATATCAAGCCTTTTAATGGTGTCTAGTGGTGGCGCTAAATCTTTATGGCCAGTAAGTAATAAAATATATAAATCTTTGTTAAATTTTCTAATTTCTTCAACAACCTGGTCTCCATGGAGTGGAGTCATTAAAAAGTCTAGTAACATTAAATCAAAATGCTCATTTTTAACCCTCTCAATAGCTTCCATAGGATTGGTTATACCCACAAATGAATATCCTGCTTTTGATAAAAAGACATTTAAGGAATCTAAAATACCAATTTCATCATCAACAGCGAGAATTTTGTACTGTGAATTAGAATTAATATGTAAATTTTTACGCATATACAAACCTCCAAAACAAATAATTATATACATTATATAATAAAACAAAAAAAAAACAAGGCAAAACGCGAAAAAAGTGGAAAAAAATTACTAAATATGCTATAATAAAGAAGGTGAACATAATTTTTTATCTAAGGAGAACATATATGATTTTCAAAGATTATTATAAAATTTTAGATTTAGATACAAATAAAGTAACTCGGAGAGCAAATAAAAACAGCATTTAGAGAACAGGCAAAAAAATATCATCCAGATATAAATAATCAAAGTAGACAGGCAGAAGAGCGATTTAAGGATATTAATGAGGCATATAGAGTTCTATCTAATTCAAGTAGTAAGAGAAAATATGATAGAATGTGGAATTCAAAAGTTGGTAGAAAAAAACAAAAAGTTCAATACCAAGAGGCAGAAAGACCAAAGGGGTCAGCATTCAGTGAATTTTTCAATATGTTTTTTGGTGAGCCAGCAGTTCCTACATATAAAGAAGAAAAAAATGTTAAAGCAAATGGGGAAAACATTGAAACAGAAATAAATGTTAATTTAGAAGATGCTTATTATGGATTAGAAAAGAAAATTTCATTAAGAACAGTAAAAGGAAAAATGAAAACATTTTCAGTAAAAGTACCTGCAGGTATTAGAAATGGTGAAAAAATCAGACTACTAGGGCAAGGCAAAGAAGGCATAAATGGTGGAAAAAATGGAGATTTGTTTATTAAAATAAATATAGAAAACAATAAAAAATTCAAACTTCAGGGATATGATTTATTAACAAATGTATATGTTTCTCCATGGGAAGCAGCATTAGGTAAAAATATTAGTATTGATTCAATTGAAGAAAACATTTCACTTCACATTCCAGCAGGAATTCAAAGTGGTGAACAAATAATAATTCCAAACAAGGGATATAAAGATGGGCAAGGTGGAAGAGGCAATTTAATTGCAGAAATAGAAACTGTGGTACCAAAACAACTTTCTGAAAAAGAAAGAGAGCTGTTTACAGAACTACAGAATATATCAAATTTTAATCCTAGAGTATAAATAAAAAAGGTCGTTTAGACCTTTTTATTTTATTTTATATTCTTCACAAATATTTAGCAAATATTCTATTTCCTCTGGTTCACTATACTGCATAAGGGCAGTCTCAAGCATTAGAGGAAGTGTGCTATCTCCAAGGTAGAAATTGGAAGCTGAGATTAAGCTTGAAATAGTTGTAAAAGTATATGTATTGTCTTTTTTCTGAATTTCTAGTATAATGGCTTTTATGATTTTATTTTTTAGTATTGATATACAAGCTGAGTATTTTCTATCTTTTAAATAATTTAACAAAACATTATTATCGTACATTAGAATCCTCCATTTCAATGTATCCAGTTTTATCTTTATAATATCTTTTTCCAGTTTTTAAATCAGAATAAACTATTGGTAAGCGTTGCTGCATAAGTGGTTGCTTTTTGCCTTTCTGAACAGTAGTAGTTAAGTGTTTTGGAAATGAACCGGTTGATAAATAATATAAATGTTCCCAAAAGTTTTTGTTTTCAATATCTTCATTTGAATTTGCTTTACTCTTAATAATAGGTTTATGTTTTTTTAGAATAGGCATTATGATATTACCTGGTATAACAGCATTTTTACCATCAACATTAAACACAAAGTCTTCATGTCCTTGATATTCAGGGATAATTGAATTACCACTTACTACTCTTAACAAATCCAAAAGAGATTCTTTTTCAACATGAAATCTAAAAGGAAGATTAAAACCTTCTACATCGAATGCTAAAAGAGATACAGGGCTTTTTGATTCAATAGAATCAAATTCTTCATCATCTTTAATTTCTTTTCTTACAAAGCCCCAGTTGTTTGAATGCGGCTTTGTTATCCAGCTTTTAATTATTGGTTCAAGATATGTTTGCTTTTTATGATAAGCGAAAGATTGTAAATTTGAAATTGGTAGTAAAAAATTTACATCTTCCATAAAATCATTGTTACTATTTACCAGTGTACTTGAAAAATATTTTTTATATTCTGAGCCGATACGATTATCAAGTTGTGAATAATAGCTAGAATAGTCGGCTGTAAATAAATTTTTAGCATCTTGTCCTTTTGCTTCTGCTTCTGATATTTTATTCTGATGCAAATGAAATGTATCAGAGAGTAGTCTGGAAATGAAAAAGTTCTTTTTAAAGATTGCTGCTAATTCTTGGTTAGAGATGGAAAAATCAGTTTGACCATTTATAATATCTTGCCATAAATCTAAATCTTTCGTAACCATTAAACCAAGATTCATAATTTGGCATTCTTTCGCAAATCTATTACACCAAAAGGCATTTAAAAAAGTTAATTCTTCAATAGAAAGAGTTTCTAAATATTCTTTTGATAATGAATCTACTAAACCAATTGAATTATCAGAAGAAGAGAATTCATAATCCAAATCTTCAAATCCAAGTTTTTTACTATTATAGTTATATGAATCAAGATATGGACCAAGAAGACCAAGGCTTAGTAGAAAATCCTTAATTGAAGTAATCGATTTTATTTCTTCATCTTTCACAAACTCTTTACTAAGCGTTAGTTGATATTTTAGCATAACTTGAATTTTATCATAAATATTTTTTTGATTTAAAAGTTCTATTCCAACTTTTAACATCTTCCTTACATCAGCAACATTGTCTGTCTTAATTAAAATATTGTTTAATTTAGTAGATTTTGTAACTCCTACTTCTTTAGCAAAGTCCTCAATTACTTGTAATTCATGCAAAGCATGGACTATAACCAATTTTTGACTTCGAGCTAAATTTGCATCATACATTATATGGTTATCTTCTTTATCCTTAACTTTTGGATACTCTTGAGCAATTATTTTAGGGTTTTTTAGTAAATATTCTATTGTTTGAATTTCATAAAGGTGAGAGTCCAAAAATTTTGTTGAAGCAATATCACTAAAAATTGCTGAAACATAACTGAAAACATATTCTTCTAAAACTTCAGGAGATTGAATATTATATCTATCAACAAAATATTTCAACATAGGTAAACAAGCATAAAAATCATCTCTAAGTTTTGAAATTCTTTTACTATTAGGCACAAGTGTTGTACTTGCATGAAACCTTTGAATATGCGATTTATCAATCATTTTAATCACCAATATATATTATACTATTAATAAATAATAAAAGCAAGAAAGGTCATACTAGTTTATATGGCCTTTGGAATTTAACTATAAAATTTTTTAATTCTAGCAATTGCATTTTTTTCAAGTCTTGATACTTGAGCCTGAGAAATTCCAATTTCTTCAGCTACTTCGGTTTGAGTTTTACCATCAAAAAAACGCCTTGAAATTATTGATTTTTCTCTTGAATTAAGTCTTTTTATGGCCTCAGAAATAGTTAAATTTTCAGCCCAATTATCATCAATATTTTTAGAATCTTTGACTTGATCCATTACATATATGCTATCAGCCCCTTCATTATAAACAGGTTCTTGAAGCGAAATTGGTTCTTGGATAGAATCAAGGCAAATAACAATATCTTCCTTATCTATTTCTAACTCTTTTGCAATTTCATCAATTGTGGGCTCTTTTTGGTTTTCTTTTAGTAATTTTTCTTTTACTTGTAAAGCTTTATATGCTAAATCTCGCATAGATCTACTTACTCGAATTGGATTATTATCTCTTAAATGTCTTCTGATTTCACCAATAATCATTGGAACTGCATATGTTGAAAATTGAACATTTAAGTTTGTATCAAAATTATCTATAGCTTTAATTAAGCCTATACAGCCAACCTGAAATAAATCATCAGCAGATTCATTACGATTGTTGAAACGCCTAATAACACTTAGAACAAGTCTTAAATTTCCTTCTATAAATTGTTCCCTTGCAACAGTGTCTCCATTTTTTATTTTAACTAATAATTCATCTTTTTCTTTATTTGTTAGAACAGGTAATTTTGCAGTATTAACTGAAGCAATTTCTACCTTGTTTATCAAATAAAAAACCTCCTTAGAAATTATATATCAATATTATTTCCAGGAGTGGTATTTTTATACTGTAGCTTGTGATTATATGCAAATATATTCTTTCAAACTTTCAAATTTAGCATTACCAATACCATTTACATTTTTTAAATCTTCAATGTTTTTAAAATTCCCATTTTTGTTTCTATAATCTATAATTTTATTGGCAGTAGAACTGCCAACTCCAGGTAATTTTGTTAGTTCAGCTTCGGTTGCAGTATTTATATTTATAAGATTTGAATTTGAATTGGAATCTGTAACTATAACATTTTCACCAGCGGTGTTTTGAATATATTCTAAATCTGAATTATCATCTATACTAGGGATATAAATTTTTTGACCATCTTTTAGCAAATATGCAAGGTTTACTTTTGCAAGATTTGCTAAATCTGTCAAACCGCCGAGCTGCACTAATTGCGTCAGAAATACGGGCACCATTTTGCAGAGAAATTAAGCCAGGAGAGACTACTTGCCCATCAATATGAACAAATATTTTTTCTTCATCTAAAGACTTTTTTGTTTCATTAGAATTATCAAATATAGTATTATATGAAATATCAGTTTCATCATCTTCTTTTGTGAAAAAGTAAAATCCAGTTATCATTATGATTATTAAAATGAATATAGAAATAAGTAATTTTTTGTCGATTTTTTTCATAAATACCTCCTAAAATATTGTATTTTTTAAAAATTTATTATATCATTACATAGGGGAAGTGATTAACCTATGAAAATGAGAAAAATTATAATAATGTTTATATTATTTATATTAATATTTATGCCAACAGTTATGGCACAGGGACCAGATGTAACAGCAACTTCAGCTGTTGTAATAGATTGCATTGATGATAAAGTTTTATATGAGCACAATATGGAGCAAAAGCTCTACCCAGCCAATTTAACTAAAGTGATGACAGCTATAATAGTTGCTGAAAATTGCAATTTGGAAGATAAAGTTACAGTAACACAAGAAGCTATTTCCAGAGTAGAACAAGGCTATTTAACAGCAAATATAAAGGCAGGAGAAACATTTTCTGTTGAACAACTACTTCACTTACTTTTAATTTCTGCTTATAATGATGTTTCAAATGTTCTAGCTGAACATATAGCAGGAAGTGAAGAAGAATTTGTTGCATTAATGAACAAAAAAGCAGAGGAGATAGGTTGCAAAAATACTAATTTTACAAATAGCAGTGGGGAACATGATACAAACCACTATTCAACAGCTTATGATATGGCTTTAATTGGTAAATATGCAATGAAAATTGAAACAATAAAAAATATGGTAAGTGAAAGAGAATATGTGCTTCCAGCAACTGATATTTACACAAAATCAGATAGAGTATATCATGCAACAAATGAGATGCTATTGAGTAACAGTAAGAACTATTATAAATATGCAAAAGGATTAAAAACAGGATTTACAACACCATCAGGATTTTGCCTTATTGCATACAGTGAAAAGAATGATTTACCACTTATTGCAACAGTAATGAAATCAACCACTTCAGATAGTAGGTATGAGGATGCAGAAAATATTTTAGAATATGCTTATAAAAATAACACAATAAAAACTATAGCACAGTTAGGTACAAATGTTCAAACAATCAATGTAAAAAAGGCAAATAAAGCTACTAAAAAGTTAAATATTGTATTACAAAACACAATACAAGCTGTTGTAAAAGTGGATACAGATGTAAGAAATATTGAACCACAAATAGAACTTAACAAAAATATAAAAGCACCAATAAAAAAAGGTGATATTGTTGGTAAAGTAAGTTACACAGTTGAGGGAAAAACATATGAAACAAATCTTATTGCAGAAAGTGAAGTTAAAAAGAGTAAAACAGGAATTACATTTTTACTAATTTTCATCGGATTACTATTACTTTTTGGAGGTTTGAGAGTAAGAGTGATATATAAAAGAAATAAAACATTAAAGAAAATTAGAGGTAAATAATTTAAGAATTTATTAGGGTGGAATTAATTTTAAAATCCACCCTAATTTTATTTAAGGAGTAGTTACTGTTATATTTTCATCATTTTCTTCAATGATTTCAGGTTTATCTAAGAAAAATTCTTTTACTAACTCCTGAGTTTCTTCTTCATCACAAAGGAAGAAAGATAAATATCCTAAATATTGTGCTGTTCCAGGTAATTGAGCAGCTTTAATATCATCTGTATTTATTTTTATTGCATATGGTATGTAATCTTTAACATGGTTGAAATCTAAATTTGTTTTTACATATTGTTTGAAAATATCAATAATATTACCAATTTGTGTTACATTTTTCATTCTAATGGTTTGTTTAACTGTTGCAATTATAAAGTTTCTTTGTGTTCTCATTCTACCTAAATCATTATCTCCATAAGAATATGAGTAAGAAGAATAATCATTATTATGTCTAAATCTTACTAATTGTTCTGCTTGGTCTCCATTAAGTGTTTGCACACCAGCTTTTAAATGGATGAATAGGTCTTGTGAATAATCATCGTAATCCATATCAATAGGAACATCAAATTCTACTCCACCAATTGTCTCAACTAATTTTTGAAGTGCTTCTGTATCAACTATTATATAATATTTTAAATCAAGACCAGTTAATTTATTAACTGCAGCCAAGGTTTTTTCTGGAGTGTCTCCATTTGAATACAATGAATTAATTTTATCATATACAGAAGTATGCTTTTTGTCATCACCAATAAAAGTATCTCTTGGAATTGAAAGTAAAGCAGCTTCTTGAGTTTTAGGGTCATATGAGGCAACAATAATTGTATCAGACATTCCCGTACTTTCACCTAGTACCAAAACTTGCAATTTATCCAAATTCTTTAAAGTGTTTTCATCATGCCCCAAGATAGCTCCTAAGACATTGCCTCTAGCTCTATAAAGTCGAACTGCAATAAAAATACCTAAAGCAATAATAATTATCAAAAAAATAAATAATCCAATATGTTTTTTCTTCTTCTTCTTACTAACATTATTAATCTCATGAACTTCGCTTACATCATTAACAACATCTTGTTTTCCCATATAAAAACCAATCCCTTCAAAAAAATCTAAACGCAATAATTAGTATATCAAAAAGAATAAAAAAATTCAAGCTTTTTTTCGATAAAATATTGACATATTCGAAAAAATGTGGTATCATTAAAAAAGTTTCAGATGGACCAGTAGCTCAGCTGGATAGAGCAACGGCCTTCTAAGCCGTGGGTCGGACGTTCGAGTCGTCTCTGGTTCACCAATAAAAACCGTTATATCAAATGATATAGCGGTTTTTTTAACTTTTCCCCCATAATTCGCATAATATATAATGAATAAAGGGGGGAGTAAAAATGTCAAGTTACATAATTGAAGGTGGAAAAAAACTTGAAGGCGAAGTAGATGTTTCGGGCTCAAAAAATGCAGCTCTTCCTATAATAGCAGCTTGTATTTTAAATGGCACAACTACTACACTATATAATGTACCAGATATTCAGGATATAAAAATTACTTTGCAAATTATACAGCTTTTAGGTGGCAAAGTAATTAGAAAAAAAGGTAAAATGATTATTGATTCACAAAACATAAAATCAAAAGAGATACCAGATGAACTAATGAGAAAAATGAGATCATCAGTGATACTAGCAGGAGCTATTTTGGGAAGATTTAAGGAAGCCGTATTTTCGTATCCAGGTGGGTGTGATATTGGTAGAAGACCAATTGATCTGCATCTTAAGGGGTTTGAAATGCTTGGAACTAAAATTAATAAGGAAGGTGGATATATACGATGCTCTTGCGACAGGCTTATTGGAAATGACATTCATTTAGATTTTCCATCAGTTGGTGCAACTGAGAATATTATTTTAGCATCTGTATTAGCTGAAGGGGAGACAACAATCACAAATGCGGCCATGGAACCTGAAATAGTAGATTTGCAGGAATTGCTAAATAGAATGGGAGCAAAGGTAAGAGGAGCAGGCACAAATATTATTAAAGTTACAGGTGTAAAAAATCTTAAAAGTGCAAGTTATAATATCATGCCAGATAGAATTGAGGCAGGAACTTTGCTATGTATGGGAGCTATTACAGGGGGAACAATTAAGATAAACAATGTAAAAATTGAACATATAAATCCTGTTTTACATAAACTTGAAGAAGCAGGGAATAAAATAGAAATAGAGGGGAATAGCGTAATTTTAAGTGCTCCTAGAAAATTGAAGGCTGTAGATATTAAAACAATGCCGTATCCAGGATTTCCAACAGATATGCAATCAGTTTTTGTTGGAATGCTTACAGTTGCAAAAGGAACTTCTATGATGGTGGAAAATATTTTTGAAAACAGATATAAATATGTAAATGAATTAACAAGAATGGGAGCAAAAATAGTAGTAGAAGGAAAAGTTGCAATAATAAAAGGAACTAGAAAACTCGTAGGTGCAGAGGTAACTGCGCCAGACCTAAGAGGAGGTGCTTGCCTTGTTACAACAGCATTAGTAGCTAGGGAAACTACTAAAATTAGTCATATTGAGCATATATTAAGGGGTTATGAAAACTTAGAAACAAAGTTGCAAAAACTAGGCGCAAACATTAAAAAAGAAAAATAGACATAAAATTGAAAAAACAGATTGAATTTTTTAAAAAAATATTATAAAATATCATTGGTTAATTATAATTAATCAATGATATTTTTTGTGGAGGTGTAATAATTGAAAACAGATACGAAAAACAAGAAAAAAAAGACAGTAAAAGGAAACAAAAAAGAGCCTCAAAAAAAGAAAATTAATTATAAAAAAAGAAGAATAATAGCACTCATCATACTTATAGTTATTATACTGGTAGCTGTAGTAGCAATATTACTATCATCAAATCTATTCAATATTAAAAAAATAATGGTAGTAAACAATAGTAAAGTGGCTACAGATGAAATTGTACAGAGTTCAGGATTAGCCGTAGCTGATAACATGCTTAAATCATTTGGAAGTACAGTAAAAGAAAAAATAAAAACAAACCCTTATATAGAAGATGTAAAAATCACAAGGAAATTAGATGGCACAGTAATAGTAGATGTTACAGAAAGAATTCCAACATTTTCTATTAAAGGGGAAGAAGAGTATTTTTACATTAATAACCAGGGATATATTTTAGAAAAAACAAGTTCAACAGATATTTTGCCAATAATTTATGGATATTCTACAACAGATGTTGATGTAGGACAAAGACTATGTAAAGAGGATTTAAAAAAATTAGATTCACTTATACGGAATAATGAACACAGCAAGAAACTGTGAAATGGCAAATATAATTACTGCAATTGATATTTCAGATAGCAATAACTATATTCTTGAAATACCTATTGAAGGAAAAACAGTAGAATTTGGTGATGATTCTGATATTGTATATAAAATGAATTGTGTAAAGGCCATACTAGAAAAAGAAAAAAATGTTCAGGGAGTGATAATAGTAAAAAATGCAGTAACTAAATCACCATACTTTAGAGAAAAAGTATAAAAAGAGGAGGAAGAAATGAAAAAAATAGCAATAACATTAGGAAGTGTATGTTTTATTTTAGTAATAGCAATATTTATTCAAATAAAAACAGTTGCAAGCATAACGAATGAAGAAGGAATATCTTTAAACGACAATAGTGAACTAAGAGATGAAGTTTTAAAATGGAGACAAGCTTATAAAGATGCCTACAAACAATTAGAAGGAGCAGAAGAAAGACTAGAGAATGCTAGAACACAAGCATCAGCAGCAAGTGAGATAGATAATAGCGTAAAAGACCAAATTAAGAAAAATAGTCAACTACTTGGCTTAACAGAAGTTAAAGGTAGTGGAATAATAATTAAACTAGATGATAACAGAGAAGTAAATGCAGAAGATGTAATAGACATAAGCTCATATGTTGTGCATGATGGAGATTTATTACATATAGTAAACGAACTATTTAATGCAGGTGCAGATGCGATATCAATTAATGGAAAGCGAATAGTACAAACAACAGCTATAATGTGTGATGGAAACATAATAAGAATAAATGATGAAATAGTTGGTGTACCAATTGAAATAAAAGCAATAGGATATCCAGAAAGGTTATATTATAATGTTGCAGTAAGGCAAGGCGGATATCTAAAACTTATGGCAAGAGATGGAGTTGTTGTAGATATAGAAAAAGCTGAGAACTTAACTATACCTAAATATGAAGGTGTTTACAAACACCAATATATAGCAGAATAAAGGAGAGAAAAATGAAGAAAGGAAAAATAACAATAACAATTATAATTGGGATAATGTGTTTTATATTAACTGCGTTAATATTTTTGCAAGTAAAAACAATAAGTCAAACCAATATCTCTGAATTGGAATTGATGAGAGAAAGTGAATTAAAAACAGAAATCACCTCATTAAAAACAAAATTTGAAGAGACAGTGAAAAAAGTTACTGAAACTAATAACAAAATTTTAGAATATGAGGAAGCTTCAAATGAAGGAAAAGAAGCCTCTGAACTTCTACAACAAGAACTAAAAGAAACAGAAGAATTGCTAGGTAAAACCAGTGTTACAGGTGAAGGGATTATAATAAAACTTGCAAATGGGGGAGAACAACAAGTAAATGCAGAAGATTTACTAGAACTTATAAACTTGCTAAAAAATGCTGGAGCAGAAGCAATATCAATAAATGAACACAGAATAGCTTATGATAGCTATATAGTAGATATAAATGAAAAAAATTATATTACAATAAAAGGAGAATATGTAACATCTCCATATACAATAAAAGCGATAGGAAACACAACATACCTAGAAAGTGCAGTTTCACAAAAGAATTACGGTTATATAGATACTAAAATCTCTGAAGGAAAACAAATATCATTAGAAAGAGCAACCAATATAAAAATTGCAGCACATGATAGAGGATTAGATTTTGAATATGTAAAGGAGGATGAATAAGATGGTATTTATAGCAATATTAATAGGATGTATATTAGGTGCTTTGGTTGGAATGAATGGACCTGTAATTTCATATACAGTTTCTAATTATTTAGCAATTGCTATAGTTGCAGCACTAGATTCTGTGTTTGGTGGAATAACATCAGTTCTAAATGGAAAGTTTGATTTAAAAATATTTATATCAGGTTTTTTCGGAAATGCCCTATTATCAATAATGCTAACATGGCTTGGAGTAAAATTAAATGTTGATATATATCTAGCAGCAATAGTTGTATTTGTTGGAAGAATGTTTACCAATTTAGCAATAATTCGTAGATACTATATAGATAAATGGAGTTCAAAAATCAAAGAAAACAAAATTAAAATACCTAAAAAAGTTACAGAAAAAGAAAATAATAAAAAATAAAAAAATCCCACTCAAGGGATTTTTTTTATATTAAAATTTTTAGCAAAATATTATGATTATAAAATATTGAACCAATTAAAGAATTGTTAATTGCATCTAAAATAGAATTATCCAATAATGGAGCAATTAAAGAAACAATTGCGAAACCAACAAATACAATAAATAATCCTTCAAGAATACCATATATAGTGCCTCCTAGTTCATTAAATTGTTTTAACAAAGGTAGTTTTGCAATTAAATCAGCAAGTGCGGTTATAAATTTCATTCCTATTTTAACAACAATAAATATCAATAGGAAACAGGCTGATTCAATAAGTGTTGTACTAAATGCTTCTGCCACACTCTGAACAGTATTTTGACTATTTTTTACTATAATTTCTGGCAGATTCTTTTGTATCTCAGCATTTTCATCTGCTGCTGACACGCCTTCTGGTAAAATCTTACTTGTTATTGCATTTTCAATATTTTCATCAATAGTAGTTTTTTCAATAACCAAACCTGCTACTGGTTTGAATAGTAGAAATGCTACTACAATAGCAATAAAAAATGTACATAACTTAAAAGCTACTTTAACTAATCCGCGTTTATGACCCAAAAAAGTAAATAACAATATAATTGCAATTATAATTAAGTCAATAATGAAAGACATAAACTTCACCTCCTATAAAGAAACAAATTCTATTTTATTTTTGTAAACAATACCAGCTAAGTTATTAGAAAGAACAATAGATTGAATTTCTTGAGTTGATGTGTAATCTTTAATAAGCCAGCCAGAATTATTAATAAATAGTGCTTCTGTTCCAAAGTTTATAGCTATAACATTGTTTGAAACTTCTATAGACTTAGGCTCTTTTTGAAGTGTATATGTTTTTTTCTCTGATGTAGATGTATCTATTATTTGTAACTCAAACTCTTGAGAAAATAAGCCTGTGCTCTTTTTCTCTACTAGAACAAGCTTGTTATTTATATCAGCAAACAAAGTATTTGACTTTGTAAAATTATAAATTTCAGAACAAGAGTTATTTTGAATAAGATCTATGTGGTTATCATATAAACAAACAATTCCACCATTAGAATTATATCCAATTGTAATTATGAAATCTCCAATAGGTGCAGTGTAATTGTAAATAATAGTATCTTTACTGTTATTTAGAGTTTTTTCTATTGAAATGATTTTAACATTTGATTGTATTGTAATACCTGAAAAGTTTGCTTCTGCCAAAACTAGGTAATTGTTATCATTTGAAATAGCAGAATCGATTATATAAGATTTTGAAAGGTATGTAGTAAATAATTCAGTTCCAGTAGAATTATATACTTTGCATATATTCTTATAAGTTGTGTCCACAATAGAAACTGCAACATATCCGTTTTTGTTTACAGAAATATTATTGATATTGCCTTCTAAGTTTTTTTGCCATATTATATTTTTGTTAGAGATTAAGTAAAGCTTGCCACCATTTTTTTCTGCAATACATAAATATTTACCAGTTGTTTTAAAAATTGGTTCTGAGATTTCTAGCTCTAAAGAGCCTATACTATTTGCGGATTTATTATAAAAAGTCAAAATGTTTTTTTCTAAAACAACTAAAGTATCATTAAATGAATAGCAATAAGCATTTTCAATCTCGATTTTAGGCAAAGTGTTTTCTGTAATGTGTTTTCTAAAAATGTACACATCAAAAAAACTACGAATATGCGAATTTTTTCGATATAATATAGAGAATACAATTGTTATAATTATAATAAAAAGTATAAAAATTAATCCAAAAATTTTTTTCTTATTCAATTTTCGTTCCATATAAAAAACCTCTATATACTTATATCAATAAACAGTAAAATTTTCAATACTTTTTATGAAAAAAGAAAATAAAAATCACCTGTATTAATCCGCAAAATTCCCAAGATAGGATACAGTAAATTAAGCAAGTAGCTAAACCCAATTTTACTTAAAAAGAAAGCGATACTACATATGGTAAATGCAAGCAATATATAATTTTTCCTGCTTTTTAAGGAAAAATCATTTAAAAAACCGTACCCACTGGATAGTGCAGTTGTAAATATAGCAACTAATAGAATAAAGCCACATAGGTATTTATAAATTGTTCCACAAATGCCGGCAATGTAGATGATTGGAAGTTCTAGGGTTTTTATATCATCATAATAAAAGTCCAGTAAAATAAATAGAATAATTGCCATTACTAGTAGAAATAATGTTACTTCAGTAGCAACGATTTTTGCTTGTTTAGTGGTTGAAACATATTTTTTCAAAGAGATTAAGATTGGCAAAACGATTATTAGGTTATAACTTGCATACATTAAGGCTTTAACAAAACATTTTAGAGAAAATATAGTTCCAACTAAATGAAAATTTTCAAAACAGCTTAAGTTTTTGAAGCCTAAAATTAGAATTATTACAATTAAAATTGGTATAAATATAACATTAATTTTAATTAGGCCATTAATGTTTTTCAAAAAGGTAAAGAAGGATAATATGCAAATTATAAATGAACCAAAAACACTAGGTAAGCCAAATTCCTGTGAAAAATAGGCAGAAAAACCAGCACACATTACAACAAAGGAAATGAGTAAAAATATATTTACAACATAGCAAATTACGGAGTTTGCAAATTTACAATTAGTCATTACTATAGAAACAAAGTTGGGATATGTAGAAATATTATTATCAATAATAATAACAAGAGCTTTATAAACAATAAAACCAATCAAAACTTCAGCAACAAAAAGACCTAAAAACCCCCAACTGCCATACACATTAAAAAAAGTAAAAATCTCCTGCCCGGAAGCAAAGCCGGCTCCTATAATGGTTCCAATAATAACTAAAATAGAACTAAACACAGCTATCACCAATTTAATTATATGAAGGTAAAAAGAAACAATTCATGGAGGCCAAAAATTAACTCCCCAATTTTCATTTGAAAAAAGAATTTATTAATGGTATAATATAAAAGGTGATTATTTTGAGAAAAAATAGAAAATTATTGTTTATTGTAGGTGGTGTGGTTGCTATATTAGTTGTGGCTATTTTGGTCATAGTTTTGATAATAGGAAAAAGTAACGCACAGGAGAGTGTGGATGAGCCTTTGAATTTAGAGGAGTTGGAGATTAATTTTGGAAAAATTTTTAGTAATAATGAAAATGAGTATATAAAAACTTTGTACCACATTGAAGAGGAAAAGAGTGGAAAATATAGGATACAAGCAGATATTCCTTGTGTTAATACTGGTAGTGCAGTTGATAATGAAATTAATAAAGAGATATATGATATTTTCGTTCAAAAGATGTTAAGTATATATAATGAGAGTAAAACATATTCTATAGTTTCTATAAATTATGCAACAAGTATTGATGATAATATTTTATCACTTGCAATTCATTGTGTTTTAAAAGAAGGAGTTAATGCACAAAGAACAATAGTAAAAACATATAATTTTAACTTACAGGACAAACAATTAATGAAAATAACAGATGTGGTGCCAGAAAACAAGAGAGAGGAAATTCAACAACAAATAAATAAAAAGATACAAGTAGCAATTAAAAAAGAAAATACAATAATTGAACAGGGATATAAAGTGTATAGAAGAAACCCAGAAAGTAGTATATACATATTGGAAAACGCAACAGAATTCTTTGTGAAAGATGGAATAGTATATATTATATATAGTTATGGAAACAGCAGCTTCACAAGTGAAATGGATTTGATAATTGATAAAATAAAAACCTAAGCGAAAACTTAGGTTTTAATTATTATAATCATTAATACTTTCTTTATTTAATCTAAACAACTTCTTTAGCTTTCTAATAAAAGTGCGAATAAATCCAAAACGCTCTCTTGTTTGGTCAACAATAGTAAGAGCAGTACACTCTTGTTTAAACAAACTAATTTCACCATATTTTAGAATTTCCTCTTTTTTATTCTCCAAGGCATTCATTAAATCTCGATAAAAATCATTGTAAAAGGTGTATCCATCAGTTGTTCCTATAATATTTTTAAAATTATATAGCTTTTCTTTAATCTCTTTCAAATCATCAATTGTACTAATACTGTTAAATCCACACGCAAAGCAATTTCTAATAATGAAATTTTGGATATTGAAAAATAATTTTTTAATATTTTTCTTTTGCTCTGAAATTATAGCATTTAATTCTTTAATATCGCCAACCTTCTCAGAATTTTCAAGTTCTGATATATAACAAGCAAGTTCACCTTCCAAATGTAGCAACTTATCTAATTGCCTTGCAATTCTGTTATAAATTCTTTTATTGAACTTTGCAATAAAGGTATTCTTAAAAACATCATTACTGTTTAAAACACTGTGATATAAAGGATATGTACCAGTAAAATAAGAAATTTCATTAAGTAATGTACATTCTAATGGATAATAATTAGGACTAATAGTTCTAATAGTAATATCAAAATATTTTTCCTCAGTAATATTAGACATGTTTGCCTCAGAAGCCATAAGCTGAACAGCAGCTTCATTCAATGCCAACCCAGAAGCAAATGAACTCAAACCTAAAAAACCATTCCTTCCATTTAGCCTGCCTTCCTGAATAAAGTGAATACACTCGTGCATTGCAACCTCAGGAATAGATGTAAAAGCTATATTTTCATTAAAATAAATAGAATTGCTATTTGCAATATATTTAGCACCACTTGAATCTTTTGGCATTGTTGCAGTATACATATTTAGCCCACAAAAAGAGTTATATAAAGCTTGCCTATCCAAATCATGTTCTGGAAATGCTAAACATAGCTTTATAGCAAGGTCTTTAGATATTGTTTTAATTTGATTGCTATTCAGTTCTTTAATATTTGTAATTCCTTCTTTTTTCAACAAATAATCAATATTCATTGGTAACTCCTTTTTAATTCATTAGTACAGAATAATTATACATCAAAAAATACCAAAAATGTATTACAAATATATGATATTTATATTACAAAAATATTACAGCAACAAAAAATGTCATATATTTGTAATAAAACGCTAAAAAGGCTAAATTATGGGGAAAAATGAGCTGGTGTGAAAAATATAGTATTGATTTTTTGTAAAAATATGAAATAATATAAAAGAGGTATTATATAAAGGAGAGGATAAGAATGTTACAAAAATCACAGAAACAATTAAAATTAACAATATTAATTCTATTAATTGTGGCAATTATAGCAGGTGGAACAATTTGGTTTGTAAGTAGTAGGGAAAAAGGATATGGTGATAAAGAACAACAGGTCCAACAAGACTTTTCAGCCAAAAGACTTATAGTAACTGTAGAAGGAGAAATAGGAGATACTTATAATGCAAAAAGTGCAAGTAAATCATATAGTGGTAAATATGTACTTACATATGACACAATAGAAGAAACAGAAAATGCTTATAGGTTATTTAAAGAAAACTCAAAAGTTCAAAACATTGAAATTGATAAAAATGCTAAAATCCAAGATACTGTTAATCCATTAAGCATAAAATTTGATATTGCTGGAACAGAAATTGAGTCTTGGGGAATACATACAATGGGATTAAACGAGACACAGACAAAAATAGATAGTAATACAGAGAAAGAAGATGTAGTAGTTGCTGTTATAGACTCAGGTTTTGATTTATCAAATTCAACATTAACAGAACAAAATTTAAACACAAGAATTGATAGTAGATATATCAATATAGTAACAAACACAAAAGATATATCAGATAATCACAAAGAAAAAAATTCACAGACAAATGAAAATGTGTTAGTAGGACATGGAACACATACTGGAGGAATAATACTTGATGGAACACCAAAGAATGTAAAAATCCTTCCAATAAAAGCAGAAGATGATGATGGAAATCTTGGTTTAGTTTACATATGTGATGGAATAAAATACGCAATAGACCAAAATGTGGATGTAATTAATTTAAGTTTAGGATGGGAAAAAAGCGCAAGTGGTAGTTCGCCAATAGAAACTGAGATTGGTAATTTAATACAAGAAGCAGTTAATAAAGGAATTGTTGTAGTTGCAGCAGTTGGAAATGGTGATGAAAATGGAACTAGAGTAAATGGCGATAATTTATACCCTGCTTCTTATACTGATGTTATTGGAGTTGGAGCTTTAAATTCAAATTTAATTACAGTAGAAAATAATAGTATTTTGTTAAGCTCATATTTAGCAGCATATAATTCAGGAGATTCAAATTTAGCATATACAAGTTTTTCAAACTTTGGACAATCAGTTGATTTTTCAGCACCAGGTCAACACATTTTAAGTTTAGTGCCAACAGGTGCAGCTATGGAAGAGTTTCCAATAGTAAGTGGAACATCACATGCTTCACCACATATTGCAGCAGCAGTTGCGACTGTTAAAAGTTATGATAAAACATTTACAACAGCACAAGTGTATAAAATATTACAAGAATATTCTTTAGATTTGGGAACGCAAAACAGAGATGTTGACTATGGAGAAGGAATGCCATGTTTCAAAAATTATGAAGAATGTGATTGCAATTGTGATAATTGTTCTAAAATATATTGCTTTGGTTGTAGTTGTACAACTTGCAAATTCCATGAACAACCAGTAAAAGCACTAAGTGGTATAGAAATAACAACAGCTCCAACAAAACTAACATATGAAGAAGGAGAAAAATTTGATAAAACAGGAATGGTAGTAACAGCAAATTATAGTGATTCAACCAGTGCAATTGTTACAGATTACACATATACTCCAAATGGAGCACTAGCAAAAACAGATACAAAAATAGTTGTAAGTTATACAGAAGGTGAAATAACAAAAACAGCAGAAGTAGCAATAACTGTAAAAGAACAACAAATAATACCAGAAAAAACATTAAGCAATATAGAAATAACAACAGCTCCAACAAAACTAACATACGAAGAAGGAGAAAAATTTGATAAAACAGGAATGGTAGTAACAGCAAACTATAGCGATTCAAGTAAGGCTCCAGTTACAAATTACACATATACACCAAATGGAGTATTAACAAAAACAGATACAAAAATAGTTGTAAGTTATACAGAAGGAGAAGTAACAAAAACAGCGGAAGTAACAATAACTGTAAAAGAAAAACAAGTGGTTCAAGAAAAGAAAGTAACAAGAATAGAAGTAACAACAAATCCTACAAAAACAATATATACAGAAGGAGAAAAATTTGACAAAACAGGAATAGCAGTTGTAGCAGTATATAGTGATGGATCAAGAAAACAAATTGAAAACTTCAACTGTTTCCCAACATCTGCATTAACAACTAATAATGATCAAATTACAATTACATATACTGAGAATGGTGCAACAGTTACAACTAAAATTCAAATAGAGGTTAAAGCAAAAACAAATAACAGTGGAAACAACCATAATAATAATAGTAATAACAATAATAATAATGGTAACAATAATATAGTTAAAATAGACCAAAGCAATCAAATAATAATAACAAATACAGTGGATAACACAACAAAAGGTTCAAAAATTGCAAATACAGGAATTGAAAGCATAATAATACCAGGCGTAATAATAACTGTAATAGGAATAGGAGCATTTATAGGATACAAGAGATATAATGATATATAAAACTTGAAAAATTTAATAAATACTGTTATAATAGTGTTCATAAAAAAGGAGAATTATGAAAAAAACACTAACTATAACAGTATTTTTTATTGCATTTTTAATCATATACTTTCTTCAAGCAAATTTCTTCAGTTGGTACAATATAGCAGGAATTAAGCCAAATCTTTTTATCATTTTAACCTTATTCATAGGACTATACTTAGGTAAAATAAAAGGATTTACTTTAGGAATAATATTTGGATTACTAATTGATTTTTTTATAGGAAAAAGGATTGGACTAAATGCCATCATGCTTGGATTTGCGGGATTAATCGGGGGCATATTAGATGCAAGCTTTTCAAAAGAAAGCAGAATAACATTTATGACAATGACAATGATAATAACAATTCTATGCGAAACAATAACCTACACACTACAAATAATACTAATAAAATCAGAACCAGCATTTTCAGAATTCATGAAAATAGTTTTAATAGAAGCAATCTATAATGCAATACTAGCAATAATACTATATCCTTTAATACAAAAGGCAGGAGAAATAACAGAAGACATATTTACAGAGAAAAAATCATTAATGAAGTATTATTAGGAGGCTAATTTGGCAGTTTTAGATAAAAAAAATGTTAGATACAACATATTATCAATATGTGTATATATAATAGGAATAGTTCTAATTATTCAGCTCTTTAACTTGCAAATTGTACATGGAGAAGAATACTTAGAAACAGCAAATTCCAGACTCACAAGAGAAACAACAATTAAAGCCGCAAGAGGAAACCTAACAGATTGCAATGGCATTCTACTTGCTGGAAATCAAATAAAATATTCATTGAAAATATATAAAAGTAAAATAGAAGAAAGTGATCTAAACACTACGCTTTTAAACACAATAAATGTCCTAGAAAGAAATGGGGATGCATATAAAGATGAATTCCCAATAAATATAAATCCAATAGAATTCAAGTTTCAAACCCAAGAAAAATTAGAAAAATGGCTCGAAGGAAACAAACTCGAAACTCAAGCAACAGCAGAAGAAGCGTTAAACTTCTTTATTTCAAAATATAATCTAGAAGAATATTCTTTAGAAGATGCAAGAAAAATTATTGCAATCAGATATTCAATACAACAGAATGGATACTCAGCCATGAGAGGGTATGAAATTTCTTCAAATATTAGCAATAATAGTGTAGCTCAATTTGAGGAAATGAACAACAATTTTCCAGGAATTTCAATAGACTATAAACCAATAAGAAAATACTACTATGGAAGTCTAGCATCACACTCACTTGGATATGTTGGAAAAATTAATAGTGAAGAATACAAAAATAACACAGGCTACAGCTTAGATGACTATATAGGAAGAACAGGTATTGAATATGTCTGCGAAAAATTCCTAAGAGGAACAGATGGAATAAAACAAACCGATATGTCCATAGATGGTACAACAACAGGTGAATACATCTTGAAAGAAGCTATTGCTGGCTCAAATGTGGTTCTTACCATAGATGCAAAAGTACAGCAAGTAGCAGAAAAATCACTACAAACTAATATCCAAAAAATAAATAATGGTGAATTTGGAGAAAAAAGAAATGTTGAAACAGGTGCAGCAGTTGTTCTTAATGTAAAAACAGGAGAAGTAATTGCAATGGTAAGTTATCCAGATTTTGAACCACAGTTATTTGTAGATGGGATTAGCACAGAAAAATGGCAAGAATATACACAAAAAGATAAAAGTGCATTAATAAACAGAGCAATGCAAAGTGCATATGCACCAGGCTCAATATTCAAAATGATTCCGGCTATTGCAGGTTTGGAAACAAACAAAATAACAAAAAATGAGCAGATAGAATGTACAGGAATATATCAAAAAGGATATAAACCAAAATGCTGGTATTATACAACATATGGAAGAGGCCATGGAATGCTTACAGTAGCGCAAGCAATACAAAAATCTTGCAACTGTTTCTTTTATGAGGTTGGAACAAGAATAGGAATATCAACAATAGAAGAATATGCCACATATTTTGGACTAGGACAAAAAACAAATATTGAGTTGCCAGGTGAAATATCAGGAACTCTAGCAGGAAAAAAATTATATGATAAATTAGGTGAAACCTGGTATTATGGTAACACGTTATCAGCTGTTATAGGACAAGCAGAAAATAATTTTACCCCTTTACAAATGGCAAGATATATAGCAATGCTTACAAATGGAGGAAAACAGGTTGATGTATCAATTATAAAAGAAGTAATAAATCCTGAAGGTGAAAAAATAGATAAACAAGAGATAGAAAGCTATGTAGATGAAAAACTTGGAATAGAAAAAACAAATACTCAAGATTTAGAAATCAAAAAAGAAAATTTGGACACAATACTTGAAGGAATGCAATCAGTTACAGAAGAAGGTGGAACAGCATATTCAATTTTCAAAAATTTTGATATACAAATAGGAGGAAAAACAGGCTCAGCAGAAGCCGGAGATAAAACAAATGCATGGTTCGTGGGATTTGCACCATATGAAGATCCAGAAATTGCAGTAGTTGTATTTGTTGAAAATGGTTCACATGGATATTACAGTGCAGAAGTTACAAAAGAAATAATGGAAGCATACTTCGGACTTAATGATAGTATAGAAGAAAATAAAGAAATATTACCATATGTAAATAATTAGGGGAGATTAAAATGAAAAGTATATTATTAGTTAGTATGAAAAAAAATGAAATATTAGTAAAAATAAATGATGAAGCAGAATTTGAAGAAATAATAGCCATGGTGGATAAAAAAATGCCAGTAATAAAAAAACTATATAAAGAAGCAAAAAATCCGGTCAGAATAACAGGCAAATTCTTAAAAGAAAAGGAAATGGAACAATTAAAAAATATTATTAAGAATGAATGTGATGCAGAAATAATTTTCGAAAACACAAACGAACTAGGACTATCAGGAATAAAGAAAACCTATGAACAAAACACACAACACTCTGAAACGTACTTCTTTAAAGGGGGAATAAGGTCAGGACAAAAATTAGAATTTGAAGGAAGCATAGTTGTTATGGGTGATGTAAACAGTGGAGCGGAAGTAATTGCAGAGGATAACATAGTTGTACTAGGAACCCTAAGAGGCCTAGCACATGCAGGTGCAAAGGGGAATAAAAAAGCAATTATAGCAAGCCATAAAATCGAATGTGCTCAACTAAGAATAGCAGATGTTTTAAAAGAAATGGAAAAAGAAGAAACAGATGAAATAAAACAATTTGCATCAATTATTGATGATAAAATTGTCTTAGAATAATAGAGAAATAAGCGAAAAAAGTAAAACTTTATCATCACTATATAGGCGGGTATCAATATTACCGCCTAATAGTGGTAATAATTCAAGCATATTGTCCATTTTGATATACTGGTCAATTTTTTCTTTTTTGCTTGCAGCTAAAAAAGGCTTTAAATCGTTTAAAAGTTTGGCACGAGGGTTGCCATTTTTTTTCAATTTATCCATAGCACTTTTTAGTTTTAGAATAGTTTCCATATCAATATCAAAATTATTATTAGAAGAAGAGCTTGTTCCGAGATTCATTTGAAGTATTGTTAGAATTATTAAACATTTCAACCACATGTTGAATTGATTCAGGAGAAATAGAATCACTATTTATATTTAATTTTTCAAGAATACTAGATAAATCTTCATTCATCATACAAACTCCTTATTTATTATTTCCATTAAACTCTTTTAAAATTTCATCTTTACTTTTGCTCTTAAGCATTTGGTTAGCTTTGGCAATACCAGCCTCCAGCTCGCTTTTATTCATTTTAGATAATGCTTGCAACAACTGATTTACATCAATATTATTATTCAATATTAACACACTCCTTTTCATAAAAATAATAAATTATTTCTACAATCTAATATATGAGTATAGAATATAAATATGTTAATAAATAAAGTAAAATATATTTACAAAACTAATTTTTTTGTGATATAATTTTATTAAATTATATGTTATAAAAGGAAGAAAAAATATGAATCAAATTTTATCTACTAATAACAATTATAAAGCACCAAAGAATAGAAATACAGAACTTTTGGATATGAAAAAAATAATATTAGTTTTTTCAATAATAATAATAATTTTTGCGCTAGTGATAGTAGGAGCAAAAGCATATGGAATTATAAAGGAGAAAAACAAGACATCAGATTCTCCAATAACAACTTTAAATAAGCCAAGCATAAGCATTACAGAAGTTGAAAGAACAGCAAGAATTGTAGTAAGTTATGATGAAGGCTTAAGCAAAGTATCATACTGGTGGAATAATGATACAAATGTTCAAGAAAACAACCAAAATGGTGGAGACAAACCATTTGATAAACCAGTTCCAATACCAGATGGAGATTATAATGTACTTTATGTTAAGGCAGTAGGCGTAGATGGAAGTGTTAGTGAAGCTAAAAAAGAATTTAAAGTTGAAAAACAAGAAGAAGATCCAAATAAACCACAAATCTCATGGTACCAAAACAATGGAACACCAACAATGGATATAATAGCAAAAAGTGATAAGGGAATAAAAGAATTAACATACCAATGGGAAGGCGAAGAAAAGGTTGTAGTTACTGCAACACAAAGTAACCAAAAAGAGTTAAGCGTAACAATAGACCTAAAAAGAGGAACAAACAAAATAGAAATAACGGCTACAGATATAGAAGGTAATGAGCAAGTAAAAAACGGAACATTAATAGGAATACTAGAACCAGAAATAAAAGTATCACTAGACCACAACAAAACCTTAATATTTGATATCACACATGACAAGGGATTTAAAAAAATCGAGATAACTGTAAATGATAGAAAACTTGTATATGATGAAAATAGTAGACAATATGATAAAAATATAACAAACTTTAAATCAACACTAGATGTTGAGCCAGGACATGTAAAAGTGTATGTAAGTGTGTACACCTTAGAAAATGAAGAAAAAGAATATACATTCAAAAGCGAAATAGATATATAAAGGGAGATAAACAATGTTTCAAGAAATATATGTAATAGATGAAAAAGAAGAGTTAGTTAATGAACTAAAAGAAATGTTTAAAGAACAGGAAAATCTAAAATTTAAAAGAATAACTGAAGATGAAATACAATTAGTATTTAGAAATTTACCACAATTAATAATTATAAATGATGATAATACAAAGATAGATACAATAGAGTTATGTGCAAAAATCAGAAAAAATGAGGAAAATAATATAATTCCAATAATAGTTTTATCATCAAATGAAAATAGAGAATTTAAAATAGAACTTGCTAAAAACTATGTTGAATACTATATAGCAAAATCAATGGGACAAGAATATTTGTATTATAGAATACGAAATATGTTTAGACTACTAGTTGTAAATAGAACAATAAGCCCATTAACAGGACTACCAGGAAATACACAAATTCAAACAGAATTAAAAAGAAGAATGTTAAGGGGAGAAAGATTTGTAGTCTTATATTTAGATTTGGACAATTTTAAAGCTTATAATGATGTTTATGGCTTCCTAAAGGGAGATGAAATAATAAAATTCACTGCAAGAACAATACTAAAAAATGTTAGTAATAATGCAAAAACTGATCTTTTTGTTGGGCACATAGGTGGAGATGATTTTGTTACAATTCTTGGGGATGAAACTGGATATGAAAAAATTTGCCAAGATATAATCTCAGAATTTGATAGTGGAGTAAAATACTTTTTTACAGAAGAAGACTATAAAAGAGGATATTTAAAAATTCAAAATAGAAAAGGAAAAATGGAACATTTCCCAATAACATCTATTTCAATAGGAGTTGTTGTTGCAGATCCAGATAGATTCACAAATGTGTTAGAAATTGGAGAAGTTGGAGCACAAGTAAAACACATTGCAAAAAAATATAAGGGAAGTTGCTATGCAACAGATAGAAGAAGACATTAAAAAGTAATATTATTTAAAAACCTTCATATAATTTAGGTATGGAGGTTTTTATGTTTATAATAAGAAAAAAGAACATATATATATTTCTAGTTTTTTTAGCAATATTTGTAGCCTCAATAGAAATGGCACATGCAAGAAAAGAACTCGCACAGGAAACAGTTGCACTTCCAGTAAACAATAAAAAGATAATCTTAGATGCTGGGCATGGCCGGAGAAGATGGTCGGAGCAACAGTTGGTGACATATCAGAGGCAGATATTAATTTAAAAATTACTTTAAAAGTAAAAAAGTTATTAGAAGAGGCAGGAAGTACAGTTATACTTACACGCTCTGATGAAAATGGAATATATGATTTAGATAAAAAAACATTAAGAGAGAAAAAGGTTTCAGACATTAAAAATAGAGTGAAAATTGCAAATAGTTCAAATGCTGATATATTTGTATCAATTCACTTAAATAAAATTCCACAAGAGCAATATTGGGGATGGCAAACTTTCTTCAAAAAAAATGATGAGAAAAGTAAGAAACTAGCCAATAGTTTGCAACAAGGTTTGAACCAAACAATACAAAAAGAAAATAAAAGGGAACCATTAAAAATTGAAAATGTATATATAATAGAACACAATGAAATTCCTACATCTATAGTAGAGTGTGGTTTTCTTTCAAACCCAGAAGAAAATAAGCTACTGCAACAGGAAGAATATCAAGATAAACTTGCTTGGGGAATATACATAGGAATTATGGACTATTTTTTAGAATAGTCCAATAATTTTCCCATTTGGAAGAACATCGATCTTTTCAGCTGATGGCACTTTTGGTAATCCAGGCATAGTCATTATGGTACCAGTTAAGGCAACTATAAATCCAGCACCAGCAGATACTTTTATTTCTCTTACAGTAACTGTAAAACCGCTTGGTGCACCGAGTTTACTCATATCATCTGAAAAACTATATTGTGTTTTGGCCATACAAATTGGTAGTTTATCAAAGCCTAAATTGTTTAAATGCTTTATCTGTTCCATTGCTTCTTGAGTAAATACAACATTTGCTCCACCATATATTTTAGTAACGATACTGTTTATTTTTCCCTCTATAGAATCCTCTAAATCATAGCAGAATTCAAAATTAGAATTATCCTCATCACATAGTTTAATTGTTTCTTTTGCAAGTTCTAATCCACCTTTAGAACCTTCTGCCCAAACATTAGAAAGAACAGCATTAACTCCAAGTTCTTTACATTTTTCAATTACTAAACTAATTTCAGAATCAGTATCACTTGGGAATCTATTTATAGCAACTAAACAAGGTAATTTGAAAACATTTTTTATGTTAGAAACATGTTTTAGCAAGTTAGGTAGTCCTTTTTCTAGTGTTTCTAAGTTTTCTGTATTAAGCTCTTCTTTTTGAGAACCTCCGTGCATTTTCAGAGCCCTAACAGTTGCAACAACAACAACCGCATTAGGTTTTAAATTTGCAAGCCTACATTTGATATCTAAGAATTTTTCAGCCCCCAAATCAGCACCAAATCCAGCTTCAGTAATAGTGTAATCTCCAAGCCTCATAGCCATTTTAGTTGCAATAACAGAGTTGCAACCGTGTGCGATATTTGCAAATGGTCCACCATGAACAAAAGCAGGTGTGCCTTCAAGAGTTTGTACCAAATTAGGTTTTAAGGCATCTTTTAAAAGAGCTGTCATAGCACCTTCAGCCTTTAAATCTCCAGCTTTTACAGGTTTATTGTCATATGTATATCCAACAATTAATTTTGAAAGTTTGTTTTTTAAATCTTGGATGGATGTTGCTAGGCAAAAAACAGCCATTACTTCAGAAGCAACAGTAATATCAAATCCATCATTACGAGGTATTCCATTTTTCCCACCGCCAAGGCCATCTTGAATGTATCTAAGTTGTCTATCATTCATATCAACACATCTTTTCCAAGTAATTTTTGATGGATCGATATTAAGGGAATTACCTTGGTATATATGGTTATCAAGCATAGCTGCAAGTAAATTGTTTGCAGCACCAATAGCGTGAAAATCTCCAGTAAAATGCAAATTAATATCTTCCATAGGAACCACTTGAGCATAGCCACCACCAGCAGCACCACCTTTAATGCCAAAGACAGGTCCCAAAGAAGGTTCCCTCATGGCAACAATTGCGTTTTTACCCAATGTCCTTAAACTGTCAGCGAGTCCAATAGTAGTTGTAGTCTTGCCTTCACCTGCAGGAGTTGGACTAATTGCAGTAACTAGCACAAGTTTACCATTATTTCTATTCAAATTATCAAGCAAAGATAAATCTATTTTAGCTTTATATTTACCATATTGTTCTACATAATTATCATCAATACCAAGCTCTGTAGTTATTTTACTAATATTTAACAAATCAGCATTTCCGTGCAATTTCAATATCAGACATCATAAAAATCACCTCCCTAATAATATATAAAGAAACTAATAAAAAGTCAACATTTTTTATAGAATTTTTTTGAAAAATTATTGAAAAAAAATGACTTATATGCTACACTAATAAATAGAAGGCATGCGTTTACAAAAGAGTGAGATGGGGGAGAAATGGGAAAAAAGGTTGAACAGGTTATTATTAATACAGATGGTGTAGATGTTGTTTCTGTGATAAATGGAGTAATGAATATAACACAGTTAGGACTTGAACCACAGGAAAATGAGGTTCAAGACTTGTTTCAGAAGTATAATTTAAGTGGTATTACAAATTATCCTTTTGATATGAAAATAGTAAGAGCTCTAGCTGAGAATGATGGACAGTTGAGGGAATATTTAGAGGTGTGCAGAAAGGTCCATAATACAAAGGGAAAAATTGATTTTCCGGATAGTATTCCAGATATTTTTTACGATTTGAAACAGTTAAAAGCAAGTACTATAGAACCAGCAAAGCAACTAGAATTATATAAAGATGCTAAACAAAGCATGGCAACATTTAAAGGAGCCAAAGGCAAAGTACAGTTTAGTATGGGAGTATTAGATAGAGCTTATTATTCAATACAAGAATTTTTACAAAGTAGAAATCATAAGTATCCACAAGCTCTAAATGCTGGAATTTCTGACTCAATAAGAAATTTTAGAGAAGAATTAAGAAATAGTGAATACACTGAAAAAACTAATGAGGTTTCTAAGGAATATGCTTTACAAATGGCAAATGGGGAACCTATGAAGAACACTGATGATAGAGGTAGAGATAGTTAAACAAACAGTCTTAGTTTATATTAGAGACTGTTTGTTTTTTTTATTGGATGTCGAAAAATGTCGGAAAATCAAGAAAATTGGCGAACGATTTTTCTTTACAAATATAAAGATGTGTGCTACAATAATAAATGTCTTTAATTGCGAAAGCAATTTCAAAATAATTTCAAAGGAATAAAGTTCTTTTATTCTATTAAATCCAAAAACAAAAAAATAAAAACGAAATGAGGTGAGGCTTAAATTAAGGGAAGAAGACGAAAAATAATTCTCTGTATGATTTTTATAGCTATTTGTATTCTGGAAACAGTAAATTTAGCATATGGAAATTTTACAGTTGAAAACAACGCAGTAGAGGAAAACTATGTAGAAACAGAAGAAATTAAAGAAGAAAAACTAGATGAGAAAATTGAAAAATGTCTTGCAAGTGAAAATGAGCTTGAAAGTAAAAATTGGAAACTTGAAATACCTGCAATTAATCTAAACGCGCCAATTGCACAGGGAACAAGCCAAGAAATAATGTATAACTATGTAGGACATTTTGAGAACACCGTGTTTTGGAATGGTAACATAGGCTTAGCAGCCCATAACCGAGGCTTTCCAATAAATTATTTTGAAAAAGTTAAAGACTTAAAAGCAGGTGATGAAATTATTTACAAAACACCTTATGGAGATAAAACATATGAAATTAATCTATCAACAGTAATAGAAGAAACTGATTGGTCATATTTAGAGAAAACAAATGATAATAGAATTACATTAATTACTTGTGTAAGGAACAAACCCAATAAAAGACTTTGCGTACAAGCAATGGAAAAAATTTAAGGAAAGGAAATATATATGAACAAAATAAAAAAAATAAGTACAGTATTAGTATTAATAGTAACAATTACAGCATCATTTATGCCAATCATAAGTAATGCAGCAGAAAAAAAGGTTACCATATATGGAAGCGAAAGATATGGAGATTTGCTTAAAAGAAATGGATTAGACCTAGTGTGTATCCCACTTTCATATAAGGAAAATGGACAAGAACACCCAGTTTATTGCTTAAATCTACAAAAAGATGGAGCAACCGAAAAATTTTCATATGAGGTAAATTTAGACAGTGAAATCACAGATATGGAGCTGTGGAGAACAGTTGTAAATGGATATCCATATAAAACTCCAGAAGAATTAGGATGTAAAACAAAAGAAGAAGCATATTTAGCAACAAGACATGCTATTTATTGTGCAATATACCAAAGAGATCCAGAATCATACTATAGCCATGGAACAGAAGCAAGTGATAGAACATTAAATGCAATGAAAAACATAGTAAAAATAGCAAGAACAGGAACAGAAACAAAGCAAAGTAGCAGACTTACTATTAATTCAAATGATAAAATTTGGGCAATAGATAAAGTAAATTCAAATTATGTTTCAAAAGAATTTAGTGTAACAGCATTAGCTGCTATGCCAGAATACAGCGTAAACCTAACAGGCAATTTAGTAGAGGAAATTAAAATAACAGATGTAAATAACAAAGAACAAAACACATTCAAAAATGGTGAAAAATTCAAAATATTAATTCCAATTAAGAACTTAAATCAAGATGGAAATTTTGAAATAAATGTAATAGGAAAAGTTGCAACAAAACCAGTAATAGTAGGAAATCCAGATAATACAAAACTACAAAATGTTGCAATAACAGGAAGCATTTATGAAGATGGGCAAGGTTCAAGAAAAGAATATTATTTTCAAAATCAAACTAAAGTAGTAATACTAAAACAAAACCAAGAAACAAAAGAACCAATTCAAGGTGTAAAATTCAAATTATTAGATGCAAACAAAAAAGTAATATATACAGAACTAAAAACAGATGAAAATGGTTTAATCACAATAGAAAATCTATTGCCAGGAAAGTACTTTGTGGTAGAAACAGAAACAATACCAGGATATATTAAATATGAAAAAGAAATTCAAATAGATATAAAATTAAATGAAGAAACAAAAATTACAATTAATAATTTGAAAAACAAAACAGTTCCTGAAATAGATAAAACAAAAACAGAATTAGAAGTTGAACAAGAAGTAACAGAAATAGAAGTAAAACAGGAACAAACCAATATTTCAAAAACAACAGAGGAGGTGGATAATATAAAAGAAATTGAAAAAATAAATAATATTATTGTTAAAGAAAAAATAACAAATAATATAACAAAACTACCTAAAACAGGTATGTAAAAAAACCTTTCTATATAACAGATATTTTTATTATTTGCCGATAAAAATATAAAAAAAGAGAATATTTATATTCTCTTTTTTAAATTTATATGATATAATGTGCAAAAAGAGAAAGGTAAGATTATGGATTCAAAAGTATATGAATTTTTACAAAATAACCCAAAGACAAATTTTATGCAATCACCAGAATGGGCAAGGGTTAAAACAGAGTGGAAAAATGAATTTATTACTGTAGAAGATGAGAATGGAAATATTAAAGGAACAATGAGTATATTGTTAAGAAAAGTTCCTTTTATTAATAGGCATATTATGTATGCACCAAGAGGATTTGTGTGTGATGTGCATGATAAGGAAACCTTAAAAGAGCTTACAATAAAAGCACAAGAAATTGCAAAAAAATATAGAGCATTTATTTTTAGACTTGACCCAGATGTTTTGCAAAGTGATGAGGAGTTTAAAAAAATAATAACAGAACTTGGATATAAAACAAAGAAAAACATAAAAAATATAGGACAAGTTTTGCAACCTAAATATGTTTTTAGACTAAATGTGAAAGATAAAACAGAAGAAGAATTACTTCAATCATTTGAATCAAAAACAAGGTATAACATAAGACTTGCTGGAAGAAAAGGGGTTACTGTAAGGCAAGGAACAAGAGATGACCTAAAAATATTTTATGATATAATGAAAACAACAGGCTCTCGAGATGACTTTTTCATACGCCCACTATCATACTTCCAAAAAATATACGATGAAATGGGAGAAAAACACGCAAGAATATATATAGCAGAATTTGAAGGAGAACCAATAGCAGCAGCAATGCCAATATATTATGGCAATAAAGTTTGGTACCTTTATGGAGGAAGCTCAAATAAACATAGAAATCTAATGCCAAACTATTTAATTCAATGGGAAATGATAAAATGGGCAATTGAAGAAAAATGCGATTGGTATGACTTTAGGGGCGTTTCAGGATTCAAAAGCGAGAAAGACCCACAATACCGGTGTTTACAAATTCAAAAAAGGATTCAACCCTGAATTTATGGAATTTATAAATGAAATGTATATAACTTACAATCCATTTGTAAATGTACTGTTTAATTTCAGCACAAAAATTTATAGTAAATTAAGCCTGTTAAAAGGCAAACTAAAGAAAAGAGGTGAGAAAAATGATAGTTGAGTACATTAAGAAAAGCGAAAGAAGAGCAATATTAAGTTCAGCAATTATGATACTAGTTGCAATATTATTAATAATAAAACCTGAAACAATGCTTAGCACATCAGTATTAGTATTTGGAATAAGTTTACTAATTGATGGAGCATATAGTGTAATTCTTTATATTGTAATGGAAAGAGAACAAAAAATGTACAGCTATGCACTAGTAGAAGGAATGGTAGAAATAATAGTTGCAATGTTAGTACTTATGAATTCAAATTATGTAATATCAGCAATTTCAATTATTGTTGGATGCTGGATAGTTATTAAAAGTATAATGAAAATTCAATTTGCTATTAATGTTAAAAATTATGAGGGAAGAAGCTGGGTAGTTATATTAATGTCAGCAATTGCAACATTAGCATTAGCAGTTTATATTTTCATAGAACCATTTAATTCAGTGGTATCTGTAACAGTTGTATCAGGAGTATTTCTATTAATAACAGGAATAGTTGAATTAGTAGAAAGCATAGTAATGTTGATAAAATTAAGATAATAAACAAAATATAAAAATGTCCATATTTTGTCCACAGAAAGTGGATAAAATGTGGATATTTTTTCTTGCTTTTTTCCTAAAATTGAGATAAGATATTAGGTGCAAAAGAAAGGATGAAAAATATGGAAAAAATAATAAAAACAATAGCAACAGAGTTAAACATTAAAGAAACACAAGTAAAAAGTACAATAAATTTAATAGATGAAGGAAATACAATTCCGTTTATTGCTCGTTATAGAAAAGAAGCAACAGGAGGATTAAGTGATGAAATTTTAAGAGACTTAGGAGAAAGATTAGCTTACCTAAGAAACCTAAAAACCAGAAAAGCAGATGTTTCAAGGATTATAGAAGAACAAGGGAAACTTACAGAAGAAATAACAAAAGCCTTAGAGGAAGCAACAACACTTACAGAAGTAGAGGATATTTATAGACCATATAAACAAAAGAAAAAAACAAGGGCTACAATTGCCAAAGCAAAAGGATTAGAGCCATTAGCTGAGATTATTTTTGCACAAAAAGAAACTCGTAGTGTTTTAGATATTGCAAAGGAGTTTATAAATCCTGAAAAAGATGTAAATACAGTAGAAGAAGCAATAAATGGTGCAAAAGATATCATAGCAGAAAACATATCAGATGTTGCAGATTACAGAAAAGAAATAAAAAGACTATGCTATGTGCAAGGCAGAATTTCAACTAAAAATGCAAAAGAAAATGAAAAATCAAATTATGAAATGTACTATAAATTTGATGAA